>Ga0208373_1005777_pt1 | contig 10142 bp, 7 predicted proteins | sample RifOxyC2_FD_184036 | JGI IMG/M metagenome (GOLD analysis project Ga0208373, IMG submission 184036) | Soil microbial communities from Rifle, Colorado - Rifle Oxygen_injection C2 (SPAdes) | ecosystem: Environmental > Terrestrial > Deep subsurface > Rock core/Sediment | place: Rifle, Colorado... | reverse complement strand
ATTGCAAGCGCATCCCTGTTTGACTCTTGTGACTTTGATTGGGCGGCAGTGCAAGACATTCCTCCCAGCATGCTCGACACCGTGCCTGAAGGCAGCATGATGACCTCCGTTACTGACTGTCCGTAACGAAAAAAGGAAATGCTTATCCTACGGGCACAACTAACTCAACAGAGCTGATTCGTTCTTTCATAATTTCACCCTGAAAACCCAAAACCATAGAGAGCATATCACCACCCCGTGTTATGCAATTTTTGTGTGATGCTGTGCTCTTTATGGTTTTTTTATTGATATAAACACCACTGCCAGATTGGCTCTACAATAATTTTTTTACCTTCAACATGTAACTCATTATGTTCATCTTCAGTAAGAATGCGTCCATTTTTCAATTTGAGTGTGTTTAACGCCTCTATTATTCCTTGAATTTCTCGTTCTCGATTTATGATTGACAGGGTTTGGGTAACTTGAATAGCTTCGTATGGTTTTTTATTCTTTTGAATAATAAAATCGCATTCATGTTTCTTCTTAAAGTAATAACAGAGTTGATTTCGTGTCAGAAGTTCTAAGAAAACAATATTTTCCAATACGCGTCCGCTATTTTTTCCATGCACAATAGCAACTTCATGATACATGCCGGAATCGGCCACATAAAATTTGTCCGGATTATAAACCTGCTCCTTTACAGAAAAACTATGCTTTGCTACTCCGTATAATAAAAACGTATCTTGCAAATATGTGAGATAATTTTTTACTGTGGCAATATTTTTTATACGTGTCATATTGCTCATGTTTTGTAAACTCAAAGGCACGCCAATATTTGACAACACAAAAGAAACTATTTCTCGTAAACTTGCTTCATGCTTTATTCGATGACGCAATACGATGTCACGATAAATAATACCTCGTAAATATTCTTGCAGTAACGGTCGATATTGCTCCGATACCACAGCAGGAAACCCACCATTCAACAGGTACTGATGAAATAATTTTTTTATACGAATACGTATTTCTGTATCAAACAAATCTTTTTTGTTTGGCAGTTCGTGCAACTTATATCGTGCAAATTCACGAAAAGTAAGAGGAAAGAGTTGTACCTGAATATTTCTACCGGTTAACGTGCTGGCTATTTCTTTGGAAAGCAATGTTGCATTAGAACCTGTAATAATGATTTTGTATTTTTTTTCTCGCATTAATCGAACGATAAATTTTTCCCATCCTTGTATTATTTGAATTTCATCAAACAATAGGTATATGCGCTGTTTATGATTAACGGTATAGAGCTCAAAAAAATTTTCCAACAGTACATCAAAATCTTCAGCAGAAAAATGGAGTAGCTTTTCATCTTCAAAATTGATATAAAGAATATTTTGGTCTGATATATTCTGTTGCTTTTGTATATGCTGCCAAATGAGTTTTAAAAAAAATGATTTTCCACAACGCCGTATGCCGGTAATAATGAGAGGCTCGTGCAATGAAAGTATTTTTCGAAATTCCAGCCGGTCAATCATTTCACGGTGAATCAGCTGCTCTTTATGCAGAAAATTTTTACGCTGTTCTACAATATTTTCTTTTAACGTGATGGGCGAAATCATACGGTGTAGAAGGTGATTAATATATTATACTGTCATTATAATATATATGCTAAAATATTACAATACCAATATAATATATTTTTGAGCAATGAACAATCATGCACGCACTCATTGAGACAATTCTCTGTGGATAACTCCACAATTTAATGCTCTGATTCTGCAACAACACAACCAGATACCCTCAACCTAAAATTTCGTGTGACAGGAGAGAGATTCGAACTCTCGACCCCGGGCTTATGAGTCCCGTGCTCTAACCAACTGAGCTACCCTGTCTTATGCTAACGAAGCAATGTAAAAACTGTCGTTTAGTTTATACATGATGGTGCGTACAAAAAACGTACAGCACAAAAGAAAGTATAAATTATTCTCAAGGAATTGTCTATTGACTTTCACATTATTTTTCGGTATACTATATTATATGCCAGAGCACCTCTTATGGTACGATTTTCTCTACAAACCCCTCTATAATACCCTGATTTTTTTGTATACAACAGTTGCAAATAAGGATATGGGGCTTGCTGTTATTTATCTTACACTCCTCATTCGCGTGGTGCTGCTCCCATTTTCTATTCGAGCAGCGCGTTCAGAACACCGTCTTCAACGTCTTGAACCAATTATTGCAGAAATAAAAAAACGCTATAAATACGATATCGAAAAACAGCGAGAAGCAATAAAACGTTTGCTCCATAAAAATAATATTGGTATTTTCTCTAATGTTTTTTCTATTCTTTTTCAAGCGCTCTTTCTTCTGGTGTTGTATTCTATTTTTTCTTCAGGTTTACAATCAAGCGAAAGAAATGTTCTGTATGACTTTATGCTAACCCCTGACTATATTAACCCAAGTTTTTTAAACAGATTTGATCTCACTGCACCATATCATGCTGCTTCCTTGTTTGCTGCAGGCATGGTATTCTTTTCTGAGGCAATACGCAAAGTGCGCCATCTCTCTGATGCAACAACTCTAGAAAAATTATTACTGATCGGACTGCCGCTTGGTACCTATTTTTTTACTATTCTCCTTCCTTCATCAAAAGCGGTGTTTATTGCCACTTCTGTTTGCTTCTCATTATGGATTCAATTTATTAAATCTCTCGTCACACGATTTTTCGTGAAAGATGACGAATTAAAACAAAGTATTGAAGAATTATGGACAAGTTAATTATTTCTATCGCTCTTGAGGATATTCTCTTTGGAATGTTTGTATCTGTTCCACCTGGATATGTTGCTTGTATCTACAGTCATAGTAAAGGAGTCTTATTAAAAGTATTACGTCCGGGTCTGCATCTTAAATTGCCATTCTGGCATAAAGCAAAATTATTCAATACACAAGTACAAGAATATCAAATTCGTAAAGGGTTTGATGCGGCGCAAAGTGAACTCGGGGATGCTGAAATTATTGCGGCAACCAGTGATGGCCAAAATGTCATACTAGAAATGACCGTACTGTTTCATATTGACCCTGATAACGCAACACAGCTATGGCAACATATTGGTGACAATTTTATTGAAAAAATTATTCGCCCTACTATTCGTTCACGCGTGCGCACTGCAGCCGCAGAATATACTGCAAACGATTTTTTTACGAGTCGCAGAGCAGAAATTGAACGTCGTATTCATCATGAACTCATCACTAGCCTTTCACCAAAAGGCCTTGTAGCAGTTGATGTGCTTCTCGGAAGCATTGGATATTAAAGAGCATTGATATGCACATAAAAAATGCATTTTTTTTCTTCTTTCTTTTTTTTGTATTCTCTTTTTTTCCTTTAAAATCACATGCAGCAGTTGCAGATAATTTTATTTATCCGCTTTCTTTTTGGGATGGAATGGGAACACAACACGGAGAACAAATGTCGAACGGATTATATCACATGGGCGTTGATGATGGCTTTATACTAGGCGACGGTGCCGCGGTTTATGCAACAGCAAACGGCGTAGTAAAGGAAGCGCAAGAACGCAGTCAATTTGGTCTCGTTGTTCTTATTGAACACACACTCACGAATGGGTCACGCATTGTTTCATTGTATGGTCACCTGCGTCCGAGTGATCGACGTGTTTTACCGGGTCAACAAGTAAAAGCTGGTGATATTGTGGGAGTTTTAGGTGATGAATCAGAAAATGGCGGATGGACGCCTCACCTTCATTTTGGTATTCATAAGCAACCATATACCGGAGCATGGGTGTATTACGGACATGTTTCTGACTCATCTTTGACTGACGATTGGTATGAGCCGGTTTCATATATAAAAGAACATCTCACAGCAGATGCATGGACGCCAAATGCACGTCTTGATGGCCTAAAAGATGGTCAACTCGTTTCCAGTTTTGTACCATTCAATGTCTCTGTTACTGATATTGGCAGCGGCGTGCATTCGTTAGAAGTAAAAATCAGTAATGACGGCAAAAAAACATGGCAACTGATTGGTGAATCAACGGCCGATGGATCGTATCCATATCAATTCATGACTTCGCTTGCTGATTACCCAGATGGAAAAATCTATATTCGAGTGATTGCTCTTGATGTATTTGGGAATAAAATAAGAAAAACAATATGGGTTCGCAAAAAACCAGATGCATTTGTTACCACACATGTTGCTGCAATAAAAGGAGCGCCGAGTTCAGGAATCGTTACTACCTATTACCAATCCGGCATACAACAACAACAATTTCGAGCATATAAAAAATCTTGGCATGGTGGTGGAGATATTGCAACAGGTGATGTGATAGGAGATGGTACAACACAAATTGTCACAGTAAATGGGGCCGGCCACAAAACACTGGTGCGCGTATTCAACGAACAAGGTAAACGCCTCTATTCATTTCCTGCTTTTCCCTCTAACAGAAAAAATGGTGCACAAATCGCAGTGGGCGATATCAATGGAGATATGATTGATGAAATTATTGTTGGTTCAGGTCCTGGTAAACGATCACAAGTGAAAGTTTTTACAAAAAATGGAACAATGCTGTCAACGCTGTATCCATTTAACAAAAAATTTACTTTTGGAGTTGACGTTGTGGTATGTGATGTAAACGGTGATGCGCAAAACGAATTAATAGTAGGAACATTGGCAGGTAAACGATCAAGCATTGCCATATTTGATGCAATCACCCAAAAACGCATACAATACTTTCACCCGTTTGAAAAAAAATATACTGGAGGCATACGTATTGCAACCGGAGACGTAGATGGTGATCATGTACCAGAAATTATTGTAGGTACTGGAGGAGAACGTTCGGGCGAAATTCGTGTATTTGAAATTGATGGCACGCAAAAAGAATTCACTATGCAACCATTTGGCGCTGCTTTTACTGGTTCTATTGATGTGTCAACGACTGATTGGGAAAATGATGGTACAGCAGAAATAATGGCAAGCCAAGCAGATAACGGAGAGGCATGGGTAAAAACCTATAAATATAACAAAAAACACCCAACGCTCTTTTACCAACGCGTATTTACAGAAGGCTTTTTGGGTGGTACGCACATTACCGCATGGTAATGGTAATAGCAAAACCATTTATCATACTATATCATATATTTTTCTAACTGTTTTCCACAATAAAAATTCTTGACATCACTTCTACGTACTGGTATGTTGAACAGTCGCTCGTTTTCTTGCGATGTTATACACTCTATTATGATCTCAATAAAAAAAAATAAAGGAGAACAAATCCTTGAACTTATCAAAAAAAGCACGTCACTTTTGATTTGCCTTCCAGAACACCCAACCACAGATGCCATTACCTCTGGTTTAGCACTGGCTTCTATTGTTGAAAAATTAGGAAAACGAAGTAAGGTCGTCAGTAGTGGTTTTCAACTTCCTCAAAACCATTCATTTCTTCCAAAAAGCAATGAAATATTTAATGATATTTCCGCACTACGTCAATTTATTATCTCTGTTGACGTTTCAAAAATAAGCGTCGAAGAACTTTCCTATACTATTGAAGGAGATGCACTCAAAATATATATTTCACCAAAAGATGGTTATTTTACAGAAAAAAATGTTTCTACAGAATCGAGCCAATATGCATTTGATCTGATTGTTACTTTAGACGCACACACTCTTGAATCGATCGGAAAAATATTTGAACTCAATACAGAATTTTTTTATCATACACCAATTATCAATATTGATCATAGTCCAGAAAACAATTCTTTTGGCAATATCAACCTTCTTAATGTGACCGCAACCTCTACATCAGAACTGTTGTTTGAGCTCATAAAAGAGTGGGGTGATCATTTACTCGATGAATATATTGCCACAAATTTATTGACCGGCATGATTTCAAAAACAAAAAGCTTTCGTGCAGGGTCAGTAACGCCACGTTCTCTCGCTATCGCTTCACACCTTATTTCACAGGGAGCGCGACGTGAAGAAATCGTACGTAATCTGTATCAATCAAAAAAAGTTAGTACATTACGTTTATGGGGAAGGGCGCTATCAAAACTAGAAACAAAAAGCGAACAAAAAATTGTATGGTCAAAACTCACACCTGAAGATTTTACAGCAACCGGGGCTTCGGCAGTTGATCTGCCAGATGTTATTGATGAATTAATTGTAAACACGCCCGAAGCACAACATGTCTTTATTCTGTATTCTGAACCAGAAGATGGCGTACATGCTGCAATAAGTACTGCAACCTACATTAATGCGCTTGAAATATTTTCCGATCTTTTTCCTAAAGGATCAGAACATTTTATTACATTCTCCTCTACACAGTATTCCATGGAACAGATGGAACGCCTCATTTTAGAAAGACTTCAAAAAATCGTGCCGAAAACGTAACGTATTCTACAGCTGCCACATCTTTATAGAGCGTGATTTTTTTGGTATACTAAATATATGAATACAATAGGATACGGGTCTATTGATGACCTCATTAAAAAAACACCGCATTTAAGTGATTCTACACAAAATGCTTCTCTTGAAGAACAAGCAAAACAGGATGAATCATTAACTCCTGTAGAAAAAGTACAAGTCAAATTTCAGGAAAAAATGAAAGATATTGCGCTGCAAACAGAAGAAGAAGAAACGCAACAAAAAGCAGCATTAATTGGTATAGCGTACATCAACTTAGAAGGGTTTCCTATTGGCCCAGAAGTCCTTTCTTTGATATCAGAAGAACAAGCACGAGCACATCACGTTATTCCTTTTTTTCGTTTAGAAAATAAAATACGCGTTGGTATTGTGCGTCCCGATGATGCGAGAATTCCTGATATTATTGCTGCATTACAACGCGAACATGACAAATCAGAAATAGGAATATATCTCATTTCTCAGCACAGTTTTGACCAAGCGGTAAAACTTTACAAAAATGTTCCCAAAGTAAAATTAGTGGAATACGGAATAAAAATTACTGCAGACAAATTGCAACAGTATCAAACAGAGCTCACTTCTTATGGTGCGCTTGAAAAAGAACTCACACGTGCGAATATGACCGATGCGTTTGCGATGATTATTTCCATGGCACTCAATGCCGGTAGTTCTGATGTGCATATTGAGGCAGAAGAAAAAGATGCAATTATTCGTTTTCGTATTGATGGTGTTTTGATGATTATTGCTCGTATTCCTGTAGTCATTCTTGCCAAACTGGTCAGCAGAATCAAAGTCATTGCAGGATTAAAAATGAATATCAACACTGTTCCACAAGATGGTCGCATTTCTATTCATCTAGGCGCAGATGATACACTGGATATTCGTGTCTCCACACTCCCTTCTGCGTTTGGAGAAAGCATTGTGTTTCGGTTACTGAAATCTTCTGCAATCGGCTTATCTTTCGCACAACTTGGTATGCGGCCTCCGGTATTTGAACGTTTAAAACGTGAAATAGAAAAACCAAACGGCATGATTATTACGACAGGCCCTACCGGCTCTGGAAAAACAACAACACTCTATGCAATTTTGAATACACTGAATACTCCGGATACAAAAATTATTACACTTGAAAATCCTATTGAATATAAATTGAAAGGTATTGTACAAAGCCAAATTGAACATTCAAAAAACTATACCTTTGCATTGGGGCTACGCGCTATTTTGCGCCAAGACCCCGATATTATTATGGTTGGTGAAATTCGAGATAGCGAAACCGCAAAAACAGCCATTGATGCAGCTCTGACAGGCCATTTAGTACTTTCTACTATTCACACGAACGACGCTTCTGGTGCGATTCCTCGATTTTTAGGGATGGGAGTACAGGGCGCATTTTTAGCACCTGCGTTAAATGCAGTTATTGGTCAACGATTAGTGCGGCGCATTTGTGAAACATGCAAACAACCGTATACACCATCGTTTCAAGAATTGCAACGCATGAAAGAATGGATAGCATGCATTCCAGAAAATTCTGGTGAAAAACGACCAGATGTCGATTCGCTCACTTTTTATAAAGGTGTTGGGTGCACAGACTGCCACCAAACCGGCTATAAAGGCCGCGTGGGTATTTATGAAGTGTTTACCATGCAATCAGAAGTAGAACAACAAATTTTAAGCGGCGGAGTGTCCGAATATCAAATGAAAGAAATTCTCAATCGCGCAGGAATGGTCACCATGGGTCAAGACGGTGTATTGAAAGTAGTTGATGGGTTAACCACCTTAGACGAAGTCTTCCGCGTTGCAAAAGAATAAAAAAATCGCTGCACCTATTTTTCACGACTGTTCTTCAGTCAACAGCCAGCGGTAGAGCGGAATAGAAACGATTTTTTTATCTTCAATAATTTCTTCACCTTCCTCATCTTCGGTGATAATCAAGCCGCTCTGTACCCTCAATTCATCCATGGCTTTCAATAATCCGCCCACTTCTCTTTTTCTTGTTTTTGAATTGCGCATATCTGCACACACCTGTATCAGCTGCTCTACTACTGTATTATGCTTTACCACAAAATCCACTTCTTCATGTCGGGCGTTTTTCCAATAATACAATTCGTATCGAGAGTCTTTCACAACCATTCGTTGCAATTCAAGAAAAACAATATTTTCCATCATTTTTCCCCAATTTTCGCTTACACGAAAACCAATGGTTTGCGCAAGACCAGTATCCACCGCATACACTTTACGCGGACTTTTTTCTTGTTCTTTGAGAGTAAATGAAAATCGTTTGAGAAAAAAAACAAGGTAACTTTGCTCCAAGTAGGACGAAAATTTTTCTACTGTTTCTGGTGCAATATCTAAAAATTTTCCACAAGAATTAAAAGTGATGAGTGAAGAAATATTGCTGAAATAAAACTTCGCGAGCGCTTTTAATTTTTCCCCTTTTCGAATACGATATCGTTTAATAATATCTTTATGAATACTATCATCAAAATAGGTCAGCAGTAACGGCTGTTGTTCTTCTTGCGTTGGTGTAAGAACCACTTTGGGAAAAGAGCCACGAATGATGTATGTACGCAACAACGCCAGAATACTTATTTTATGATGCACAATATCAACCTCGGATTGAATATGTAAACCATTGAATACCAAAAATTCACGAAACGACAATGGAAAAATCGTGATATCAAGATGCCTGCCAGTAAGCAGCGTAGATAATTCTTGACTGAGCAACTTGGCATTTGAGCCCGAAACAATCAATTGCGCCTTATTCAATTCCTGCATGGTATTCACCCACTTTTCCCATTGTGGTATCTCTTGTACTTCATCTAAAAAAATATATCGTTCACCCGTACTTGGAAAAAATTCTAAAACTGTTTCATATATCTGATCAAGAAGCTGAGTATTCAGCTGATTGAATCGCGGATCTTCAAAATTAACCATTAAAATTTGCTCTGGGCGAATACCGGAAGCACAAATCTGTTTTGCCAATTGGCGCAAAAGGAACGATTTTCCGCTACGACGAGGTCCCATAACCACCAGAACCTGTTTTTGAGCAAGCATTTTGGTTAATAGAGCCAAATATTGCTCTCTGGGAGTACCGCTAGAGAGTTCTTTTTTCCAAAAATTCCAGTCTTCCAATATGCGAATCAGCTCGTTTTTATCCATTATAGTATTTCTATTTGATAAAATATGCTATTTTTACCTAATAGAGTAATTATAGTTGATATAATTGCACGTGTCAATACTTATTTCTCACCTTACGCGTAATACTAAAATCTTGAAGAATAAAAAAAAGAAGGGCATGCCAATGTACTGACAATGCCCTTGTAGCCTTGAACCACAACCCTATTATTTATTTCGCGGGTCCTGCCGCCGGCGGGTTCTCCGGCAATGCGCTTATAAGCGCATTGCCAGAGTCCTCCCCTATGGCGTCACCCGCTCATAATTGATACTTTCCTCTTTTACTCGGAGGAACTTGGCGTATGGTTCCCATTCATCATCTGGTAGAGTAATCTCGAGAGCGGATCGCCCCCCTAAAATATAACCGATAGTTTTTTCGCTCCCTCCATTAGGACAGATAGCCACTATCGGCCATCTCTCATTCCTTTGGGCAACGGGGAGACAAGTTTCCGCCTCTGCCCGATCCGAACCACGATATCCAGGTTCATTCTGCCACGCCAAAACCTCTTTCGTTGTTGGTTGCCCAGGCGGGCTCCCTATTTCAAAAACTACCTCCGCCTGCCCCCAT
>Ga0208373_1005774_pt1 | contig 10146 bp, 7 predicted proteins | sample RifOxyC2_FD_184036 | JGI IMG/M metagenome (GOLD analysis project Ga0208373, IMG submission 184036) | Soil microbial communities from Rifle, Colorado - Rifle Oxygen_injection C2 (SPAdes) | ecosystem: Environmental > Terrestrial > Deep subsurface > Rock core/Sediment | place: Rifle, Colorado... | reverse complement strand
AAGGATTTAAGCTCAGTTTACGAGGCAATCAATTTCGTTCTTAATTTAATTAAAAAAAATTATAAAATAAAAATAGAAAACGCATCTCTGGGGATTGCAGGCGCTTTGTCTCCGAAAAAGGATATTGCAAAGATGACAAACATAAAATGGTCAATATCAAAAAAAGAGCTAATGCAAAAAACAAAACTAAAAAAAATAATTTTAATAAATGATTTTGAAGCGATTGGCTACGCGATTAATTCGCTAAAGAAAGGCAATGTTTCAGTTGTCAAAACTGCAAAAAGAGTGCGGAAAGCCCCCATTCTGGTTATCGGCGCGGGAACCGGGCTGGGGAAAGTTATATTATTGCATGATAAAAACAAGGATTCATATTTCCCGGTATCTTCGGAAGCTGGCAACGGAGATTTTGCGGCGCAGGATGATGAGGATTTTGAGCTGATAAAATTCATGCGCCAAGAAATGAAAGGAAATATAAGCTACGAAGATTTTTTGTCGGGGAGGGGCATTATAAATATCTATAATTGTGTCAAAAAAGAAAAAAGATTTAAGGAAACGGCTTGCACGAAAGAGATTAACGAGTCAAAAATCAAGCCGGAATTAATATCCAAATACAGGAAAATAGACGGCACATGCAAAGAAACTTTCAGGATTTTCAAAAAAATTTATGCGGGATTTGCAAGAAACTCTGCGCTTGATGTGCTTCCCTACGGCGGAATTTACATTGCCGGCGGAATAGCGCCAAAGAACAAAGAGATTTTTGACAGGGAGTTTGTGAAAATGTTTGGACAAAACAATAAACTATCGCACGTTTTGAATAAAATCTCGATTTATCTTGTGCGAAACCTGAATGTAGGGTTGATTGGAGCAGGGGCTGCCGGAACTGGGATAAAATGAAAGAATGCAGCTGTATTTTCACGATTTTCGGGGCAACAGGAGATTTAACTAACAGGAAGCTATTGCCGGCTTTCTATTTTCTTGAGCAGGAAAGGCAGCTTAAAGAAAATTTCAGGATAATCTGCATCGCAAGAAAGGAAAAAAGCGATGAGCAGTATCGGGAGGAAGCTTCAAGTTCGATAAAGAAATTTTCAAGGATAAAAGTGCAGGATGAAACTTTAAAAAAGGTATTGTCAAGGATAAGCTACCACAGGATTGATTTTACAGCTTTGGACGGGTATTCCTCCCTTAAATCCAAGATAGAAAATGTTTCCGGAGAAAAATGCGCGCATTGCGAGAGGATTTTCTACCTCGCAGTCCCGTCAGGATTGATAGGGACAATCATTAGTAACCTTAAGTCAGCCGGGCTTGCGGAAAGGCAGAATGATGGCAATCCTTACAGCAGGATAATGTTTGAGAAGCCGTTCGGCCATGATTTGAAATCTGCAAAAGAGTTAAACAGGAACATAATGAGAGTATTCGATGAAAATCAGGTTTACAGGATTGACCATTACATGGCGAAGGAGCTTGTGCAGAATTTATTGGTTCTTAGGTTTGCAAACAGCATTTTCGAGCCGTTATGGAACAAGGAGTACATAGACCATATCCAGGTTACGGTTGCCGAGACTCTTGGCGTTGAGAGCCGCGGAGACTATTATGACAAGGCAGGCGCTTTAAGGGATGTCATCCAGAATCACATGCTGCAGCTGGTCAGCCTTGTCGGAATGGGCGCGCCCAAAACGATGAATGCCGATGATGTCAAGAATGAAAAAGTAAAAGTGCTTAAATCAATCTCAAAATTAAGAGATTTGCCGAAGAACATCGTCATCGGGCAATACACCAAAGGGGACGTTGAAGATAAAAAAGTAATTTCCTACAGGGATGAGCCGGAAGTTAACAAGAATTCCGGCACGGAAACTTATGCTGCGCTGAAAGTTGAAATAGGCAATAAAATGTGGAAAGGCGTTCCGTTTTATTTAAGGACGGGAAAAAGGCTCAAGGACAAATCAACTGAGATTGCAATAGTTTACAGGCACGCTCCGTTTGGCTTGTTTTCAAAATCAAATCCCGAGAAAAACATGATGATAATCAGGGTCCAGCCGTATGAGGGGATTACATTGCAGTTCAATGCAAAAGTCCCGGGCAAAAAGGTTATAATTGACAATGTTGAAATGGATTTCTGCCACGAGTGCAAATTCGGCCCGAATTCGCCTGAAGCTTACGAGAGGCTGCTTTACGATGTCATGATTGGAGACCAGACTTTGTTTACCAGATGGGACGAAGTTGAGAATGCATGGATTTTAATTGACACAATTTTAAAAAATATTAATAAATTAAAATTGAATTTTTACCCTGCTGGCTCGTGGGGCCCGGAAGAGGCGAATAAGCTGATACAGAAAGACGGAAGGCAGTGGGTTGAGCCGAAAAGGCCCGCTTATGCTGACCAGATTGAGGGGCAAAAATGAAAATCTACGACATTTCAATGGAAATTTCTGAGGATATGGCAGTCTATAAAAATAAAGCTGAAAAAAAGCCGAAGATATCCGTTACGAGAGAATTAAAAGACGGAACAAACGAATCAAAAATAGAGATGGAGATGCACACCGGCTCTCATGTCGATGCCCCATACCACGTTCTTTCTAATGGAAAAAAAATTGACGTCATGCCTTTGGACAGGTTTATGGGAAAAGCCGTCGTTGTTGATTTTACAAAAGTTAAAGATTGCATAACAAGAAAAGATTTAGTGAGTTCCAGCGTTAAAATCCAGAAATATGATATTGTTTTGTTAAAAACCAAAAATAATCCTGAAAAAGAGTTTGATTTTAATTTCACCTATCTTGAGAAAACCGGCGCAGAGTATTTAGCGTCAAAAAAAATAAAAGCTGTTGGAATTGATTCTTTAGGAATTGAAAGAAATCAGCCAAACCATCCGACACACACTGTTCTCGCAGAAAACGGCATTCCAATCTTTGAAGGGCTTGAATTAAGCAAAGTAAAGCAGGGAAAATATTTCTTCCACGGCCTTCCTTTAAAGATTAAGAATGGTGATGCATCGCCTGTTAGGGCTGTGCTGGTTAAAGAATAATTATCTGAACTGATAATTTCTTGGGAGGAACACACGACCACTAGGGGACAATGTAAATCCCCTCGCAGTGTCTTCATCGTGATAAATCCCTATTCTCGTATTGTCAGGAATTCTTACTCCTTTATCTATAACTCCGTTGTTAATTCTTACATTTCTTCCTGTTACATTGTTTCCCATGAATATTGTTTTAGTCATCTCGCCATGCTCCCCGACTTCTGTGTTATACCCTACAACGCAGTCTTCAAGCCTGCTCCTTTTTCCAATTGACACTCCATTTGCAAGTATAGAACCAGTTGCATACTCCGCTCCAATAATTGATTTTCCACGGGATTCATCGAAAGTAACTAAAGGCCAACCGGGATTTTCAAGAACCAACAAAGGGTGCGCACCTGTAAGGTCAAGATTAGCTTCAACAAACTGGTCAAGCGTTCCGACATCTCTCCAATAACTCGTTGTTGTAATCTGGTCTGGCTTGTTTTTTGTATAATCATACATCTTAACATTCCTGCCTTCCCTTAGATAGAAAGGGATTATATCAAAACCAAAATCATGAAGTGAATATAAATTTGGGTTGGTTCTAACTAAATCCTTATTTTCTTCAGCTGCTGTTTCTTTTCTTGCATCAACCCTTAACGCCTTAGCAAGATAAGCTCTATTAAAAACGTAATTTCCCATGGATGCCCAGCAGAAATTTTCATTTCCAGGTATGGGTGCAGGATCTGAAGGCTTTTCCTGAAAACCTATGACATTGCCTCTTCCATCAACAACAAGAACTCCAAAAGTGTTTGCAGCCAAGTCTCTCCTAACTGGCATTGCAGCTATAGTTAAATCGGTTTTATTATCAAGATGAGATTGTTTCATTTGAGAAATGTCCATTAAGTACACATGGTCACCGGCAAATACAGAAACTAGTTGAGGTTTTTGTTCTTCTATTAATCCTAAATTTTTATAGACTGCATCGGCTGTTCCAGCATATGTACCGTGTTCTGGCTGTACTAACCTAATGAATTCTGCACCTTCCCTCTCAAAAACCTGCCTCCATGTCTGTTCTATATGCCTCTTTAAAGAATCCGGCTTGTATTGCACTGCAACCACAATATTTCTGCTGCCAGAATTGTAATGATTGTTAAGGGGCAGGTCTATAATCCTCCATTTTCCGCCGTAAGGTGCTGCAGGTTTTGCCCTATCTCTAGTCACAGGAAATAGTCTTTTTCCTTTGCCCCCTGCTAAAATAAAATCCAAAGATTTCGCATGTTTCATGACTTCAGTTAAGATTATCGCTTTAAAAACCTTTCTGTTTATAACTACTCAATAGAAATAACAGATATCTACTTCTTATAAACTATTTACTTTAAATTTAATCCATAATTATTTAAATAATAAAATTATCATTTTTCTTATGAAGATTGGCTTTATCGGCTTGGGAAGGATGGGCTTCAATATGGTTCTTAATCTAAAAGACCACAAAATTGGCGTTGTCGCTTATAACCGAAGCCCAGACGCGCTAAGGGAAATAAAAAAGAAAAGGGTTGAAGTTGCTTTTTCTGTTAAAGAGTTAATTGAAAAATTACCCAAACAAAAAATAATCTGGATAATGGTTACTGCCGGTAAGCCCGTGGATGATGTAATTGAAGAAATTTTGCCTTATCTAAATCCAGGGGATATAATAATTGACGGCGGGAATTCTTTCTACAAAGATTCAATCAGGAGATATAATTATTTAAAAAATAAAAAAATTAATTTTCTCGACATCGGAACAAGCGGCGGATTATCAGGGGCAAGAAACGGAGCCTGCTTGACTATTGGAGGAGATGAAAAAATTTTCAGGAAAATTGAGCCGGTATGCAAAGCAGTATCAGTCAAAGGCGGCTATGCCTATGTTGGCCCTTCAGGAGCTGGGCATTTTGTCAAGATGGTGCACAATGGAATTGAATATTCCTTATTGCAGGCTTGTGGCGAAGGATTTGAATTGTTAATGAAGGGCCCTTACAAAAATCTTGATTTTGAAAAAATTTCCAAAACATGGAAGAATGGCTCAATCATACGCTCTTATTTAATTGAACTTGCTGAAACTGCATTTAAAAAAGATTCTAAATTAAATAAAATTGAAGGTGTTGTCGGCGGCGGAGAAACCGGGCAGTGGACAGTTGAAACTGCAAATGAATTTAACGTCGATGTCGGCACAATTAAATTAGCTCTGGAAGAAAGAAAAAAATCCCAGTCAAGCCCAAGATTCGCAGGAAAAGTCGTTGCTGCATTAAGAAACGAGTTTGGCGGGCATGAAATTCTTAAAAAAAGATAGGTTTATATAGACTCATAATATACCAATTCTCTACTTTTAAGATAGTTAAAATAAAATATGTGGAGGTATCGAAAATTAAAAATTTTCGGAACCATCCAAAAAAAATTTGGAGGAATGTAAAAATGGCAAATCAGGTACAACCTATATTTATCCTGCCGGAAGGAACACAAAGAAGTGTAGGCAGAGATGCGCAGAGAACAAACATCATGGCCGCAAAATTGGTGGCGGAAACAGTAAGGACGACTTTAGGCCCGAAAGGAATGGACAAGATGATAGTTGATTCCATGGGGGACATTACAGTTACAAATGACGGAGTCACGATTCTTGAAGAGATGCAGATTGAGCATCCTTCAGCAAAAATGATTGTTGAAGTCGCAAAGACCCAGGAAAATGAGGTTGGCGACGGAACTACGACAGCAGTAGTGCTGGCAGGTGAACTATTAAAAAATGCGGAAACGCTTCTAGATATGGATGTCCATCCTGCCGTAATAGCAAGGGGTTACAGATTGGCAGCAGACAAAGCTCTGGAAATTCTAAACGATATGGCAGAAAAGATTACTCCAAGGGATGAAACAGTCTTAAAGCAGATTGCGATGACTGCAATGACCGGAAAAGGCGCAGAATACGCAAAGGAAACCTTAAGCGATTTGGCAGTCAAGGCAGTAAAATTGGTTGCCGAAGACAACCTGCCGATTGACCGGGACAATATCAAGATTGAAAAGCGCTCAGGCGGCTCAGTTGAAGATTCTGAATTAATCCGGGGCATAGTAATTGACAAGGAAAGAGTTCATGCATCAATGCCCAGATTGGTAAAAAATGCAAAGCTTGCGTTAATCGACAAGGAAATTGAAATAAAGAAAACCGAGATTGATGCGAAAATAGAAATAACGAGCCCAGACCAGTTACAAGCTTTCTTAGACCAGGAAGAAAAAATGCTAAGGACAATGGTTGACAAGATTGCAGAATCTGGTGCAAATGTTTTAGTATGCCAAAAAGGAATTGATGATGTTGCGCAGCATTTCTTAGCAAAGAAAGGAATCTACGCTGTCAGGAGAGTTTCAGATTCTGACATGAAGAAGATTGCGAAAGCAACGGGCGGAGTCGTAGTAACAAACTTGCATGACTTAAAAAAAGAAGACCTGGGATTTGCAGGCGCCGTTGAGGAAAGAAAGATTGGCGACGATGAATTTACTTATATAATGGAATGCAAGAACCCAAAAGCAGTCACGATTTTGGTAAGGGGCGGAACAGAGCACGTTACAAATGAAATTGAGAGGGCATTGACAGACGCAGTTGGCGATGTTGCAGCAGCATTAAGGGACGGAAAAGTTGTTGCAGGCGCTGGAGCTCCAGAAGTTGAGCTTGCAATGCAGCTGAGAAAATACGCTGAATCATTAAGCGGTCGTGAGCAATTGGCTGTCCAGTCATTCGCTGATTCTATGGAAGTAATTCCAAGAACCTTGATTGAGAACGCAGGCCTTGACCCAATCGATATTATGACAGAATTAAAGTCTGCCCACTCAAAAAAGCAGAAATGGGCCGGCGTGGATGTATTCACCGGAAAGATTACAGACTCATGGAAGAAAGGGGTCATTGAGCCTTTGAAAATAAAGACACAGGCAGTCTCTTCAGCATCTGAAGTGGCGACAATGATTCTAAGAATTGATGATGTAATCGCATCGTCAGGAAAAGGCAAGGGCCCTGCAATGCCCCCGGGAATGGGCGGCATGGGCGGAGAAGACATGGGCTACTAAGCCCTTAATTTTTTTATTTTATTCTTATGATTCTAGAATTAGTGGATTATAACGCGTCTTATATCCTGTTGCGGATTAAATTGAGGAGCTATTTCCAGAGCTAATCTTTCTACTCTATCCCTTAATGAATCCTCAAAAACAAGTGTAGTTCGGCCGCTCAGAAACATCACCGGCGCTGCCGGGCGGGCTCTAAACTCTAAAGCAATAGCGTGTAAAATATCATATGCTGCATCACGAGTGTAGACTTGAGCTTGATATGCCATTTTCTCCTGAAGAAAACATTTTTATTTTTAAATCTATGCATGCCACTGGACATTTTTGGCCACTGGACATGTCGGAAATGAAACATTTCCGAGCATCGTCAAAAATCTTTGATTTTTGAGATCTTCGCGTGAGGTTTATAAAGGAGAAGTTCTACATTATTTTAAGAAAAAAGAAAACCGGTCGGATAACACCGGCGCTTCAGCAGATTTAGACCCAAATAAAGCTGCATTTAACTTGTACTTAAAATTTATGAAAAAGAAGTGGTCGAGTCCAGCAAACGCCAGACTCAAATCCAGTTAAACATTCACCCGAATAAGAATAAATTATCAAATCTAATATATGAATATTACCCAATCGTAAACATGTTAAAATTGTTCACTACGAATCCCAGCCGCGGCGCGTTTTATTAAATAACTGTAACAAAATTGTTAAATATGGGACAAAAATTATACAACCACTTAGGATAATCATTTTAAATTTTATTTGATTTTAGAATCGAAATGGTGTAACCTGATATTTTTAAATCTCCTTTATAAACCCCCAATAAAAACCATCGAAAATCATAGATTTTCGGGGCTTTGAAAAATAAAAAATTTTTCAAAACCTTTATATATCACCTCCACTTGCCTTCTTAGTTCATCGCCTCCAGTTCAATATATTAGATATGTTGGAAATTTTTGTCAGATTTTCAATTTGCAAAAATTTCCGAGCATGCTCAAAAATACCATTATTTATTCGTAAATTTGGGATTTTTGACATTTTAAATTCTAAACAACATATTGAAGGTTGATGGTCAAAGCTATTTAATCAGAGCTGTATAAGCTGTGTTTGAATATTTTTTGTCTGTATTGGATGTAAAAGTCTAAAACAATGTTGTGTTTGATGTTGTGCATCAAATACATGTAGGAAACTTTAAGTTTTAGCCCAATAGAGTGTGACAATGCGACCAAAATAAAAAGGAAGGATCTGTAAATTAATAGTCGGCTAAATCAAAGATGTCAAAAACACCATGCACAAAAATGCATAATGTGTTTTTGAGCATGCTCGAAAATCATAACAATTGTAATAGATTTTTGTGATTTTCGACATGTAACAGTCTGAGATTTTTATTAAATCCCGTTGATCCTGCGGGAGGTTGCTGCTATTGGGGTTCGATTAAGCCATGCAAGTCTTTCCGCAAGGAAGGCATACTGCTCAGTAACACGTCGATAATCTACCCTTAGCTCTGGGATAACCTTGGGAAACTGAGGATAAGACCGGATAGGGAAATCTTACCGGAAAGTGGATTTCCAGAAACGCAAGGACTAAGGATGAGTTGGCGGCGGATTAGGTTGTTGGCGAGGTAATGGCTCACCAAGCCGAAGATCCGTAGGGGCCTTGAGAGAGGTAGCCCCGAGAAGGGCACTGAGATACTGGCCCTAGCTCCACGGAGTGCAGCAGGCGCGAAACCTTTACAATGCACGGAAGTGTGATAAGGGAACCCCAAGTGATAATGCAAAGCATTATCTTTTGCTTAGAGCAAATATCTAAGCGAATAAGTGGTGGGCAATACCTGTGCCAGCCGCCGCGGTAACCCAGGAGCCACAAGTGGCAACCACCTTTATTTGGCCTAAAGCGTCCGTAGCCGGTTTTGTAAATTTTCTGTGAAATAGTTGCGCTTAACGTAACTGCGTGCAGAAAACACTGCAAGACTTGGAACCGGGAGGAGTCAGAGGTATTTTGGGGGGAGCGGTAAAATGCTATAATCCCCGAAGGACCACCTGTGGCGAAAGCGTCTGACTAGAACGGATTCGACGGTGAGGGACGAAAGCTAGGGGAGCAATCCGGATTAGATACCCGAGTAGTCCTAGCTGTAAACTCTGCGGGCTAGGTGTTACGTATTCTTAGGGAATACGTGGTGTCGTAGTGAAGATGATAAGCCCGCCGCCTGGGGAGTACGGTCGCAAGGCTGAAACTTAAAGGAATTGGCGGGGGAGCACTACAAGGGGTGCGGCGTGCGGTTTAATCCAATTCAACACGGAGAATCTCACCAGGAGCGACGGCAGGATGAAGGACAGTCTAAAGGGCTTTCCTGACGAGCCGAGAGGTAGTGCATGGCCGTCGTCAGCTCGTGCCGTAAGGTGTCCTGTTAAGTCAGGCAACGAGCGAGACCTGTACTTACAATTGCTAACGGGTCCAGCAATGGATGACTGAGCACATTGTAAGGACTGCCTTCGAAAGGAGGAGGAAGGTGCAGGCAACGGTAGGTCTGTACGCTCCGAATCTTCTGGGCTACACGCGCGCAACAATGGTAGGGACAATGGGATGCAACACCGAAAGGTGAAGCCAATCCTCGAAACCCTATCTTAGTTCAGATTGTGGATTGTAACTCATCCACATGACGTCGGAATCCCTAGTAATCAGACTTTATCAGAGTCCGGTGAATACGTCCCTGCTCCTTGCACACACCGCCCGTCAAACCACCCGAGCAGGGTTTAGATGAGGCTTAATTTTTAATTAAGTCGAATCTAAGCTCAGCGAGGAGGGTTAAGTCGTCACAAGGTAACCGTAGGGGAACCTGCGGTTGGATCACCTCCTTTATTATTTATTAAAGGCCAGCAAATCTGTTGTGCGTTTCAGCGCCTTTAATTTTTTAATTTTTCACATTCATTGGGCCTGTAGCTCAGCCTGGTACACAATTTTAAGCAGAAAGAGCTTAGTGCAGGAAAGAGCATCGCCCTTGCATAGATTAAGGAAAGGCGGGGGCCTCGGGTTCAAAAAACGGGCCAATCACTGACCCGTATGAAAGTCCCGACGGGTCCATTACA
>Ga0208373_1005772_pt1 | contig 10153 bp, 9 predicted proteins | sample RifOxyC2_FD_184036 | JGI IMG/M metagenome (GOLD analysis project Ga0208373, IMG submission 184036) | Soil microbial communities from Rifle, Colorado - Rifle Oxygen_injection C2 (SPAdes) | ecosystem: Environmental > Terrestrial > Deep subsurface > Rock core/Sediment | place: Rifle, Colorado... | reverse complement strand
ACGCGACACGCCAGCGTATAACCAATTAGCTGGACCAATCACCAAAGCTATGTATGAAGTAGCCGTCATAAACGCTAAATTAGGAGTATCTAGTATCACCGAAGCACCATTAAAACCAGCTATCCAAGGAGAACGTGCGGGATTTCTGGACACTATGATTGAAGCAGGAAAACAACACGATTTCAACGTTGCGGTCATTTATTGTACTGCCCCTGCTGATACTGTTCTTGCTTATCTCAAGCAACGTGGCGCTGCCCGGGACGAACCTAAATATGACCCTACAAATACAGAAACTGGCTGGCCGTGGTTCTTAAAAACATTTATTGATGTTCCTGGACCAACATTATATGAACATCTACGAGTTGACACCACTCTTTCGGTAGATAGAAATGTTAAAAATATTTTGGAATATCTCCAACGATAATTGCAAAATGATTATTTTTTTATTTTTTCGCCCATTTACTAACTAATTTCTTTCTTCATCTCCTCAAACGTCTTCCCCTTCACATCAATAAAAGTAGCTTTCAAATTCCTTGCTAATCCCTTATCCTCGTCTCGATCACCAAACACAATAACTTGATTAAAATCTTCCATCTTCAGCCCTAATTCTTGTATCGCTTCTTCCACTAACGCAACCCCTGGTTTTCTCATCGTTTTTTCTTTCACAAATTTGGGAATGAAAGAAATTGTATTTTTCATCATCTTAGCATATGCACTATCCACATCAGGGCAATATTTCCAGGATGAAATGGTAATGCTCTGTTTCTTCAATAGCTCATGAAGTACTTGATGAATTTCTTCTACTCTTTGGCATGAATAATACCCACGTGCCACGCCTGCTTGATTGGTCACCACAATATTCGTTGCTGCATACTTTGCCTGCAGATAAGCTACCATACTCGCCACCGGCTTCTTCAACTGCAATTCTTCTTTCCAGTTATCTTGTTGTCCAAAAAAATCACTGGAATGCTCAATCAAGGTCCCATCACGATCCAACACTACTAAGATTTCCTTTCGATCCAATTCCTGCTTAATATATTCAATAATCTCTATTGTTGACAACTTCACATCAGTGGTATACTTCATCTCTCCACCAACACGTGCAATGGCCTCCCTCTCGGCAGTTATTCCCGGCGTGGTTTTGCCGATGAAATCAGGGCCTTTGATATAATACGAAGGCTGTAATAACTCCAAAATTGGAACTCCTTTCTCCACATCTGTAATGACCACATAATCAACGCACTGCAGGGCCGCAATGCTGTACGCCCGCAATTGATCGGTAAAAACTGGTCGTCCACTCCCCTTGCGTCCAGCCACAAACTGATCTGACGTCACCGACACCATTAACACATCACAGAGCTTCTTCGCGGACTCAAAATGAATGATATGTCCGGGATGCAGCAGATCAAATCCGCCGTGGCAAAGGCCGACACACTTTCCTTCTTTCTTATATTCCCAAATTATTCTCTCGGCAACTTTTAAGGAGATTATTTTAGGAGAAGTAAATGATTCGGGAGAAGACGCTTTTAGCATTTAATGAATGAAAAAAACAACATCATTTAAAGGTTATGATAATAAAGCACAGCTTTACACCATCTTCTCTCCCGTTTCCGAGTTAATAATGAAATAAGGGGTTGCGACCCCTTATGAACCCCTTCCGCCTCCTTACTCAGCGACTCCTGCGGGAGTAGCCGTATCTTCAGTCGGCGGCGAAACCCCCCACTTTTGCTGGCGATCATCAACCACTTTGATGTTGTGATGCTTTGCTTGATTGAGGATGTATTTTTCAGAAGCTATCCTATCTTTATTGCCTGTTGATTCATGATGCTCATAACCAGACCAAAAACTTCCACGAGGGTATCGCTTGCGAAACCCTGGATGTTTTTCAAACATCCTTCGTGAAGATATTGATTTCAACATAATCTTTGCTACCTGCACAGAATATTTCTCAGGAATATCCGCATCCAAGTGGACATGATTTCCACCAAACCCTATCTCTCCGAACTCGAAGCCTAATGCTTCGAGTTCTTTGAACGCTGCCGTACATGTATCTATATGTGACTGCTTCAAAAAGCAGTAGTACCGACACTTGGTCGGGAACATAAACGTCATCCAATTATTTCTCGTATCTTCTTGTCTTGTCATAGGAATCACCTTTTATTTTAGAAAATTTTTTATAGCTAAAGCTAATAAGAACCAATTGAGTACGCAAATCATATCAGTTCGGCGGGTTACCTTTGACCATCAACGCTATACGCATAGTGTTCAGATGGTAATCGGGGATTTTGGTTTGCGTACTGCTTTCTTAAAGCTTCAACCAATAAGAACGAAGATATTCTCGCTTTTGAAAAACTCTGCGGAGTTTTTAAGCGCATTCACCAGCAGGTCTTACGCCGAAAAAGCTCCAGACCTGCCGTACTCTGCGCGGAGAATAGGATTAAGTATATAAAATATTGGTTTTGAACAACGCTCTGATTCGTCCTACGAGCACCCGGATGGAACGTTCCTCCATCACCTTACCTGTTTATACTATACTGGATGTCTTCTCCCTCCAGCTCCACCAGCAGTTGTTGCCCAGAATGATGTGGTCCAGCAAAGGTATCCCCATAATGTCCCCGGTTTTCTGCAGCCGTTTAGTAACCTCTACATCCTCATCGCTGGGCGAAGGGTCGCCTGAAGGATGATTGTGCAGGACAATGAGCGAATGGGCTAGTGATTTAATCGCACCATGAAAAATCTCCCTCGGATGAATCAAAGAGGCATTGAGAATTCCGATGGTGACCATACGCTGGCCGATGACTTTATTCTTAGCATTGAGATAGATGGCAATGCACTGCTCCTGAGATGCATCTTTCATTTTAGGAAGATAACGCAGGGCAATATCCTTAGAACTTTCAATGGGAGATGTTTCAAGGAAACGAGTGGGCAGACGCTTTCCTAATTCAAAGACGGCCAGGAGCTGGCAGGCCTTGGCTTTGCCAATCCCATGCTCTTGCATCAGCTCAGGAAGAGAACAAAGGGGCAATTGATCTAAGCTGTACTTGGCTAAAATTCTATTGGCCATATCGATGACATTTTCTCTTTTCGTTCCTGATTTAAGGATGATGGCCAGCAATTCGGCACTCGAGAGCGCCGCTACTCCCTGCTGTTCCAGACGCTCCCGAGGACGGTTATCCAGCGACATATCGGTTACTTTCATGGAAAGAATAAAAAGAGAGAGGTTTAAATACTTTAGCCGGACTTGTCCAGTGGGGAGTGGCTTTTTGAAAAACCGTCAAACGTTGCGAGCGCCCTACCGCCGGTCATAGACCGGACGGCATGAACGGGCGCTCGCCGAATTAAGACGCAAAGCTTCCTAAGGTTCTTTGACTCAAACGTTTGATTCCTAATTCACCATATTTTTGATTTTTAATGTAATTAATCGTGTTTCCTAAATTTTTTGGTGAACCAATATAATAACTAGGATTCCATAACCCACTATCCCAAAAGTATTTCTGTTTAATGTCTGGGAAATATTCAAAAAATTTCTTACCAATGTAGCCACGCAAAAGCTTGGCTACTTGAGGACGACTGTAATTACCAATGTCAGCCATGAAATGAAGATGATCATCATCAAATCCTATATCACCAACAGGAATTTCATAATTGTATGATGCTTCAAGCAACAAAGTTCTCAAACCATCACGGCAAATAACGTCGTCAAAAATTTTGTGGCAATATTTTACTTTAAACTCGCAGTGCATCCACGCTTCACCAACCGCAGAGCTAAACCTAGCTGGATTTTCTTTTCTCATTTTTCCACCTCAGAAAGTTTTATGAACCAGCTTTGTATAGCTAAAGCTACACAAAGCAAGGTACAAGAAGACAAGAGCCTAACGGCTTTTGTTTCTTGTCTTCTTTTCTGAGAAATACGTTAAACTACTAAAGATTTACGCCACCGGTCAAAGACCGGGATGGAAATACGGAATTATAGATTATTTCTGCTTGTCAAGGTGTTAGCAAAGAGAGATATTCCTTTCTATCTCAAATCTTTATTCTACCCTTTTGGCGTAGACGCTGCCTACGTTTGCATTATCTAAAGCATTAGTAAGAAGACGTTTGACACAGTGATTGAGTACAAGATGATGAATATCCTCTGCAATTTCCATATCATTGATGGTGGCGTGGATGGTGAGATGCGCAAGATCTTTAACCTTGCCACCTTTGTAGCCGCAAATCCCAACTGTTTTTGCACCAATGCTGTTTGCGTATTCTATCGCTTTAACGACATTTATGGAATTGCCGCTGCCTGAAAGGCCAATGACCAAATCGTCTTTTTTAACGAAGTTTTTGAGTTGTTCAATGAAAATATCATCGTAAGAAATGTCATTGGCAATGGCCATTAATGCCGGCAAGTTGTCACTTAAGCATATTGCTTTAAAACGTTTATCTAATCCATAAGATACCCCCTTAATCAAATCGCCACAGAAATGTGATGCTGTAGTAGCACTGCCACCATTGCCGAAGATATAGATGCTGCGTTCGTTATGATAGGTATCAAGTAACAAGCGGACAAATTGGTCAATGTATTCAATATTGATATTATTTAAGGTACCATTAACAGAAGAGAGATAGTTTTTAATTTCAATTTTGTATAATTCTTTAATGAATTGAAGAAGCGATCCTTTGGTGATGCTTTCTTTATTCCCCATAACATTGACGGCAAGAGCGCCGGCACAGTTGCCTATAAAAGGAATAAGTTCTGCATCTGCAGTGATATATGCCAAAAGAGAGGAAATAGAAAAGACCGCGTCGCCAGCGCCAATAGTATCTTTTACAGTGCTGGAGAGGATAGGTGCTTTTATAATTTTGCTGTTTTGGGCAAAGATACAGCCTTCCTTTCCTAAAGTAATAAGCATACTAGTAGTGTTGAGCTTTTGATGAATTTCTTGCAGACATTCTTTAACATCCTCAAATCGTTTGGAGAAAGGTAAGCGGAGTTCTGTCTCATCCATCGTGATAAAATTGAATTGCTGGTAATTGGTAAAATAATTATAACCCATATTGGCGCTATTTGATTGAACATTTAAAGCGAGAAATTTTGATTTTTGTTCGATAGTTCTGCGGATAGTTTGGTCAATAAAACCATGGCCGAAGTCACTAACAATTACTAAGTCATATTTTGGAATCTCCTGACTTAGATAGGAATCAATCTCATCGGAAAGCGTTGATTCGAGAGGATGATCGTTCATATATTCAACTTTAAACAACTTTGTTTTTTTATAGGAATCAATGTAGCGCCTTTTCACAATAGTAGGAGAGTTCCTTTTGGTAAAATAAGTTAAATTGATGTTTTTTGCAAGATGATCTTTAATAAAGTCCAATTGAGAGTCTTGTTCACCGAGAAGTGTGACAAGTTTTATATTTTTGACAAAGTTGCTTATATGGTTAGCAATGGCCAGAACACCGCCAGCATAGGTTTCTTGTTCTTGGAATTCTGTAGATAAAATGGGATCTTTTATAGCGCGGCCTTTGAGTTTAACAAAAGTGTATTGGTCAAGAATAGTGTCTCCAAGTATGAGAACATTTATGTTTTCAAAACGATTTAAGAGGCTTTCTATGTACTTAAGATCATAGTTTGCCTGTATTTGCTTGATATATTGTTCCATCCTTAATAAACCACCGGCTTTTTCATATAACATCTTGTGAAAATGTTGATTTAAGAACTTTACTAAACTAAATTCAAAATTTTATGGTGTTTTACTGCTAATTTTTTGTCCCTTGGGAGGGATTTATTAGTTTTGAGTTATTCTAATAAATTTTTATTTTCGCGTAAGAATACTGTGCCAATACGTGAAGGAAAACCGTAACAATGGGAAGTAGTGGGAAATAAAGATTTAAACTTTTGTTGTAATCCCTCATCTTCGATAGTACTTTTCCAGGTACCGTTAAGGCGTTCATTCATTTCTATAGCAAGGCTGAGAATTTCCTGGGGAGTATTTTCGTGGGGCTGATATCCTTTATCAGTATAATCATTATTTTCAAAGAAGTATTTCCCCTCCTCGAATTCTATTATTTCTTTAAAGGTAAGATATCTATTACCTCTTTTGGACCAAATTTTTTTTGGTATGAATAAGCTATGTTTATTTATGGGCGGATGATTCAAAGGAATAACATTTATTAGAGCAACCGGTAGATTAAATATGTATGGGATGCATATTAAACCAGCTGTGTCTCCAAGAAAAAATTTACAATTTGCACTAAGGTATATATCACCAAATTCAGTCCTCCAGGTGTTCGCGTAATCTACTATTTTCTTGTTTTTTATATTAATCTTATATTCTACTTTTGCACCCATTCGTAAAATATAGCCTCCTTGCTGCGAGATGTATTCCATTGCGGGAATGGTCTTTTCAATATTTCCATTACGGTAATCGTCAGATTCGTCTCTTTTTTTTAAAACGGTGTCTACATAGTTTTTATCTCGCATATTTACACAGACAAACCAATTTCTTACTCCCATTTTTTTTAATAATTCTTTTCCTCTTTTCTCCTCGTCTAGGTTTAATTTTAATGTTGGGGAGCAATTATTAAATTCATAAAAATCATTAGTTCTATATTTTGGTTCGGTAAATAAATTTAATGTTTTAAGAATAGAATTATTTGCTGCTATTTGTGTTAAAATCCTAAAGGATATTGGGAGGTTTATTACAATTATCCTAAATTTTCTCTGAAACATACCTAATAATTGTTTGTTGCAAGGCTTGGATGTTGCAATTCCTACATATTTTAGGTCTTTTTCTTTTAACCGATTAAGTTCTTTTCTTCTTAAAAATAGTTCAGTATTGGCTGCTAAATGTCCTATTCTTCTTGATCTAATTCTAATAAATTTAATTTTTCCTATGGTTTTAAGAAGTATTAAAGGTATAATTAATGGAGAGAATATCATACTAACTATTACATAATTTAATTTTTTGATCATTTGGTAATTCTCAGCTCTTTTTTCCTATTTTGGGTAATGTGGGGATCCTACATCATTTTAATGAAACCAGTACATTCATTTATGTCTTTTAGTGATATAATTGTGGTAATGAGTTCTTTTAATTGCAGGTGACCTTGTTGATAGAGAGTAATGTAGCGTGGTATGTCCCGGTCGGGAAAGCAGCCACCGCCATAAGAACCAGTGAAAACTTTTCGACGATGAATATCAAGAGCGTTTATAGTTACAGTGGCATCTTTTGCTGGAACACCGACGATAAAAATGTTTCCTGGCGCAGAGGTTGATAAAGCTGCGGTTTCAATGACATCAGGATATGCGGCAGTTATAATAGAATGATATGTCCCCTTATTTTTGGTAACTTTTTTTATTTCTGTTGGGATATCAGCAGTGGTAGAATTAAAGGTATGAGTGGCACCCATTTTCTGGGCAAGAATTAAATTTTTGCTATTTTTATCTATAGCAATTATTGGATAAGCGTGAAGGTTATGTGCACCTTGGATGCTACACAAACCAACACCACCACAACCGAATATGGAAACTGATTCAGCTGGGCGGACATTTGCCTCGTTAAAAATGACCCCCAACCCAGTAGTTACGGCACAGCCGAGCAAACAAGCGATAGAGAGATCGAAGTTAAATGGAATTTTAGTAATACGATTTTCTGAAACAACACCATACTCGTTAAAGGTGGTTATCCATCCTGCGTTTATACGTTCACCATTTTTTCTAGTATAGAATGGCGTTTGGGCATCCAGACCACTACCCTTAAGCCAGTGGAGAACAACATGATCGCCAGGAGTTACTTTTGTAACACCTGGACCAATATCAATTATAACGCCACTTCCTTCGTGACCAAGCATATGGGGAAGATAAGGATCTTTTCCTGCAGTGCCTTTAATCTCTTCAATTTGTTTGCCGCAGATGCCACTATAGTTGATTTGTACAAGCACTTGGCCCAAAAGTAATGGTCCGAAGAATTGTACTTGATCGATTATGAGAGGATGGTTGGTTTGCTCTAGAATTGCGGTATTAAATGTTATTGGATAGGAAACCATGTTTATTATTTTTCTTAAATTAAGAGTGGTTTATATTCTTTTTTGACTTTTTTCTTTATTCTCCCTTTTATTACATTGTTCCACCATCAATGGGGATGATGGAACCGCTAGCAAATGTGACCTGATTAGATGCCATAAACACGGCAAAGGGAGCAATTTCCTCGGCAAGGCCAAGACGGCCAATGGCATGATGGTGGCGTAAGAAGTCAGAACGTTTTTTGAAAAATGCTTCTTTATCTATAACATTATGGGGAGCATTTTCATCCCAGTGACCCCCTTCTGCGTAAATCGCACCAGGAAGAAGAGCAGAGACGATAATATTATATGGCGCAACGAATCGGCCAAGACATTTGGTGTAGGCGTTTAGGTATGCTTTCGCGCAACCATACGAAGCGGAACCACGGAGAGATTCTCCAGAAATGGATGAAATGTGGATAATTCTCCCCCATTTTTTCCTTTGCATGAAAGGAACAAGGAGGGCATTCATCTCAATAGCGATACCAACATTAAATTGCCACACTTTTTGCCATGCATCCATCGGAGCTAGGGGGTCTTTAGTGTTAAGTGTTCCGCCAAGGTTATGGACAACAATATCAAAAGATTCATGTTTTGTAAGTTCTTGTACTGCTTTGGTTGGAGCATTGGGTTGCATCAGGTCAACGGAGTAATAAGAATGGCCGGCGGTTTCTTCTTTTCGTCTAGCGATAAGACAGACACGACAGCCTTCTTTGGCAAAGGCTTTAGCGATTGCATAACCAATACCCTGGCTAGATCCAGTAATCAGTACACGCTTGTTTTTTATACCGAGATCCATTCTTAAAGAACACCTGAATTTTCTTTTAATATTTCAATGGAATTAACGAGAGAAGCAACTGTAATTCCATACTTTTCAAGAAGTGCTGCTTGGGATCCGTATCCCTCCGCAAAAGTATCTTTAATCCCTATTCTTTTAAATTTCTTTAATCTTGAAAAATTTGCTTCTGTAATCGTTTCTGCAACAGCACTTCCTAATCCACCAATAAGGTTGTGTTCTTCAATAGTTATAATTATAGGGATTTCTTTTGCGTATTTCTCTAATGCTTCTTTATCAAAAGGTTTAATGGTTGGCACATGCAAAACACTAGCATAAATTTTTTGTGAGGCTAATTGTTCAGCTGCATCTAAACCAATTTTTAATGTTATCCCGGTTGTGACAATAAGGGCATCAGCCCCTTCTTTATAAATTACTGCTTTCCCAATTTCAAATGGTTCTTTTGTGACAATAGGATCGCCTCCTTTTGCTACCCTTATATAAATAGGCCCTTGGTAATCTATTGTTTTTAACATTACACGTCTCATCTCTTCAGCATCTGCTGGGGCAATAATGGTCATATTAGGAATTGGCCGAAGTATTCCTATATCATCAATCGCTTGATGTGTCGGACCTAGCTGAGCATATACAAAACCACCGCCGCTGGCGATAAGTCTTACATTTGCATTATGTAAACACAAATCTAAAACAATCTGATCAAAACAACGTCTTGTCAAAAAGGTTGCAATAGTGTTAATGTAAACTACTTTTCCTTCCAGGGCTAAACCGGCAGCCATTCCTATAATGCTTTGCTCACTAATCCCCTCCATGAGGAAACGATCAGGCATTTCTTTTTTAAATTGATCTAATGTTCCTTGACCTAAATCTGAACCGATGAATATAACTCTCTTGTCTTTTTTTGCTAACTCATAAACCATATCCAAAGCTGTCTTTCTCATTCACATTCCTCCAATCCTCGGTAAAGAGCGATAATTTCCTGTTCTTCTACCTTGCTTTTATGATGCCAAGAGTAGTTTTTTTCTAAAAATTTTACTCCCCTTCCTTTAATGGTATGGGAAATAACTAGATTTGGTTTATTCCTTTCAAAAGGTAACGATTGGAAAACATTTTTTAATTCTTCTACATTATGCCCATCCACCTCCTTAACTGCGAATCCAAAACTTTTCCACTTTTCAGCAAATGGCTCTAAATCTTGGACTTCATGAGTTGTTCCGTAGGTCATTTGTTTATTATAATCAATAATGACAACCAAATTGTCCAATTTATGCTTTGAGGCAGACATTGCTGCTTCCCAAATGGAACCTTCAT
>Ga0208373_1005771_pt1 | contig 10156 bp, 11 predicted proteins | sample RifOxyC2_FD_184036 | JGI IMG/M metagenome (GOLD analysis project Ga0208373, IMG submission 184036) | Soil microbial communities from Rifle, Colorado - Rifle Oxygen_injection C2 (SPAdes) | ecosystem: Environmental > Terrestrial > Deep subsurface > Rock core/Sediment | place: Rifle, Colorado... | reverse complement strand
ACGCAACGACCAAGTCCTTGGGACGGAAGTCGAAGAGACTCACGGCAGTGCGTTCGCACCGGGCGATCGGAAGTTCGGCACGCTGCAGGGCTCCTTCGAGCGTCCGCAGCGCAGCCTGGTACCGATCGTGCTCGGAGGCGTACTCGTCGATCGACTCTCCGCGTCCTTTCAGGAAGAACGCGACTCGACTCCGGGAATGGTGCCGGGAGAGCAGTTCTTCCAGGCGCGTGAGCTTGGTCACGAGCGCAATGCGATCGAACATGACCTACTCCTTGGAGCCGGCACGCCGCAGTGAGGAGAGCAGGTCCGGGCTGAGGTTGAACTCACCCACGCCGGTCGCAGCCATCTTGTCGATGGCGAGCGCCAGCAGGACCGCCGGGTCGACATCGCGGTAGGGCTCGAGCTTACTGCGGGCCGCCGTCGCATCGGCTTCGGCCTCGGCGATGACGTTGCGGTTGCGCACTTCGATGAGCGCCGAGCGCTTCTCCTCCATCGCCTGTGCGGTTCCGGCCTCGTACTCCTTTAGCTCCCGATCGCTCTGCGCGGCGTCCATCCGGCGTGCACTGATCGCCTTGTCGGCGCCCGCAAGCATCTCCTCACGCTTCTTGGCCTCGATCGCGGCAGCGAGCTGCCGGTTCTCGGGTCTCACGGAGGTGATGAACAGGCTTTCCAGAATCATTCCGAGCTCAGTGAATCGAGAGCCGTCGGCATCGATGGCCTCGAGAACCCGTGCCTCCAGATCACTCGCCGCGACGATGACGTCCTCGAGCGTCCTATCCCTGATCAAGGCTCGCACATAGCCCTGGAGAGCCTTCCCCGCGTCCTCGTAGACGCGGGTGGGGTCGTCCTTGAGCCAGGTGTTGGTCCGCGGTTCGACGGAGAAATCATGCTGCGTGAGCATCGCTTCCACGTCGAGTCGGATGTGAACCTCGCCCTGGATGAAGACGCCCAGGCGGTCACTGGTGAGCTCGGTGAAGCTCACGGGGACGGTGAGAACGGTCGTGGGAACGCGAGCGAAGGTATGCCACGGCGTGATCAGGAAGAGGACACCGATGCCGGAGGCGACCACCTTGCCGCCGTGGTACTTGACCACGTGGTCGGTGGGGCCAGGCTTGAAGATACCGAAGGGGAAGCGGGGAGCGGACATGATTCACCAGAGGATTGAGTTCCCGGATCTGACAACGGAGGATCCCGCGGCCAGAGAAAGAAACTCACTCGTTCATCTGTTAGTGTAGTACAGACACATACTAACATCCTCCTTTCCCTTGTCAAGAACACCCTTCCTTACCTGCTCTCTCTCCTTTTGTCAAGGAACAAACAAAACAACCCCTCATCAGGGTTGTTTATTTTCTGGGTCTATTTTGCCTGCCGAATCTTTGAAAACACGAACTGCTGTTGCAGGATCGAGACAATGTTTACGGTAACCCAGTAGAGGGTCAATCCGGCTGGGAGCGTCGCTCCAATCACGACCGTGATAACCGGCATGAACATCAGCATCGACTTGTTCATAGAGGCAAGCATCGTCTCATCCAGGGCTCCCTTTTTCCCTGCAACTTGCTTAGGGGGTTGTCGATGCATGAGCATGCGAGTTTGCATGAACTGGAAGTAGCCAGCCAAAATCGCGAGATACAGACTCGCCGTGGAGAGATCAATCACGCCGAGGAACACATGTCCGATCTGACCAGGATTGGTGACGAATGGATAGAGCTCAGCGAGCGTCTCAGGACCAAACCCCGCGAGGAGTACACGATACAAAGCAATGAGAATTGGCAGCTGAACCAGGAGTGGAAGACATGACGCAAGTGGATTCACTTTCTCTCTCTGGTAAAGCTCCATCATCGCCTTGGCAAGCGCTTCTTTATCGTCCGCATGTTTTGCTTTCAACTCTTCAATCTTGGGCTGAAGCTCTTGCATCGCTTTCTGACTCTTGAGCGACTGACTCATGAACGGCCAGAGGATGAGCTTGATGAGAATCGTAAGCGCAATGATCGCAAATCCAATGTCCGCTCCTGGCAACACGTTGTACAGGAAAACCAGGAGGTTAAAAATCGGGACAGAAAGGACGTTGTGAAAAATTTCGCCCATACTTATTCGGTTGGTTCTTCCGTTGAGGTACTTACTGCTTCTTGAACTACTTCTGGAGCTGACTCCGGAACAGATTCCTCAGCGACTACCTCTTCCACCCCATCTACCTTTTCTACCTCTTCCACCTTCTCCTCATCCCCCGAGATATTAATCTTCCAGCCCGTAAGCTTCGCGGCGAGTCGAACGTTCTGTCCCCCCTTCCCGATGGCAAGCGACAGCTGATCTTCTTTTACTTTCACGAACGCTCCCTTCTCATCTTCCTTGAGTTCAAGACTGGTAATCTTTGCCGGCGAAAGCGCGTTTGTGATAAATACTCGTGGATCTTCGCTCCATTCCACGATGTCAATTTTCTCCCCTCCGAGTTCCGCGATGATCGTCTGAATGCGAGTTCCGCGCTGACCGATACAGGCTCCAATGGGATCAATAGAATTCTCCGATGTCGTAACCGCAACCTTCGAACGTGAACCCGCCTCGCGCGCGATGCCTTTAATTTCAACGGAGCCTTCCGACACTTCAGGAATTTCAAACCCAAACAGGGTGCGAACCATCTCTTCACTGGTGCGTGAGACAAGAATCTCTGGTCCCTTCGTGGTAAGACCGACTTGCTTCACGAAAACCTTAATGCGATCACCTGGATTGTACCGCTCGGATGAAATCTGGTCCTCAGAGCGCATCACTCCCGTTGTGCGACCAAGATCCACAAGCACGATGCGTCCTTCGCGACGTTGGACCGTTCCGTTCATGATTCTGCCCTCGTGCTCCTTGAATTCTCCAAAAATCACCTCGCGCTCAGCCTCACGCAACTTCTGCGTGATCACCTGCTTGGCCGTCATGGCCGCCATGCGTCCAAATTCGCCAGGGGTCGGCATCTCTGTGCGGATAATATCATCAACTTTGGCACCCATCTTGAGAACCTGTGCCTCTGAAACCATGATGTCCGTCTTCGGATTGAACCGTGAACCCAAATCGTCTTCAATGGAAATCGCGGGGATGTTTTCTTTGTTCTTCCTTGCTTCTTCAATCTGAAGTGCGAGCGCTTCCGCTCGAATCTTGCGTTCTTCCTCAAGCTTCTCGAGTTCTTCCAAATCCATGTCCTCCACAACAGTCTTCACGTCGAACACGCGAGACTGGGCTGTGGCTGGATCAAACTCAACCTCGATGTTGCTATTCTTGTCGCCAAAATCTTTGCGATAGGCGGCCGCAAGTGCGGATTGAATCGCATCAATAACGGACTCATAGGCCAGACCTTTTTCCTCACAAATTTGCTTGATCGCTTGTTCAATAGGAGATGACATAGGACTTCAGTTAACAAATGAACCCGTCAATCGACAGGTTCAGGTAGCTCCAGACTACCAAAAGCGCTCAGGAATGTCAATGTTCTTTAGATGGGTAATCTTGGGAGGTTCTTCATGAAACTCAATCGCGACGACATCGATGCGCCAAGGAACCTCAGTCTGCTTCGTCTCAAGAAGATATCCTTCCGCAACGCGTAAGATGTGACCAATTTTCTGAGGTGTGACGGAATCCTCAGGATACCCAAAGGCAAAGGACGACCGCGACTTCACTTCAACAAAAACGACCTCGTCGCCATCTTGGCAAATGAGGTCGATTTCCCCGAAGGTTTTTTTATACTGACGCTCAATCACCGACAGACCTTGCGACTGTAAAAACGCTGCGGCCATCTGCTCTCCTGTGTTTCCGAACCGCCTCCTGTCGTCCATACTAACGTCGAGCTCGGCGAGGAAGATACTTCCCTTGCTCACGCAAGCTCTCCTCTCGCGCACGTTTCGCTGGCACGTCACGCTTCATGTAGCGTACCAAGAAAAATGCCCAGACGATCGTTGCGACGATCCAAATGGGATACCAGAAACGAGCTCCAAAAAGCTGGATCCCCTCAAAGCTGAAAAAGAACAAAATGACACCAAGAATTCCCATCGTTACGAGGAGTGTTGAGACACGGCTCCCCATTTCTCGCTTGTATCGATCCTCTCCCCTTCGGTCGACCACGATACGGCCAATGATTCCCAAAACCAGGAACAAGACGAAAACCCCGAACACGATGCTCCCTAGAAGACCTCCGACTTCCGGAGGTTGTAGAGTGAGCCAGTAGGTTGGTTGTAAGAGTGAAGACATAGATAGAAAGAGCCTAGCAAATGTTGGCCTGAGTATCAAGAATTCGGATCAGTTCTATGCGTAAGGAGCCCAGCAAGATCTTCAAGAATCCCGGAAATCACATTGGTCGCAATGAAAATACCAATGAACGTAACCGCGATGCCAAGGAGTTTGTAGAAGAACCTCGACCCACCTGGACCAAACTTTTGCTCAGCAAACGGGACCTGACCAAACCACGTCAACACAACATCCGTCTTTTTGACCATGAAAAACCCCACGACCATGATCGCGAGCCCAAGCGGTATGCGAATAAACGGAGACATAGTCCTTACAGTATAACAGCCGCGGTTCCACTTTTCCATGTAAGAAGATAGAATAAAAACATATGATGAAATTCCCCTCATTCCACGGCATCTCAGGAGCCATGCTCCAAGTGACTCGACGTTTTCCACTGGCCCTTGCGAGCTCTGTCATCGGAGCGATCATCAGTATCGTTCTCATCAAGATGCAAGTAGAACTGGACGGCTGGTGGGGAAATGTACTGCTTACATTAAGCCTTGCGGTGCCGGCATTCATCGGAATTGTCTTGTTTACGGAAGCAAAGATGCTCGTAAAGAAACTCACCTGGGGACTCCAGAGTATCGCGATTCTCCTACTGATCCTCTACGGATTCCTTCTTCCTGTTGGGATAGACAGTCTCCGACCGGGAAATCTACTGCTCCACGTCTTGTTAGGAATCGCGTTCGCGTTACTCTGTACATTTATTCCGTTTGTATTCCAAGACGCAAAGAACGGCATTCAACGGTTCTGGGAGTTTAACAAGAAGGTATTTTTTGCGGGAGCCGTGACGATGATTTGGGCAGTGGCTTTACAAACAGGTTTGATGGTGGCGTATTTTGCCATCAATTTTCTCTTTGAGCTCAATCTTGAACAAGACTGGATCGCCTACATCCAAATCCTCATCTCAGGAGTATTCGCGCCATTCTTTTTTCTTTCCAGAGTTCCAGAAAATCCCCATATGCTTCAAGCGGAAACTTCCTATCCAAAAGAAGTCCGTTTGTTTTCCCAGTATCTTCTTGTCCCGCTCGTAACGCTCTACTTTCTTATCTTGTACGTCTACACCATTCGCATTCTTGTGACGCTTGAATGGCCTCAGGGCGAACTTGCGTGGATGATCATCGGTTTTTCATTTGTAGGTGTCTTGACGTATCTCGCCATGTATCCCCTTCGAGCGACTCACCGCTGGGCAAGATACTTTGGTGCAGGACTCTTCATGGCCATGATCCCCCAAACCGGAATGCTCTTTTGGGCGTTGTCATTTCGATTGCGTGATTATGGCATCACGGAGAACCGATATTTCGTGTTGGTCTTTGGAGGATGGTTGCTTGTTTGTGCCATCTACTACTTGGTGAGCCGCATGAAGGATATCCGACTCATTCCGATCAGTTTATGCGTGTTGGCCATCCTTGCTTCTTTCGGTCCTTGGGGAGCGTCTGCCGTTTCTGAACGCTCGCAAGTCAATCGACTCGAAGAAATTCTTGTGCAAAATGAATTGTTGAAAGACGGACAATACGTGGCTTCCACACAAAATATTTCCCAAAACGATGAACAAGAAATCCTAGAAATTCTCCGCTACCTGTCGGAATACCATAGCTTTAATGCGATTGAGTCCTGGTTTGGTGGAGAAAATCTAGATTCCCTTGATGGAAGTTATCGGTTCCATGCCGACCGTCTTATGTCAGATAAATTTGGATTAAATGTGAATGGAGCACGAGACGACATTGAATTCTTTCACATTCGCCTTTCTCCTGACGAACATGCTCTTCCTATAGATGGATACGCCTGGGCGATCCATTTGAGTCAAATGGACTCCATGGAAACATTTACTCTGGAAGGTTCCACCTATAGTTTATATGTTCCCTTGAAAGATCCTTTTGCTCTGGAATTACGTCGCGCAGGCGAGGTTCTTGTCTCTGTGAATCTCACCTCCATCGTTGAATTAGCAAAAAAGCAAAGCGAAGGAAAACCTGAAGAGATGTTTGTCCTGGTAGAAAATGAACGGGTCAATCTCCGCTTACTTGTTCGATCCCTACGAGGGAGCACACGATCTGGAGAAACGGAAATTGAAGAACTTAATGGTCTCCTCCTCCTGACTCTCAAATAATCTTCCAACAAAAATATAACAGATTCAAAACAAAACTAAATCTATGGAAAAAAGAGAAAAACCTCTGAGCAATGAACAAGAGAAGGAACGGATGGAGGTGAAGTTCAAGGAATTAGGTGTTGACGAAATGTTGGATTGGCAGGCAGAACAAGGGGAAACGGGCATCCTGAATAGTTTCAGACCAGAAAAGATTATTGGTGCCTTCATTGGTGAAACATTAGTGGGAATTCAAACGTACAATGCAAACAGATTGATTGGGTTACTTGTCGATTCAAAATATCGCAGACGTGGTATTGGTAAATCGTTAACACTGAAGGCTTTAGATGACATCAAATCTGAAAAAGTGCTGGTAGAAACTAACCAAGCGTCTGGTCAACTATTCGATAGTCTTCCAGATAAATATAAAGATCGCATCCACGAGAAGGATTGGTGACACGACAAATAGAGCACTACAAAAAACACGAGAGTGAACTCTCGTGTTTTTTGGTGGGCGTTGAGGGGCTCGAACCCCCGGCCTTCTCGGTGTAAACGAGACGCTCTAACCAACTGAGCTAAACGCCCGTATTAATAGACCGATCCCGGCAACCATACTCGATTTTCTCGAATCGTTCAACACAAGGTAAAATATGCCCCATGAAAAAGGCACAGGGAAAAGTGAAAATTAGTTGGTCACCAAATTTTGCCTATGCCATAGGACTAATCGTGACGGATGGTTGTCTTTCTAAAAACGGTAGACACATCGACTTCACTTCCAAGGACCTGGAACTCGTCGAAACGTTTTTACGGGCGCTAGAAGTAGAATCTGGAATAACGAAAAAATCTCGAAAGGCTGGCGAGTCTCCAAAATATTTCCGCGTTCAAATCGGAGATGTTTGTTTCTACAGATACCTCGAATCTATTGGCATTACTCAAAGGAAGAGCAAAACCATCGGATCCATTGAAGCCATCCCACCATCCTACTTCGCAGACTTCTTGCGAGGACATCTGGATGGAGACGGACATTTTTACTCATACTGGGATCCCAGGTGGAAATCGAGCTTCATGTACTATACGGTCTTCAACTCCGCGAGCAAAAAACATATATACTGGTTACAGGAAACCATCGAACGCCTCTATGGCTTAAAAGGTCATGTCACGAAGGCAAGAAAGGAATCCCTTTTCTCTCTAAAATATGCCAAGACGGAGTCAGATATTCTTTTAAAAACGCTCTACTACAAGAAGGATATCCTCTGCCTTGATAGGAAGAGGTTGAAAATTTTCGAGGCTTTGTCTATAGTAGCCTCGCCCTGAATATCCATAGTAATATGCGGACGTGGCGGAACTGGTATACGCGCTAGCTTGAGGGGCTAGTGCCCGCAAGGGCTTGGAGGTTCAAATCCTCTCGTCCGCACCACAAAAAAGACCGAGCTTCTTTGCTCAGTCTTTTTTGTTAAAGCCCTATGATCAGAACACGCGTGCTTTCCCGGTAATAACCTTCAAAAGTAACGGTTCGATCCCGATATCAAAACGTGTCGATCTCATCTCCTCGCCATCAACAAATAACGAGATGGGTTTCTCAGAACGTATGGCCATGCTTGAAAGCGGAAGGATGCTCTCCATGAGTTGCGTCCTCCCAAAAATCCCCCACCCTTTTTTCACCACGGAACGAATAACGGCTTCAAAGCGTCCGTCACGCGGATCGGTCACGTCCGCCAAGTTGCGGATCTCAAGCTCGGCTTGGCGCGCGACACTCGTGACTCGAAATTTATCTTCGCAGGTGATCTCGGCGTGAAAGTTTGGCATCATGACGCCGGTCACAAAGCGTCGGCCATTAACCGTCCCCACATCAATCTTCTCAACACGGCGAGCCGAGAGTACATCACACGCCGCCACTCCTTCGGGAATCCCCATCATTCGAGCGAGCTCATTGTTGGGACCAATAGGAATAATCCCAAGAACCACGTCATTATCCGCAACCACATCAATAACCTTTCGAATCGTCTCATCATTGCCGACAACGACGATCGTAGACACTCCGTGATCAATCTCATCGCGGATCATCTCTTCGGCATTACGAAACAAGGCAAGCCTCGAAACCTTCCCGGCAATCCCAAGGTCGGTCAATCGATTTTCAATCTTCAAAAGCTCTCGCTCAAAGCGTTTATTCTCTTGGATGTATTCATCGTAGAGGTAGCAGTACACAGATCAAAGGTGGATGAGGTGGAAAAGGTGGATTAGGTAGTTTCCTGTTCTTCAACAGCAGCCTTCTTTCCACGACCTGCAGTCGCCTCTTCCCCCATACTCACTCGACCGTTCACTTGGGCTCCGGCGGCGACAGAAATTCGTCCCGTGACAATATCTCCTTTCACATGGGACGTCGCGAGCAATTCAAGTATCTCCGTGGCAAAAATATTTCCCACAACCTCTCCCGCCACGACCGCACTTTTGGCTTTCACGTCTGCATGGATTTTTGCCGTCTCTCCCACGACAAGAGCTCCCTGGGTCTGAACGGTTCCCGCAACTTCCCCGTCGATCACGACATCCCCCTGTGAATGAAAATCTCCCTCAACACGAACTCCTTGGGCGATAATCGTCTCGCCCGATGCAGAACTTGGCATATCACTCTTGTGTTTGTCTTTAAACATAGGTTTGCTTGATCTTATCTACATTTCTTCAACGAGGTCAATCCCAAGGAGTTCTAACCCATGGGCCAGGACATCTCCCACCGCACCCACAAGAGCTAGTCGTTCGCAGAGCGGGACACCTTCTTGGGTGAGGACTGGCACGTTCGCATAAAACTCCGCGAATGTTTTGGCGAGGTCAAAGAGGTATTGGCACAACATGGCAGGTTCAAGCGCTTGCGCCGTGTCGAATACAATCTCTGGATACTTCGCTAGTCTGAGAACAAGCTGGTGCTCGGTTGGATGTCTGAGTGTTGTGGCAGTGCCTTTCGGTTTTTTGCGACCTGCCTTCTTTAAGAGACTCTGAATGCGGGCATAAGTGTACAAAAGATACGGCCCGGTAAAACCTTCAAACGAACTAGCATCTTTAAGATTGAACACAATCTTCTTTCCTGTGTCCTGCTTGAGCATCCCGAAGCGCATCGCCGCAAACGCGACCGCGTGGGCAACCTTTTCAAGTTTCTTCTTCGTCCAATCTTCGTGGCGACGCTGAGTCCCACGTCGTGCCTCATTCAACAGCTCATCTCGCAAGTCCTCGTACCGGATCACGTTGCCTGTGCGTGCCGCCATGGCCCCGCCTTCAAGCGTCACGAACTCATACGAAAGATGCTGAAGCTCACGTTCAAATCCCATGCGTGTGAGTGTGGCAAATAGTTGTCGCAGGGCATGCGACTGTCGTTCGTCTACCACATAGATGGAGCGCGTCGGGTGATAGTCCTCCTCCTTCTTCATCGCGAGACCAATATCCTTGGCGTTGTAGAGCAATGTCCCATCTGTCTTGATGAGAAGATTCACGCCTAGATCTTGCTCCTTCAGATCCACAATCCATGCCCCCTCGGACTCTTTCACGATCCCTTTCTTAATCAACTGCTCGATAATCTTCTTTGTCTTTCCAATGACCTCGCTCTCAAAGTACCAATGATCAATCGTCAGATCGAGTTCTCCATAGACCTCCTTGAGATACTCAATTGACCAACCGCGTGTCTCCTTCCAAAGAGCGACCTCGTCACCTCGTCCGTCTTCCAGATGTCGAAACACCTCCGTAACTTGCGCGGACAACGCTGGTTGCTCTTCAAGAATCTTATTCGCCTCCACGTAGACATCTCGCAGAAAGGCAATGCGATTCTCCGTCTTG
>Ga0208373_1005770_pt1 | contig 10157 bp, 13 predicted proteins | sample RifOxyC2_FD_184036 | JGI IMG/M metagenome (GOLD analysis project Ga0208373, IMG submission 184036) | Soil microbial communities from Rifle, Colorado - Rifle Oxygen_injection C2 (SPAdes) | ecosystem: Environmental > Terrestrial > Deep subsurface > Rock core/Sediment | place: Rifle, Colorado... | reverse complement strand
TTTCTCGGACTGTGCTCACGAACGTGCATGATCGGTACCATATTGATGCGTACGAAAAAGTGCGCTCTTACGTCGTCGCGCAGCTTCAAGATGCGATCCCAGGAGTGCATGTTATTGGTTCGATGCATTCCTTTGTGCAGTTTCAGGATCAGGTCATCGAGCTCAAGCATGTCGGTAATGACGCGCTGTCGCTCGCGCTTATTGATGACTATATTCAGAGCGAGGGGAATAATGCGACGCGGACGGAAACACTCGCGGATTTTGTGGTGTTGTGTAACCGCTATAATCCGCACGTCGGAGAAACCTTTATCGACAATACGCGCTTCAATGAGAAAAAATCCGTTCCAGTGCTCTTGCTTCCCGTTGCAATCGACGGTGAGTATATAAAAAAGAAATTCAAGGAACGAGGACTCTCTGGTGGTCAGACCAAGATACAGAAGCTCGTCGGCCACGATCGTTTTCTTCCTCAGGTCGTCGTGCTTTCCCGAAAAGAACAAAATTGGATGTTCGATCTGTACGGGATACCCAGTATTCAGTATTTGGGTGGCCCGCTCAAGGATAAGGCGACATGGAAACGTAGGAAAGGTGATCGTAAGTATTTCAATTCACTGAGCTTTTCTGATATCCATTCGGGGCATCCGTGGGAGGAGCATATATTCGATCGGAAACATAAGGAATTTCTCGATCTCACCAGTGCATTCCTTCGTCTGCTTCGCGAATCCAAGCAATTTGGCCGCGTACATTCTTTTGCGGTTCAAGATGACTTGGTTCAGGGTGCGAATTTTGCGAACCACCTGCAGCCGCACGAGAATGTGATGTCCCTCAAAAAACTCGAGGAGTACATGCGGACGATGCAGTCGCAGATATCGACATATCGCCAGAAGGGCTCACATGGGCTCGCTGACAGCTATGAGGAGGAATTGTTTCGCACAATGATGCGTCAGCGTATCGTGAAAGGCGAGTATCGCAGTCAGGATCAGTTCCTGCGGTTGTTTGAGGGATTGATCATTCACAACGTTGACTTCTTTGCGAGCGTTCTTGATCGACATATGAACTCAGGTATTCGCTGGCATGGAGTGAGCTCGCTTCGTAATAACATTGTTGATACGCGAGACCTGAAGGCGATCACGCTTGGGAATGGTAATCACTGGCGTCATACCGGGATTCGTGGCGAGAGTCATATCAGCGAAGGTTTTATCGTCGCGGAAATGATGAAGGCGCTCTTGCGGTATTATCCGGGCGCAAAACAGGTTGCGCATGTACTTGATGAGCTTGTCGGCTCGCCGCTCCATGGTCAAGATTTTCTTGGTCTCGCTGTTGTTGAGGTGATGAAGGGCATACGTTTTGCTTTTCATATGCGTGGTAGTCCGACGCGAAAGGGTTCGGCGAATGGTTTTCCGCTTGAACAAGCGGCACGTAATGCGATCACGCGCGGCAATCACAGTGATTGTTTCCATGGAGTTGAAACGGAAGTGCAGTTGACCGGTGATATTCATAAAGGTGGTTTTGTATTTGTTCCCGGCTATCTGCATGTGTCTTGTCCTGCGGCAACACGCGGCGACCCGTACGGCATCCATGGGTTTGCTCGTAGTCACATCGGTGGTGTGAATATCGCGTACCCCAAAGAGGGTATCAAGAAAGCTCCGGTCCGTATCACGTTCTTTATGGGTGATTGGATCGATCGTTGTTACGCGCTCCGCAGTAAGGGTGAGTTTGCCGTGAATTTTGACGAGCTCATACCTGCGCCGCTTTAATATCTTTCTTTTGTTTGTATGTTTACCCCGTGGAAGTTTCCACGGGGTTTTTGTTTATACTGAAATAAAGAAGCGCCACAATGATTATTGTGGCGCTTTGTTATTACTTAATGAATCCGTCAGCGAGACCGATCTTGATCGTTTCTTGCGCGGTCACATATCGATCATGCTTGATGAGTTCAGCTAATTGCGCACGAGTATACTGAGGATTTTTTTTATTGATCTGAGCAAGATAGATATCCTCCATTATTGTTGCGTTGCGTGCATCGTGCTCCGCGTACTGTTGAAGATCTTTTGATGTTCCTGCGAAACTTGCCGATCCGTAGTGAAGGAGTACCGCTGCATGTCGCGCAAGTAGACGTTTTGTTCCTGCCTGAAGAATGACACTACCCATGCTCATGATCGGACCGTATCCTTCAATGGTAATAGGGCATGGGGAATTACGAATGCGGTCGTATATTGCCATTCCGTGGTACCAGTCACCTCCGGGATTATTCATGACGATGGTGATCGGGCCAGTGTTGTCAAAATACTCAAGAATTTCCAGTGCAACGTGGAGCTTTTGAAACATGCTGACATCCGTGCCACTCTCATTTCCTTCGGCATCAACATGCATGCTTGAGAGAATGATCTGTCGCTTCGGAATAAAAACCCTTTCTTCCGTATAGAGTTTCAATGTATCATTCTGACTCATTGTCCTGCGTTTTCGTCGTTCGATCGGTGGCGTTGGTGGCTGCTCTTTTTTGCTTACCATGAGGATCTCTCCTGTAGATGTGCAGAGAATCTATTCCTTACTATATGTGTTTTTCCTCGGAATGCAACGGAGTGCTTTGTGATGCGTATAAAAATAAAACTCCACAGGAGATCCCATGGAGTCAATGTTGTTATTGTTGCGGATGCAGCTTATTGTAAGTCAGATATCCCTTCGTATCACCTTTCTCAGGATCAGTGATCGAAGCATCTTCGTATTGAGCTGGGCCACCTTCGTAGAATGTGTGTGCCGCCTCGTAGAGTGCGCGCACTGCATTTTCTTTGGATATTTTTTCTGCATTAATGAGTGCAAGGGTGATCTCGGAGAGGGAGTAATTAAATTCACCAACAGCCTCACCTCGGTCAGCATCAAAAAGGGAAACAAGTTCTGCGATGGAACTCCTTAGTCCGTGTTCGTCTGTTGTCATTTCCATACCGCTCGCTGCTGGGGTTCTGGAGCGGAACGTTTCGACATGAAAATTCAGTCGTCGCATCATCTCCCATATCGCGCATATCGCAACACCGCAGTCGTCATTGAAATTATAATAGCGGACTTTCCCTTGGCGCTTGATAAAAAGTATTGCCCATTCATCGTAGAAAATATATGCACCAGAAGTGAGTGTGTTATAGATGTCTCCATTTTTTACACCGACCATCTTGCTCACTATTTCAGTGATCAGTGGGTCGAGTTTCTCTCTGCGTGCCTCGGTTGCGTGTCCTTTGATCTGTCGAATGTATGGCATGTTTATCCTTTGGTTATGTAACAAGTATTTCCGTGCTTAAGACTATCGCATCATCTATTCCTGTCAATTTGTTCAGAGTTGAGATCTTTTTGGGTGGGTGGGGCATAGGAAATTCTCGGGCGAGTCGCTATAATATTTCATGTATGAAACATATTACTCTCCGCGTTCTTACGGCACCGCATTGCGCGCGTTGTGATGAGTTTTTGCGCTTCTTTGAATCGATACGAGGTGAGTGGCAAAATGTCGAAATGCAAGAGGTGAGTATGTTGAGCGAAGAAGGGCAGGAACTCGTACGAAAGCATCTTGTCTTTGCATCTCCGGGCATCATCATCAACGACGATCTTTTTTGTTCGGGGGATTTTGATAAGACCGCAATACAGGAAAAGTTAAGATCTCTTTCCGTTATTTAATAATATTCATATGGCAAAATTTATTACTGCGACACTTACGTTATTTCTTGTGCTAATGGGTGGGATCTCTATTTTTCTCCCAATAGTCCTTGCTCCCTGGGGGCTCGGGTCGGTTGACCTTGTGTGGTATTTCCTTTCTTTCCTCATCGGACTCTCGATGATCATTCTCCCTTCCGCACTTCCTGTCGCACTTCTTGCTGTTCCGATCGCAACAAAAGATGGCATGTTGCGCGGAGTAAGTGCCGTGCTCTCATTTGGTCTCGGGGTAATGATCACCCTTTCTTTTTATGGTGTGCTCATCTCACTTATTGGAAAGGCGGGCTTGTCATTCTTGGGACTCCACACCGAAGATGTTCTTTACTGGATGTATTTTTTCTCGGGCATCTTTGTGTATATCCTCGCACTCTCTGAAGTGGGAATATTACGTTCAAGCTTCCGCTCTCACGTTGGAGCGGTTCGTGAGAATGGTGATCACAAGCATCCGCAGTTGGAACTTTTCTTCCTTGGTATCTTTCTTGGAAATATCGGCGTTGGGGGAATGCATTCAGGTATTCCGCTCTTGTTCCTTGACGCGGGCGCATCGGGGAACATCCTTCATGGCTGGTTATTGTTCTTCGTAAATGCTATTGGGCGTATATTCCCACTCCTACTCCTCGTTGTACTTTCTGTGCGCGGAGTTCCTGCTCTGGAGTGGCTCATGATCCGCAAAGAAGTTATTCGTCGCCTGAGCGGATGGGTCATGCTTGCGATATCGGTATTTCTCATGACGCTCGGCTTCTTTGGTTATGATTGGCTTGTGGGTAATTTAAGACATGAGTTTTCGTCGGTCATACCTATGTCCTACGTTCTTCTCGGTAATACCTTCCTTGTGGTCTTATTGCTTATACCGATCTGGGTCTCTTATTTAAAGGAGCGTGCACGCGTATTGGGCGGAGCAAACTCAGGTGCAAAAGAGCTTCAGTCTCGCCTAGACGATCTTCATGAGGAGCGCGCAGGTATTGATGCGGTTCTCGGTGTATCGCCCGGTTTCCTTGAAAAAGCTGAGCGTCATATCTCACACAAGATCGAAGGATTGGAGAAGGAAAAACATATCGCTTCCCGCACGAAATTTCATACTGAGGAATCGGCAAATGGTCTCCCTGATGAAAAGGCGAGAGTGATGTTGCGTCAAAAAAGGAATCGCGGAATTATCTTATCGGGAGTCCTTGTTCTCTCGCTCTTATTTTTGCCGTATGAACTTGGGCTGACGCAAGAAGTTTCACCTTCTGATTTGGGCACTGCCGGAGTATTACATGAATAAATATTTTTTCCCCGTTGCGATCCTTCTCGTACTCCTCGCTTTTTGTGCTGCATACGCTATTTTTATGCTCACTCCTGCTGCTCAAGACAAATATGTGAGCATGAGACGAGATATGATCATTACGTTTGATAAAGATGCGCATGCTTTTGCCCCCGAAACATTCACCGTCTCTTTGGGCGATACAATATATCTTGAGCTTGTTAATGATGACATTCTCCCGCACGGTATAGCGATCGATGCATATGGTATTACAACTTTTGTTGGGGCAGGAGATCGTGCAAACCTTGCACCATTTACCGTAACGAAGGTGGGGAATTTTACGTTCTACTGCCCTCATCTTAATGATCCACATTTGAGCGAGCTCGGAACACTCGTTGTTTTACCTCTTCGTAGGTAGTTTAAAAAATAAAGACCATCATGTGTGATGGTCTTTTATTCCGCTTTGTGTGGAGTAATGCTTTTATTTAGATATTCTTCGAGTATTCGATCGATCTCTCCTTGGAGTTCGGGGTGAATATTGATGTCTTCGATCGCATGCATGAGTGAGTCCCACGTCTTCGGATCTGTTTCCGCTATCGATGATTCGATACGTACCCTGAATTCCTCAAAGAGTGAGAGTATTGTTGTTATTTCTTCTTGATCGTGACTTTCCGCTGCTTTCTTGAAATGTGCGAGCGCGTCAGGGTCAGAAAGGTGTTCCGCAAAAAAACGAAAAATAGGAGCACGTTCCGCAATGTATTGCATTATCGGTGCACGGAGTATGAAATTTCGTTCTTCCGGGTCAAGTTCTTCGCCCCTACGCAGTGCCTCTTCTTCGAGGAGTGCAACTTTTTTCATTGCAGCTTCTTTTGCGCTCAAGTAATTTGTATCAGCAGAAAATACGTCGCGCTGAACAATGAGTATTTCTTCATTGTTTATTTCCACAGGTATTTCCTTTTCTTGATAAGATCGTTCCATGAGTCTTCGGGTAGTATATTCTTGTTTTTAAAAATGTGAAGTAGTGTGTTCTTTTTGGTAGGGAATCAATACTTTTTGAAGTATGTAGCTGAAGAATTCTTTATCAATGGGGTGGGAGAGTAGGGTTGCAACCTCGCTCGGTGTAACCCATCTTGCTTCGGGATTTTCAGGGTCTTCCGGAGAGAGGATCTCTTGTGTTGTGGTAAAAAAGAAGAACGAGATGGTGCGCACTTCATCTTCATCCCCTGCATTCATCTTTATTTTTTTACGAATGTACGGGCTAAGTTTGCTGATAAGTGTGAGATCATTTTTGTTGATACCTGCTTCTTCTTGTATCTCTCGTAATGCCGCTTCAAGGTGTGTCTCTCCATCTTCCACATGCCCCTTGGGGAGCGACCAAGAATTGTTCTGTTGACTGACGACAACAATACCATGTTTGGGGTTCCATATGATGCCTCCGGCTATTTGTACCATATTCTTATTATAGTATTGCATCCTCAGTCTTGCGAGCTATTTGCAATGTTTGAGGGGTAGGGATATAATATACAAAGTTTAGTTCTGTCAGTTAGTGTTTTTCGTTTCCGTTTTTATCGGGAAAAAAGAAGATGCCGCTTCCAATCAAGGGAGCGGCTATTCATTTGCTTGAACTTTTTTATGCGAGAGAGGTCTTCGATGCAAGTTTTTGTATGACCTCAAATTCTTTCTTTGTGACCGGGGTAATGGAGAGGCGATTGCGTTTCCAGAGTGCCATACTCTTGAGTGCGGCAGTGTTTTGAAGCTCACTCCTCTTTATCGTGCGAGGGAATTGTTCGACGAATGCCACGTCAACCATGAACCATATGGGCTTCTCTTCTCCGGCTTTTTTATCAAAATATTTACTTGCTTTATCCCACTGCGTAAAGTCGGGATATGGACTGCTTGCGACTTTCGCAATACCAACGACACCAGAGGGTGTCGCATTCGAATGATAGAACAATACGAGATCGCCAATGCGCATCTTGTCTCGCATGAAATTCCTTGCTTCGAAGTTTCGGACGCCATCCCAGTGGTGTTTTTTCTTTTTCCTTAGGTCGTCAATGGAAAATTCACCTGGCTCGCTCTTCATGAGCCAATATTGGGTAACGCGTGTTGAGGATCCTTTCGAGCTAGTCATTGATGCGCTCACGAATGCGTCCGACGATCGCATCTAAGCTCCACTCATTCTTTACGAGGAATTCTGTACCTTCGAAATTAGAGATCTTTTCGATCGTTTGTGCGTCGGTGGAGTTTGTCAGTACGAGGACTGCGACATGTTTTCCCCATGCATCGGCACTGCGCAACTTCGAAAGCATTGTGATGCCGTCCATCTTTGGCATGTAGATATCAAGGAGAATGAGCGCAGGGTGTTTCTCGAGCGCAAGCTTAAGACCTTCTTCTCCGTCGATCGCTTCGAGTGGAAGAAAACCTTCTTCAGTGAGCTTGTCGGCAAGCACGTGACGTAACGCAGAATCATCCTCGACGATAAGAATTGTCTTGTTGTTTGTTTCCATGATTATTTTTTCTTTTTTAAGATCGCTTTTACATTTTTTACCACTTCATCGAGGCTTGTCTCTGCTTTGACGAGGTAGGCGGTGAGCTCAAGATCATGTACACGCTTTTCATCTTCGGAACTATTTTGATTTGTGAGGGTAATGATGTGCACCTCCTTGCCCCAATCACCTGATTCACGAATGCGTTTTGCCATCTCTAGTCCATCAACGGGGAACATGACGATATCGGTGATGATCATGTCAGGTCTTTTCTCAAGCGCGGTCGTGTAGCCCATCTCTCCTCCATTTGCGGAAAGAACATCAAAATTTTCGTCTTGTAGTTTTTCTACCAGTACCTCGCGGAGAGAGTCGCTATCTTCAACGACCAGTATAGTCTGCTTTGTCATAATGAAATACAGTATATCACAAGCATTTAAAGTGTATATTTACACATCCATTGTTTTTGTTTCGTGACATTTTTGACCGTATTTCGGTATGGGTATACCATGAATGATACATGGCAAAAGTGATAATTTGTACGGGAATTTCGGGTTCGGGTCGCAAGGAGTATCTTGACCGCTTTGTTTCTTATTCGGAATCGCTTGGAAAGAAGGTGAAGGTGTATCACGTGGGACAGCTTATGATCGAGCGTGCGAGACGTGATGGTCTCAATATCACCCCGAAGAATATCCTAAATACGAACCGTCATACGATGCAGGCACTCCGCAGTTCAGTCTACGAAAGTATCCTTTCTGATTTCAAGAAGGATGGTAAGGAATATGATGCACTCGTGGTCTCGATCCATGGTTTTTTCTATTGGAAGAAAACCTTCCATCATTCATACGATCATCATTATGTGAGTCGTTTCAAGCCGGATCTCTTTGTGACCATTATGCGCGATCCTGTCGATGTGCGCGATGCACTCGCTTTGCGTGATCAGTGGAAGCGAGAAAAATTAACCGAGCAAGAGATCTCTTTGTGGCAGAATGTCGAGACGGAGGTCATTGCGACTTGGGCGGAATTCAGTGGGTGCCCATTCTATGGATTCTATAATGGGCAATCCACCGCGACTCTCTTTAAGCTCGCATTCGTTCCTGGCATGGAGACAACATATATCTCGATGCCGATGACGCACATGATGGATCCAAAGAATCGTGCGCGCGTCGATCGGTTCATTAAAAAACTTGAGGAGTATTATATTGTCTTTGTTCCCATGATCACCAAGGGGCGACTTCCTGGGGTTCATCAAAAATTAAGCAAACGGACTCATGCAGAGTATACGAATTCTTATCAGACCGTGAAGGTAGATCTGGATATTCTTCTGCGTCAGGCTGATCGCATCACCGTGTTTTTCCCGAAGCCGGTCTCAAGTCCTGGGGTGATAAACGAGCTTCGTGAGGCGCATGAAACGAATAAAGAGGCATGGATCATCTATCCATCAAAGACAGCCAGTCCATTTTTGATGTATTATTATGATCGTTCATTCAAAAGTGAGAAAGAGTTCTTTGAATTCTTGGCGACAGAGAAGAAGCATTCCCCACAGTTTCATCATAAATTAAATTAATGGCATAATAAACACATATGAACGACAAAAATATCATTATCAGTGCAGCAGTACTCCTTGTTGCGACCGCAGGAATCCTTTATGCGCTTTCTGCAAAGAAAGAAGTGTCCGACACTCCGGTCAACACGAGTGCACCAATGGCGCAGTTTGCGCAGTGCCTTGCCGATAACAGCGCATTATTCTACGGTGCATTTTGGTGCCCTCATTGTCAGTCTCAGAAGAAGCTATTTGGTAATGCGGAAAAATTACTTCCATATGTTGAGTGCTCTACTCCCGATGGTAATGGACAGATGCAGATCTGTAAGGAAAAAGGTATTACGGGTTATCCAACGTGGGTATTTGCCGATGGTTCAAAATTGGATGGTCAACAATCGCTCGCAAAGTTAAGTGAAAAGACGGGGTGCACACTTCCTGTGGAATAAGCTCCTATGGAAAATCTTGGAACAGAGTTTACGCGCATTCTTGCTATTTCCACGGTGCTTGGGAACTTGAGCGTGCTCATGTTGATCGTGCTGTGGATCTTTGCGCGATCTTCTTTTGAGCGCATCATGGATGTCGTTGGAGAAAAGGCGCTCCTTATCGGGTTTCTCATATCTACAGCATCAACAGTGGGAAGCCTTATTTATTCTGAGGTGGTTGGTTTCCCTGCATGTATCCTTTGTTGGATACAGCGTATCTTTATGTATCCACAGATGTTCATGTTCGGACTCGCACTCTTAAGGCGAGAGCATTTGGTTGTTCCGTATCTCTTCCTTTTGTCGATCATCGGAGGCGTTGTCGCACTCTATCAGTGGATCAAAGACATGTTGCTCTGGTATGGAGAGACAACACTCCCATGTCCTGCCGTCGTCGGTCTTCCTCCTTGTGATCGACTGTATGTGCAAGAATTCGGCTACGTCACTATTCCCATGATCGCACTCAATGCATTTATTTTGCTCGCTATCGTGATGTGGGCTTCCATGCGAAAGAGCAAGAAAGAGAGCGCATAGTGTTTCCTTGCGATGAGTGCTCTTTGCGTGGTAGAACGTCAAATAGGTAGTTTTGTTGCTTTGATATATTCGCGCGGGAGGTCTTATGCCAAGAGGACTTGTACTTATTCCGTATATCACCGAATACGACCACTACGAAAGATGCTCACCAAGGGAAGCGGGAATGGGGTGGTTTCGCTCCA
>Ga0208373_1005768_pt1 | contig 10158 bp, 12 predicted proteins | sample RifOxyC2_FD_184036 | JGI IMG/M metagenome (GOLD analysis project Ga0208373, IMG submission 184036) | Soil microbial communities from Rifle, Colorado - Rifle Oxygen_injection C2 (SPAdes) | ecosystem: Environmental > Terrestrial > Deep subsurface > Rock core/Sediment | place: Rifle, Colorado... | reverse complement strand
AGCTCATCAATTATCCCTCGAAACCAAATTGAAATCGTAAAATCTTTTTTCTTAAAAAAATCGCTCAACGAAGTGACATTGTGAAGGTGAGATAAAAATTAACCGGACAGGCATGACCTGTGGGACGATGTCTACGCAGGCCGGGCTGCGCTGGCTGGATATACCAAGGAACAGATGATGACGTACTATCTGCTCGTGACATATTTTTTTTCCTGCCTGTATGCCTCCGTTCCAATCGCGAAGGAGATTGCAGATGGGACGCTTTCAGGATTTTTGATCCGTCCAGCCAGCTATCTTTGGTACCAGTATTGGCAGGCTTTGGCACGCCGGTCGTTCCGACTCCTTGCAGGGTTTCCCGTCGTTGTCGGGGTCTTTCTTTTTTTGGGAAAGCATACGGCTCTGCCCACGGACGTTGGATCATACATCCTCCTTTTGTTCACGGTCTTTGGAGCCGTGAACATCTTGTTTCTTTTCGACGTTCTCATCGCTTGCGCGGAGTTTTGGATGACGAATTCGGATTCGGTTGGCGCCATTACGGATAACCTCATTAGTTTTCTTTCCGGAGCTCTCATCCCTTTGTTTTTCCTCCCGGGAATTTTCCAACAGGTCGCAAATTTTTTTCCATTTAAGTATGCTGGTTTTTTTATCGTAAATACTTTTCTTGGAAGGGAATCAACGGAAGGTATCCTCACTGGGTTAGGAATCCAGGGTTTGTGGATTCTGATTTTGACAGTCGTGGTTGTTTGGGTCTGGCGGAAAGGATTGCGTAAGTATGAAGCGTTCGGAGGTTAAAGGCAGCCTATGCGTTTGAAACAAACATTTTCTCTGTTCATGTGCTGTGCGCGCTTCGAGCTCATGGCCCGTATGGAAAGTGCCCTCGCGTTCGGTTTGATCACCGTAGGAATGCTGGTGAAGATAGCCTTTACGCTCATTTTTTTTCAAGCTCTTTACGGCCAGGTCAACACTATCGGAGGGTGGACACTCTCGCAAACATATCTGTTACTCGGGACTTTTTTTCTCATCGAGAGCATTTCCTGGGCGACGTATATTCGTGGATTTAACCGACTATCTGGTTTCATCGAGCGCGGGGAATTAGATCGATTCCTTGTCCAACCCGTCCGTCTTCGCGGCTTTCTTATGTACCGGTTTATCGACGTCTTTTTTTGTCTTCCGGAAGTTTTTGCAGGAATTGGACTTGTTGTTTATGGTTTGATGGAGACAGGAACGTGGGCGTATTTGCCTGTTTACTTTTTTTATCTTGCTTGCGCATTCGTCTTGCATTGGTCCGTAATTCTGCTTCTTTCCACGATCAATTTTTATGTTGTCTTTCCCCAAACGTACTTTCTGTATTCCGAAATTTTGAAACTCGGAAGATATCCAGCTTCCATTTACAAAGGGGCTGTCGGCCTCGTTTTTTCCATCGTGATTCCGCTTACGTTCATTTATTCCGTTCCGGCTGAGGCGCTGTTTAAGGGTTTTTCTTTGTGGACCGCGCTTGCGGCCGTGGGACTTTCGATCCTGTTCTATGCGTTGGCTGTTACGTGCTGGAACCGCGGAATACAGCGGTACGAGAGTGCGAACGGATAGAACACGCGCCAACCCCTCCTCACCTCCCCTTGGTAAAGGGGAGGAAACACACAGCCTTCTGTCTCTCCAAATTACCTACAAATTACTTCCTACCACCCCACAACCTACATTCCTACTCCCCTACAATCCTCTGCCTATGTCCACCATCTCCGTCCAACATCTTTCCAAAACCTTCGAGTACTACAAGAAACCCGAGGGGCTTAAGGGTTCCATCACGTCGCTTTTCCATCGAGTGAAACTCACAAAAGAAGCAGTGAAGGATATTTCCTTTGAAGTTGAACAAGGAGAATTCCTTGGTTTTATTGGCCCGAACGGGGCAGGGAAAACCACGACGCTCAAAATGCTTTCTGGGATTCTGACGCCAACACAAGGAACGCTTTCTGTCCTGGGATTCAATCCCACGCAGCGGAAAGATGATTTCAAAAAGAAAATTTCCCTTCTCATGGGGCAGAAGTCTGCTCTTTGGATGACCCTGCCAGCCATGGAAACCCTTCGCCTTCTTCAAAGGATTTATGAAATTTCTGAAGGGATTTTTCAGAAAAGATTGAAGGAATTTTCAAGGCTTTTGGATGTCCAGGATCTGCTCCAGGTACAGGTGAGGAAATTGTCGCTTGGACAACGGATGAAATGCGAACTTATGGCCGCACTTTTGCACGGACCCAAGGTTCTTTTTTTGGATGAGCCAACGATCGGACTTGATATTGTTTCGCAAAAAAAGATCCGTGAGTTTTTGCAGGAGTATAATCGCAAGGAGAAAGTGACCATTCTTTTGACCTCGCACTCTATGGCCGACATTGAGAATCTCTGTGGCCGGATTGTCGTGATCAATGAGGGTCAAATTGTTTTGGACGATACATTGAAAGCCGTTTTGCGGACCTTTGGATCGCGCAAAGTAGTGACCGTTTCCTTTTCAGAGGAAGTCAGTCGGAAAGATGTCTCCCGTTTGGGCCAAATTTTGCGCCGTGAACCGTTCGAGGCCGAGATTAGCATGCCCGCGGACAAGCTTAAGGAACGTATCGCCCTGCTGGTTTCCGCCTTTCCCGTTCGTGATTTTTCCATCCAGGACGTGGCATTGGAAGAGATTATCGTCGGACTTTTTCAGAAGGGGTAAAACTGATGAGTTTTGTTGGGAATCAAAAGGCCCGCGAATTTTGCGTTCGCGGGTCAAGCAAGACAGCGGTTCAGAGAACCGGGATAGGTACGGGGAACTTGACCGTGCCCATGCTCGTTTCGGTCTCCTGGATCAGAACTCCTTCCCCTTTGAAGAGGGAGATCGGATTCCAACACTTTTTTTCGGTGACGTTGACCGCCTCCATGATTTGGTCAAAGATCTCCCAGAGCTCTTCCTTTTCGACACCGGATTCGAAGAGGAAATCTTGGAATCCAAAGAGATCGAAGTAGAAGGGACCCCCCTCGTTATCGACAGAAGCAAGTAGGGGGATGACCGTGTAGAGGGAAGAATCAGGGAAAGCTACGATTCCTTCCAGGGGTTCGTCGAACGCCTGGACGTCTTTCCATGTTTCTCCCAGAACAACGGACTCCTGAGGAATCACTCCGCCATCCTCTCCCTCGATCACCAGTTGTTCTCCTTTTCGTGTGACGGAGTCGAACAGACGGAGAGGGAGGGATGAGAAGGGGTGAGCCACGGAGAGACTTCCCGAACCTCCGATTTGGAAATACGGCAGATCTTCCCGGATGGCCGGAATGATCCGGAAGGTCTCTCCTGTTTCGAAGTCCTGGAAATCAGCGATGAGGATCTCCGGGAAGGTCTCCCGGTTTTTTTCAGGGGGGTTCTGAACTCGGGGACAGTCTTCTTCTGGAGCCTCTTCCCGATGACCTTTGAGTTGGGACCAACAGACAGAGACTCCGATCGCAAGGACACACAGATTCCAGAACACGATTGAACGATTCTTCATGATTTTTCCTCCCTCTTTATTTTTCACTGTGAAAACCAGAACCATCTGGCTTTTTGGTGGAAAAGGACAAATCTGTGCAGAATTTGACCACAGTTTTTTGTAAAAGTCAAGGATGCGAGCTGAAAAGTCTACCGTTGCCGATCTTTTTCAAAAGAGGTAGGGTGGATGGGTTAAGCATTGAGGATTCTCAAAAAAAGTAGGACTTTCTCCCTTCATTCTTTTTTATGCTCGATATTCGTTTTGTCCGGGAGAACCCGGATGTGATCAAAGATGCGGCCGTAAAGAAGCATCTGGACCCAAGCACGATTGATACGCTCCTGCACGTTGACGAGGAGCGGCGTTCCCTCATTGCCAAGAGCGAGGCTTTGCGTTCGGAACAGAAGAAAACCCAGGATCGTGAGAAAGCCACTGCGATCAAAGGCGAGTTTAAGGAATTGGAGGCGCAACTTGGGGAAGTCGAAAAGGAGTTCAACCGGCTGATGGTTCTCATCCCCAATATCATTTCTTCGGATACGCCGATTGGCAAGGATGAGAGTGGAAACGTGGAAGTGGAGCGTTGGGGCGACATCCCACAGTTTGATTTTGTCCCCAAGGATCATGCGACCCTTGGGAAGGAATTAGATATCCTTGATTTGGAACGGGGGGCAAAGGTTGCGGGTTACCGCGGCTATTTTCTCAAGAACGAAGGGGCGATGCTTGTCATGGCCCTCATGCAATATGCTTTGCGAAAAATGGTGGAAAAAGGGTTTTGTCCCATGATTCCCCCGACCCTCGTCAAAGGCGCTGCTTTGTTTGGCAGCGGCTATTTCAAGGGGCTGGAGTACGATCCGGAGGTGGATGAAATCTATCAAGTTGCCACTTCAGACAAGGAGGCCAACGGTGAAACAAGCCGGGATAAGAAGTTTTTGGTTGGGACGGCTGAGCCATCGCTTTTGGCTTACTATAGTGACGAGATTTTAAAAGAAGAAGATCTACCCATCAAGGTCTGTGGATTCTCACAGTGCTATCGTAGTGAGATTGGGAGCTATGGCAAAGATACGAAGGGCCTGTATCGCGTGCATGAGTTTATGAAGGTCGAACAAGTGGTCGTATCTAAAGCGGATCTTGCCGAGTCAGATGCCTTGCAAAAACAAATGGTCGATATTTCAAAAGAGATGCACCGTGAGCTTGGTTTGCCCTACCATCTGCTTCAGATTTGCACCGGTGACATGGGGCCTGGCAAGTATCGACAATACGATCTCGAAGCCTGGTTGCCTGGCATGAACCGCTGGGCAGAGACGGGCTCGGCCAGCACGTTTCTTGATTGGCAGTCGCGTCGGTTGAACGTCAAATATGTGACGAAGGAGGGTGAAAAAAAGTTCGCCTATCTTCTCAATAATACAGCCATGCCCAGTCCCCGGCCCTTCATTGCCATCCTCGAAAATTTTCAGACGAAGGAGGGAACGGTTCGTATCCCTGAAATCCTTCAGCCGTATACAGGGTTTGCGGAGATTGAACGGAAAGGGTGATAAAGGATCTTACGATGCAGAAAACGGATACGAAGACCCATGGGGAAAAAGTTCCCATTTTAGAACTCGTTTCTTCGAGTATGTTCCGTCATCGAGGAATCACGGCAGTTATTCTTTTCGTTGTCCTTCCTGTTCTCCTTTGGTTTTGGTACGCACCTCCTTGGAATGTTACCGGGAGTTTCATTCCTTCTGTGAAGTACCTCGGACAGGTTTTTGGCGTTCTTGGTTTTTCTCTTTTCACGCTTGCCCTGTTGCTTTCCGTGCGTATTCCGTTGCTTGAGACGATTTTTGGAGACCTTGCGTCTGCTTATCGTTTCCATCAAACCCTCGGAGGGCTTTCGGTCATCATCCTTGCCTTTCATCCGGTATTTCTTCTCGTTCCCTATCTGCAGCTGTCAAACACCGAAGCAGCTTTGTTTTTTCTTTCCAATGGCGACGTCGCAAAACTTGCGGGTCTGGCAGGCCTTTTTGTGTTTGAGGGGGCCATTATTTTGACGTATTTTTTTCGCCTTCCTTATCATCTATGGAAGACGACACACCGTTTTTTAGGGCTTGCTTTTCTCTTCGGGGCGTATCACGCGATTTTTATTAGCGGGGCGATCCGGACCATGCCTGTCTTGCAGTGGACGTTTATCGCGTTCAGTGTTGTTGGTCTTCTCGCCGTCCTCTATCGCGTTGTCTTTCATCGCGCCGTTGTGAAGCGATCACCCTATCGAATTGCATCTATCGAATCTTTGGGATCCTCCGTGACGCACCTCGTCCTTGAACCCTTGAAAGAACCCCTTGTCTTTCGTGCCGGACAATTCGTCTATCTGAATTTTCGTGGAACAAGCATGCGCGACGAGCATCCCTTTTCCATCTGTTCGCGCGAAAACGCCAACAAACTCGTGTTTCTTTCCAAGTCCCTGGGCGATGACACGTCGCGATTTTTACATCTCAAACCCGGCACGCGCGTGGAAATTGAAGGCCCTTACGGCCGGTTTTCTTTTCGCAACGGAGGAAAACGCCAGCTTTGGATCGCGGGCGGCATTGGCATTACACCCTTTCTGAGCTTGGCCGCCAGCCTGCCGGAAGGATACAATGTGGATTGTTACTATGTCGTTTCCCAGGAGAAACAAGCAATAGCTCTTCCTTTTCTCAAAGCTGCCGTTTCGGATCGTCCGATCCGTATCCGCCTGTGGGATACGAGTCGCTCTGGGATCATGACCACGGAATCCCTTGAAAAAGACAACATTGATCTTTCGACGTTCGATGATTTTTTTGTCTGTGGACCGGTTCCGATGATGAAGGCCCTTCAAAGGGCGTTCGTCCGCCGTGGTTTTCATCCGTCCCGTATTCATAGCGAGGTATTTGGCATGAGGCCGGATTCGTAGATGTGAGGGAGTGGGTTCTTAAATTTCCCATGCCGGGGTCATCACTTTTATGTTGCGCCGTACCGTCCTTATTTCTCTTTTCGTCTCTTGGTCCATCCTCACGGCCATTCTTCTTGCTGGTCTGGTTTTTCGCGACAGATCTGTCTCCTCGTTGGCGGTCGATAACATTCAAACCCCGCTGAAAAACACGATCACTAGAGAAGAAAGTCAGTTATCAAATACAGGAGGGACGACCCCACTTACCTCTGAAGAACTCGCGCGCCACAACGGTTCCAATGATTGTTGGCTTCTTATTGACAGTAAGGTTTATAATGTAACCGAATACCTTCCGCGCCATCCAGGCGGCGTATTTATCATTACCCCCTTTTGTGGAAAGGATGCCTCTATCGTTTTTCAGACGAAAAATGGAGAAGGCGCCCATTCATCGCGTGCTTGGGATCTTCTCCATCTGTATTCTCTTGGAGATTTGAATGGCACGACCACGCAGGAACGTATTGATCCGACGCGACAGCTGTAGTAAGAACAGAACGTCTCGGTTATTGACCCGTGCGTCATTTATTTTTTCTTTTTATCCTGAGAGGGCTATCAGAAAGATCTAACATTTTTGTTGCACCCTCTTTCACAAAAGACTAAACTAAGGGAGAAGATTTCTTTTTCTTTCGCCTTTTGGCGGTCCCGATTTTTATGATTGATTCAAAGGACATCCTTTTTATTGTCCTGGCGTTCTGTGCCCTGTGGTTTACGGCTTTTGTCTGTTGGCTTATTTGGCAGATGGCTACGCTCCTACGGCGAGCCAATGAGACGGTCTCCGATGCCCGTGTCAAATTGGGCCGGTTGGAAGAAGCGTTGGGTTCCATGCGCAGCCGATTCGAGCAGGCGGTTTGCGGTGCCGGAATCGTGACAGAAGCAGCCAAACGAGTTGTTGAATATGTTTCCGAACGGCGGGGACGTGGCCACGATGCGACGGAGGAAGAAGGGGTGCATCGCGGAAAGAAATCTCCAAAAGGGCACGCGTAAGATTTTTCTATGTTGAAAAAAGGAAAAAAGGTTGTCGCACTCTTTGTTCTTTTTGCCATTTTGGCAGGCGTAATTATTGTTTGGTTTGTGGTGCAGGCGCGGTGGGGAGGGTTTGACGAGCTGCGCGTCCTGCGTGCGCTTGCGAAAACTGTAAATCAGGAAACCGTCGCCGTCCGTTTGCAGGCGGATCTTTCCGGTTCCCGTGAAAAGTTGTTGGGGGGAGAGGCTCCCACGAGCCTCCAGATCGATTGGAAAGCAGAAGGTCTTGCCCCCGGAGGGATGTTTGGCTCCTCGTCGAGTCGAGTATCGGATCAGCAAGGAACAGTACGGGTAGAGGGGTCGCTCGAGAACGGCGACACGAATGCCGCGTTCGAATACCGGCAGATTGGAGATCAGCGCTATTATCGGTTTACGGAAATTCCCACTCTTCCGGATGTTGGTCCACTGAAGCTTTTTTCAGGCGTGCTCGACACGTTGACCGGACAGTGGATTTTGATTGGGGGTGAGGATCAAACCATGTTTGCCTCTCTGCTCCCGACGACTTTTTCCTTTTCTGCCTGTGAGAAATCGGACGCGCAGGCTGCCCGGGCTTATCTGCGATCGCGGATTTTGAAAGGTCCGGCCCTTTTTGATACTGTACGCTCTTCCTCTTCGTTGGAAGGGGCTGGGGAAGACATTCAGTCGTATGATCTTTCGTTGCGACGTTCAGCTGTGGAGGACGCCCTTCAAGGGATGCAAGCAGCGGCAGGATGTCCTTCCAAGGGAGGAAAGATGTTAAGCGATACCACAGCGGTGGACCGCCTCACGATTTTTCTTGGCAAATCCGGCCAGGTTCGCGGGCTGGATGTGGCGTTCCATGATACGGGGAAAGAGAATTCAACGTCAGAGTTTCACCTTTTTTTGTCGGATTTTGGGGTTAAACCAACGGTCGAAATTCCAGAGGAAGCCAGAACGATCCGGGAGATTTTGATGGAATCGCTTTCGGAGGTGTTTTCTGGATTTGGGGGAGGTGGAGGTTTGGTGCCCTTGCGCGGCAGATGAGAAAAAAGGAGAAAGTCCTAAAGAAACAGCAAAGAACATAAAAATACCACCCGTAAAAAAGGGTGGCATTTTTGTCTTTGATTTAGATCTCTACTTTCCTGCGACCTTTAAGCGAATCCTTGAGGGCTTTTCCAGCTTTGAACTTGGGAACACGGACCGGTGGAATCTGGATTTTTTGAACGGGATTCTGTGGGTTGACGCCAATGCGCCCGGCGCGCGTGCGCGCCGAGAACGTGCCGAATCCTGCGATGGTCACTTCTCCGTTCTGGAGCAGGGTTTTCGTCACAATGTCTTCGAATGCCTCGACCATTTCCTCCGCAACCTTTTTGGAAAGGTTCAGACGGTCGGCAATGGTTGCCGCAAGTTCCGCTTTGTTCATAGGGGGCATGAAAGTAAATTCTTTCCAAACGATAGCGTTTTTTCCCTAAACTGTCCAGCGGTTTCTAGGGGAGGGAGACCACAGATCTGATGCGTTCGATTCGGACGGCTTTTCCATCCGCTCCCGTTTCAATGATGATGGCATTTATTTCGCACGGCCCTTCTTCGATAGGTTCAAAAGATGAGCGTTTAGGGCGGTTGAGAAAAAGATCCAAGACGGGTTCAATTTTAATACCAAGCGATCCGTGCAGCCCCCCAACCATACCAATATCGCTAATAAAAGCCGTTCCCTTAGGAAGAAGGCGTTCGTCAGCCGTAGGAACGTGGGTATGGGTTCCCCACAGCGCTGTCACGCGTCCGTCTAGGTGGTGGGCAAGCGCCACTTTTTCCGATGTAGCTTCTGCATGGAAATCCAGCAGACGAATGTCAGCCGGATGTTCCGCAAGGATCCGGTCCGCGGTTCTGAATGGATCACCGTAAGGGTCTTCAAAAAAGACGGTTCCCATGAGATTGAAAAGGAGAACGCGGATTCCATTTTTTTTCACTACGGTCCATCCGCGTCCAGGAAGGGAAGCATCCATATTTTCCGGACGGACAAGAAAGGAAGCGGTTTCTGGCTTTGCAAGCAATTCCTTGCCAGCTTCCTTGTCAAAGACGTGGTTTCCGGAGGTGAACAGAACTACCCCGGCTTCTTGCAGATCCCCAATCGTCTTGGGGCTCACGCCTGATCCATGGGAAAGATTTTCAACATTGGCAATGACGAAATCCGGAAGGTACTTTTCTCTCCATTCCGGCAGAATACGTTTCACCGCCTCCCGTCCGATCCGCCCCATCACGTCGCCGAAGACAAGAAAAATCATAGCGGGGGTATCCTGGCAGATTTTCGGTGTTTTCGCAATTTTTTGAATGAAAAGGGAAGGGAGTCCTTGAACTTTTTATCGTTTTGTGATGAGATTTTTTCCAGTTCTTGGAAAAATCATTACGGTCAGATTCGAAAGGAGCCAGTTATGGCCACAGAAGATTTGTGGAATTCCGCCAACCATTTTCGATTGTTCGCATCGTATCTTCCGCTCCCATCCCAAATCGAACTCAAGAGGATTTTGGGTCTGAAACGTGTCGCGTCTATTTTTGACGGACGTCCATTTCAGAAACACCCCTCGTGCCAGGGAATGGACGAGACCCCCGGCAAGCGGATCTTCTGGCTCACACGTCCACCTCAAGAGATCCTCGACGACAGTGAGAGCCTGTCTATAATCTTTTTTCAAAAAATACAGTAAAATAGAGGTTATTAAATAAGCCTCTATTTTTTGTTCTGTGCGACAACCGTATCCAAGCGAT
>Ga0208373_1005766_pt1 | contig 10160 bp, 9 predicted proteins | sample RifOxyC2_FD_184036 | JGI IMG/M metagenome (GOLD analysis project Ga0208373, IMG submission 184036) | Soil microbial communities from Rifle, Colorado - Rifle Oxygen_injection C2 (SPAdes) | ecosystem: Environmental > Terrestrial > Deep subsurface > Rock core/Sediment | place: Rifle, Colorado... | reverse complement strand
CGCACCAGGACCCGCAGCTCCTCGTCCTTGCGGTCCCACTTTTCCTGGAACCCCGCGTCCTCCCCCTCGAACAGCAGGACGCGCTCCACGATCGACTTCCGGAACCCCACGTCCCGCTCCCCGCTGATCTCCACGCACAGCCCGAACCGGTCCAGAAGCTGCGGACGCAGCTCCCCCTCCTCCGGGTTCATCGTCCCCACCAGCAGGAACCGCGACGGGTGCCGGTAGCTCACTCCCTCCCGCATCACCACGTTCACGCCCGACACCGCCACGTCCAGAAGGACGTCCACCACGTGATCGTCCAGAAGGTTCACTTCATCGATGTACAGAATGTTCCCGTTCGCCTTCCCCAGAACCCCCATCTCGAACTTCCGGCTCCCCTCCCGAAGCGCCGCCTCCAGGTCCAGGCTCCCCACCACGCGGTCCTCCGACGCGTTCAGCGCAAGATCCACCACCTCCACAGGACGCGACTCGTACCGCAGAACCTCCCCCGACGCCTCCCGGGCACGGCACTCGTCGCACAACAGCGTCCCCCGGACGCAGCAGAACCGGCACCCCGACACCACGTCCTTCGGCGGAAGCACCGCCGCGAACGAACGAACCGCCGTCGTCTTCCCCGTACCCTTCTCCCCGCGCAGCAGCACCCCCCCGATCGAAGGGTCCACCGCGTTCACCAGCAACCCCTTCTTCAGGAGCTCCTGGCCAACCAACGCGCTGAAGGGAAATGTGTTCATCTGATCAGTATAAGGGAAGGAGTGTCCTCCCGACGCGGGAAGTGCGCTACGCCAGGAAGAACTCCTCGCCGGGGGGAAGCGTCTGCATCAGCGCGATCACGTGGGACCGGATCCCCTCGGGAGGATCGCCGGCCCGGGGGGCGCCGGTTCTCCGCATCGCGTCGAAATATTCCCGGCACTCCGCGCAGGCGGCCCAGTGGCTCTCCATGAGGAGCGCCGTGGCCGAGGAGAGCCTCCCGGCGGTCGCCGCCCTGACCAGATCCGCGACCTTTTCCCGCCGGTCCCGCTCGATCTGTTCCCGGTACTCCCGCACCTTTTCGGGATACTTGAGCGCGGCGGTCCGGACGAACGTCTCCAGCCGTTTGCAGACTTCGAGCGGGATCGAATACTCGATCTCCTCCCGAAGCTTTCGGGTCTCCTCGCAGGTGGCCTGGAACGTCTTCGTGAACGCCAGGCACGGCTCGCACTTTGCGAGGTGGGCGTCGAGCTCTTCCCGCAACTGGGGATCCATCGATCCATCGACGTAGTCCGCGAGCATGTATGCCAGTTCCTTGCAGTTCATCGAGTCACCCCGCTTTCCCCTCACGGAGATAGCGGGAGAGCTGTTCGCGGAGGTAGAGACGTGCCCGGTGCAACCGGGACTTGATGGCGGGAACGGTGAGCCCCAGGATCTTGGCCGTCTCCTCGTTCGACAGTCCCTCCACGTCGCTCAGGACGAAGACGACCCGGTACTTCTCGGACAGCTCCTCGGTGTATTTGCGGATCATCTCCCCCAGTTCCTCGTTGAGCGCATCCCGTTCGACCTCCTTGCTCCAGTCGTCCATCGGGGAGGCGTGCATCCCTTCGTCGGTGAACACCGGCATGAACTCCTCGATCGAGACCGTTTCATTCCGCCTCTTCCCGCGCAGCCGCATGAGGCAGGTGTTCACGCAGATCCGGTACATCCACGAGTAGAAGGCGGAGTTCCCCTGGAACGTGTCCGCCTTCCGGATCACGGTCATGAACACGTCCTGCGCCGCTTCCTCGGCATCGCTCTCGTTCTTCAGGATCGACATCGCAAGGTTGAAGATCTTCCCCTGGTACTGGCGGAGCAGCTCGTCGACCGCGCCCGGGGCCCCTTTGCGAAGGCTCTCCAGAAGAGCTTCGTCTTCCTTCCACCGTTCGGCGGACATGCACAACTCCTTTATGATTCAGGCACTCCGGGGGAGTTTCCGGAATCCCCCCGGAAAAACAAGGAGTACCACGTTTCTTTCCGGGGGCGCAAGCCCGTCGCCCCTCCTGTCGCCCCTCCCCGTCCCGTCCTCCGAAATGCAATGCCGCAAAAAACTTGGCGGAACGACCCGGTTCGCCTAGAATAGGAATGTCGGGAGCCGGCGGAAGAAGGCTCCCACGGAGAGAGATCCCGTGAAAAAAAGCTATTGGATGCTGATCGCCATGATGACCGCGGGGACGGCGACGTTCCTTTTCGCCCTCCTCCGCCGGCAGGAGGCCGTGCCGGTCACCCTCTACGACCGCCCCGAGGGGGGGGAGAGAGAGGGCGAGTTCGAGCTCTTCATCGGTTCCTGAGATACGGGAGGCCGGCCCCTTTACTCCAGGAACTCCATCGACACGGCGCGCACGAGGATCTTCTTCAGCCCGTAGACCGGGAATCTCGCGATGATCTTCCGGTCCTCCCCTTCCCCCTGGACCGACTCGACCTTCCCCTCGCCGAAGACCGGATGCCGCACCTTGCGCGGGTGAGCCGACGGGGTCTCCTCCTCGTAGCGAGGCTCCCTGTTCACGGTCACCCGGAGACCCGGACCCGTTCCGCCGAAGGCACCCCTTCCCGGCTGCGGCGACGCCGGCAGCGCGCCGTCCGTCCGGCGCACGAGCGACGCCGGAAGATCGTAGAGGAAGCGGGACGGGACGGCGTCCCGGTACGAGCCGAACAGGTTTCTCCGTCGGGCGAGCGACAGGAAGACCCTCTCCCGCGCGCGGGTGAGCCCCACGTAGAAGAGACGCCGCTCCTCCTCGATCTCGTGCGGGGAATCGACCGACCGCGAGTGGGGCAGCAGCCCGTCCTCCAGCCCGACGAGGAATACGACGTCGAACTCCAGTCCCTTGGCGTTGTGCAGCGTCATCAGGCGCACCGCCTCGGACTCCTCGCCGCCCGCCTCCTCGGCCGCCAGCGTCACCTTCTCGAGGAACTCGAGCAGCCCTTCCTCTCCCGACCCCGTGAACGCCTCCGCCACCCGGAGCAGTTCGCGGACGTGCTCCAGGTCCTCCTCCCTCCCGGCGCCTTCGCGCCCCTCCCCCGGTTCCCGCGCCGACGCCTCCAGGGCGTCGAGGTACCCCGCCCCCGAAAGCAGGGCGTGCAGCGCCTCGGCGGGGGACATCTGGGAAAGCTCCGCAAGCCACAGGGCGCGAAACGAGAAGAGGGGGGCCAGATTCGGGATCCGCGGGAGCGCCCCGGAAAGAGGGATCCCCTCGCGCCGCGCCGCCGAGCGCGCCTTTTCGAGCGTCACCTCCCCCACGCCGCGGCGCGGGAACTTGAGGAGACGCTTGAGGGAAACCGCGTCGTCGGGGTGGAGGAACCACTTGAGGTACGACACCGCGTCGCGCACCGCCGCGCGCTCGTAGAAGGAGAGAGCGCCCCGCAGAACGTACGGGATCCGGAGCATCCGGAGCGCGTCCTCCACCGCCCGGGACTGGGCGTTCACCCGGTAGAATACGGCGATTTCCGTGGGGGCGACCCCGGCGCGGATCTCGCGCGCCACCGCGGCCGCGACCTCCTGCGCCTCGGCCTCCTGGTCGGCGTAGACCGACATCGCCGGCCGCTCGCCCCCCTCCCGGGCCGGGGTGATCTTCTTCTCCCGCCGGGAGCGGTTTTTCGCGATGAGGGCGCCGGCGACCGAGAGGATCGCGGCGCGGCTGCGGTAGTTCGTCGACAGGTGGATCACCTTCGCGCCCGGATGCCGGCCCTCGAAGGCGAGCATCGGGGCCGCGGAGGCGCCGCGCCACCCGTAGATCGACTGGTCCTCGTCCCCCACGGCGCAGAACGAGTCGGCCCCCCGGGCGATGAGCTCCGTGAGCTCCGCCTGGGCGCCGTCCACGTCCTGGAACTCGTCGACGAGCAGATGGCGAATTTCGGAGCGGACCGCGGAAAGCACGTCCGGCGCGCCTCGAAGCAGCGTCACGGGGAGCCGGATGAGGTCCGTGAAGTCGACCGCCCCCGCTTCGGTCAACGCGTCGTCGTACGCCTTCCCCACCTGCCCCGCCGTGGTGACGACGCGCCACCCCGCGGAAAGCGCGGCCTGCTCCACGGAGACGCCGTCCCGCTTCGCCCGCTCGATCAGCCACCCGAACTTCGCCGGTGGAAACTTCTTCTCGTCGACGTTCAGATCCTTCAGGATCCGCTTCAGCACGTCGTGCTGATCCCGGGTGTCGTAGATGACGAAGCGCGGGGAGAGACCGATGCGGCTCCCATGGCGCCGCAGGAGGATCGCGCCGAAGGCGTGGAAGGTGCCCAGCCACGGCACTCCCGCCGCCCTCGACGTTCCGTCGAACGACCGGGCCAGCGCGTCGCCGACCGTCGCCTCCCCGCCGGGGACGAGCGCCTTCGCCACCCGCTCCCGCATCTCCCCCGCCGCCCGGTTCGTGAAGGTGATCCCGAGGATGTTCCTCGCGGGCACGCCGTCCCGGAGCAGGCGGACGATGCGGGCCACGATCGCCCGCGTCTTTCCCGACCCCGCCCCCGCCACCAGGAGGAGCGGCCCCCCGTCGTGCAGGACCGCGCGGCGTTGATCGGGATCGAGCGAGGTGAAGATCGGGTCGGAAAGCATCACGGGGACGAATCTCCTTCTTCGTTGAGTGAGACTATTATATGGGTTATCGATGCCCCGCGACGAATCGGGCTCACCAGGAGGCGGAAGATGGGCAACCGACATGCCGATGCGTTCGTCTTCTTCGGGGGCACCGGAGACCTCGCGTATAAAAAGATCTTCCCGGCGCTTCACCGCCTGATCCACGGCGGACGCCTCGACGTCCCGGTGATCTGCGTCGCCAGGGGCGGCTGGAACCTCGATCGGCTCAGGGAATACGCACGGGAGGGCGTGGAGCGGCACGGGATCGTCGACCGCGACGCATTCGAGAAACTTTCCCGCCTTCTCCGCTACGTCGGCGGCGACTACGACGACCCGGCCACCTACGCGGCGCTCCGGAGGGAATTGGGCGACGCGAAACAGCCGGTCTTCTACCTCGCGATCCCGCCCTCGCTCTTCGGCACGGTGGTCGGGCGACTTCACGACGCCCGCTGCGACCAGGGGGCGCGGGTCGTCGTCGAGAAGCCGTTCGGACGCGATCTCGCGTCGGCCCTGGAGTTGAGTCGGATCCTCCACGGCTGCTTCGACGAAAAACGGATCTTCCGGATCGACCATTATCTCGGCAAGAACGCCGTGCAGAACCTGGTCTACTTCCGCTTCGCGAACGCCTTCCTCGAGCCGATCTGGAACAGGAATTACGTCCGCTCGGTCCAGATCACGATGGCCGAGCGGTTCGGACTGGAGGGACGCGGTGCGTTCTACGAGCAGTCCGGGGCGATCCGCGACGTGGTGCAGAACCACCTGCTGCAGGTGCTCGCGAACGTGGCGATGGAGCCGCCGGTGGGAAACGAGGACGTGGAGGCGGTCCGGGACGAGAAGGTGAAGGTCCTGAAAGCCATCCCGCCGCTCGTTCCGGGGAACGTGATCCGGGGACAGTTCCGGGGATACCGCAAGGAACCGGGGGTCTCTCCCGCATCCACGGTGGAGACCTACGCGGCGCTGCGGATCGAGATCCGGTCGTGGCGATGGGAGGGGGTCCCTTTCTTCATCCGAGCCGGGAAGCTTCTCCCGCTGAACCGGGTGGAAGTGGTCGTTACGCTGCGGCGTCCGCCCCCGATCTTCACCGGCCCCCTGCCGCCCATCACGGCGGGGATTCCCGGGGCGAACTACATCCGGTTCCGCCTCGGACCGGACCAGGCGATCGCCCTCGGCGCGATGATCAAGCGCCCGGGAGAGGAGATGGAGGGCGCCCGGGTGGAGCTGCTGGCCAGCCACCAGTCCGAGGCCGATGAGCCGGACGCCTACGAGCAGCTCCTTGGGGACGCCTTGCGGGGTGAGACGTTCCGTTTCGCGAGGGAAGATTATGTCTATGAGGCGTGGCGGATCGTGGACCCGGTTCTCAAGGCCCCCCTCCCCTTGTTCCCGTATGAACCCGGATCCTGGGGTCCGCGCGAAGCGGAAGCCCTTGTGGCTCCCGAGCGGTGGCACGACCCGGCTCCGGCGCCCGTGCCGCCGGGGACACCGTGAGATCGGAGTTTCTTCCCGATCCCGGGGCCGTCGCGATCCGGGCCGCGGAACGGATCGCACAGGTTGCGAGGGAAGCCGTGACGGAGCGTGGCCGTTGCGCGCTGGCGGTCAGCGGCGGCACGACGCCGTGGCGAATGCTCAGGGCCCTCTCCGGGGAAGACCTTCCCTGGGACCGGGTTCACCTGTTCCAAGTAGATGAACGGGTCGCGTCTTTCGGAGATCCGGAGCGGAACTATTCCCACCTTAGGGAAGCATTGATCGATCGCATCGCGATCCCCCCCGCCAACGTCCACCCCATGCCGGTGGAGGACGAGGATCTCGACGAGGGGGCACGCCGCTACGAATCGATTCTTCGCCGGGTTGCCGGAACGCCGCCGGTTCTCGACCTCGTCCAGCTCGGGCTGGGGGAGGACGGGCACACGGCCTCCCTTTTCCCGGGCGACCTGGCGCTCCAGGCCGTCGATTCGGAGATCGCCGTCACCGGTCCCTGCAAGGGACGACGGCGGATGACGCTCACATTTCCCGCGATCGACCGGGCCCGGCGCATCCTGTGGCTGGTCACCGGCGCCGGGAAGGCCGCGGCCCTCGAACGGTTGCTCGCCGGCGACCGGTCCATCCCGGCGGGACGCGTTCGCAGCGACCGCGCCGTCCTCCTGGCCGATACAGCAGCCGCGGGCGACCGATAACCGGCTCATATCGGGTCAATCCCCCGCTCCCGAAGACCGGTCCGCCAGCGTCCATTTGAGAAACAGGGGGTTACGAGGTCTCCGCAATTTTCGTTAGGAGTATACTGACGGCGAGAAAATGCGGGGCCAGGCTTCACCGGGCGGAATGCCCGTGGATGAGGCGCCATGTTTCCCATATAAAAGGGGAGCGCATGTTCACGTTGTCCCGCGATCTGGTGCTATTGCTCGTCCGAGGCGCGAAGGCGCGCGTCGGACATGATCTCCTCGCGGAGTTGGGTTTGGGGCAGGGCGCCGCCTCCGGGTGGGTCGACGCCGAGCACCTCTTCACGATCTGGAAAGCGCTGGAGAGAAGGTCGGGCGACGCCAACCTCGGGCTTCATCTTGGCGAGCTCAAAGGCACTCTTCCCGCAAATAATGTGCTTTTCGCTTCGATGCTGGCGAGCCCCACGGTGGGCAGTGCGCTGGAGCGGCTGTGCCGTTACCACGCCGTCGTAGCCGATCTTGTCCAGCCCATGCTCACGGTCACTGGAGGAACGGCCGTTCTGACGTGGAAGGGTCCGAGCGTGCTGCACCGCCAACAAGCCGAGTGCATTGTCAGTCTGGCCGTTTCAATCCTGCGACAGCTCGCCGAGCGCCCGCAAGAAATATGTGTGGCCTTTGCCCATCCCCACCCGGTTGACCTTCACGAGCACGTGCGTATCCTCGGCCCGAATTTGAAGTTCGACGCACCGCGGCTGGCCCTCTTCTTCCCGGTCGAACTGTTGGCGATGCCCGTGGCGCCGCACAGCGGTGAACTGCTCGGGGTGCTGGACAGTCATGCCGAGCAGCTATTGACCCGGGCGCGACAGGGGGAGAGCATGGAGTCGAAGGTGGCGCGGCTTCTGAACTTGGCCATAGGCGACGGCCAACCGAAGCTCGCCGGCGTCGCGCACAGCATGGGAATGAGCGGACGGGCGCTACAGTCGAAACTGCGCGACGACAAGACGAGCTTCCAGCAGGTATTGGATAAGGTGCGCCTGGAGAAAGCCTCACGCCTGCTCACGAAGGACGAGCTGAAAATCTCCGAGGTCGCTTTCCTCATGGGCTACTCCGACCAGAGCGCCTTCAACCACGCCTTCAAGCGCTGGACCGGGCACTCGCCACAATCCTTTCGCCGAAGCGCGCAAGCCAACGCGATTCAACCAGCGACTCGTTCCTCAGCGCCGGGCGGCAACGGGTAGACTTCGCTCTATCAGGTGCGTAGCCACGGCCAGTGCGCCACGAATTCATCGCGAGCCGATGTCGTTTTGCCGCTGGCGGAGTCCAGGAACACGTTGGTGACCTTGGCGTCGACGACCACCATGCCGGAGCCGGCTTGCCTGATCGTCTGTGCTACCACGAGACTCGAGCTGCCGACCCGATTCGGCTCGGTTTCGATCCGCAGCAGGTCGCCGACCCTGGCCTGCCTCTTGTAGTCGATATTGATGTTGACCACGACATGGATGATGCCCCTGGCGTGGAGCGCGGCGGTCAGTGCAGGCCATTTTTCGAAGAAGGCCCAGCGGGCTTCCTCGAGGAACTCAAGATATCGAGCGTGGTTCACGTGTCCGAAGACGTCAACGTGGTAGCCACGGACCTTGAGAACGATGACCGAGCTTACGTTCTGGCTCCTGTTGTCAGGCGTTGCGCCTGCCATGTTGCACTGTTGTTCTGCTGGACTGCCGAATTCTTCTTTTGTCATTTGAACCGCGCACCTCCTCAATAACGTGTGCTGGGAAACCACCGGCGGACATGTTGTGCCACAGCCGCACTCAGGAGCGACAGCGCCAGCTTCGCCTTTCTCTTGGCGGGCAATCGCAGAATCTCGCCGGTCTCGGTGTAATGCTTGGCGGAACTCGCGAGGAAGCGAAGCATGTTCGCGATCCTGGCTTCAAAACCACTCTCGCGGATGATTCGATTCCCCTCCCCGGTGAGGCCGGTGTCCGTTAAGGCAACGCGCATCCTGGATCTGCCGTCCCCTTGCGGATCCACCTCGAGGGTCCATCCGCCGATGATGAAATCACCCGTCAGCAGCACGGCGTGGAACCGACGAGCGGCGGAGTCATACAGGGTCGTGTACCAGTACGTGTCGGATCTGACCACTCGGTGCACGGCAAATCCCGACACCGCTTCAATGAAGATGCAGTCATCTTCGTTGCGGCCGCTGTCTGAGTAGAGTAGGTGAAACTGCCAATCGTCAATCCAGCGGAGCTCGGCAACCGGACAGGCAAGTGCGAAGCACTCATCCGCGCTCCCTCGCAAGACGATCTCGTACCTGGCACTAGCGCTCTTCGGCCTGAAGGCATCTCGCAACCCCGATGTCGGGCCCTGGCCTGGAAGGCGGAGTTCACCTGGCGCCACACTGCGGCCTTGAAGCGCCTCAACGAAGGCGCACAGCATCTGCTGGATTCGGCCCTCGAGTTCGTCATCGAACAGCGCGTTTCCCTGCGTGCTGATAGCCGTGTAGACGAAGTCGAGGCTCACCGACGTGCCCTCGTCGCGTGCTGCGAGTTCGATCACCATCTTTCCGATTGCCAGTTCAGGCTTGAGGAGCACGGCGCCGACACGGTGCGCGCCTGGATTGTTGTGCGTAACGAACCAGTGTGTCTCGCCGTGGCTCGGCGCAAAGAGCGGTGGAATGAACGCAAAGACGCTCTCGCATGGGGCCCCGACTGTAGCCCGGTAGTTCCCCCTTTTGCGCTTCATCTTCACCGGGCTCAGGTCCAGTTTGCCGTTGTTCCATGCTCTACCGTTCCGTTTCATGGTCTTTCTCCTGCTGTGCTGCCATGGTTGTCTCTTTGCGAACAAGTGGCCGGCTTGCTCCGGCCGGAATTGATGTGCTCATTTTAGGTGGCGCAGGCAGAGCGGTCTTGCGAGATGGCGAAGATTACTTGTTCGATTGCGCAAGCAGGGGAGAGTGTCGCTGAGATATTACTCGGCAGTCTTCAATATGGGCGACAGAAGGGGCTTGGTAAAACCGGAAACGGCCCAAAGGAACGTTCGCGAACGTGTGCAGGTGGTTGAACGCGACCCCCCATTTCCTCAACAGGTCCTGCCGGAATTTCCGCTCGGCCACAACACGTGGGCCGCCTCGGTCATATCGGCCAGGTTCGTCCCTTTCTCAAGGGACGCCCGAAGACCGGTCCGGCAGTGTCCATTCGAGGAGCCGTGCTGGTTACATTGGTTCCATAATACCCGATCGAGAAGGATACCGCCGTCCGGGCCAGGCGCTGGTCAAGAGTCCAGATCGGCGAGCGGGCGATGCGCGCGGATGCCAGCAGGTGAATATCGATCCACCCGACTCCCTTCCCGTGCAGCTTCTCGCTCTCGAGAAATCCGAGCACTTCATCATGCCCGGCAAGGGGCGCCTGTGGCAGCGAGGCGAGGAGGGTGAG
>Ga0208373_1005765_pt1 | contig 10161 bp, 6 predicted proteins | sample RifOxyC2_FD_184036 | JGI IMG/M metagenome (GOLD analysis project Ga0208373, IMG submission 184036) | Soil microbial communities from Rifle, Colorado - Rifle Oxygen_injection C2 (SPAdes) | ecosystem: Environmental > Terrestrial > Deep subsurface > Rock core/Sediment | place: Rifle, Colorado... | reverse complement strand
TAGCTGGCCGAGCAGGGGTGGGTTTTGCTCGAAAGAGCGCCCCCGGTTCGTGGAGTTCAAAATGCAGATCAACAAGCGCGGTGGCGGTGCCACCCTCCCCGTCGGCACCAAGCGCGAGGAGTTCAACAGGCTCTTCACGAGCCACGGCGTCATTATCATGGAGGCCGAGACTGGAGCGGGGAAGTCCACCCAGGTTCCTCAGTGGATCCTGGAGATGGGCTACACCCTGATCCACTCCCAGCCCCGGCGTTTGGCCGCGAGTAGCGTGGCCGAGCGGGTAGCGTGGGAGATGGGCGAGGAGCTCGGCGGAACCGTCGGCTTCCGCACGGCCTACGACCGGTGCGAGGGCCCGAACACCCGGTGCCTCTTCGTCACGGACGGACTGGCTCTCATCCGCGAGCTCATGGGCCACAACAAGGCCGATGTGCTCATCCTGGATGAGGTCCACGAGTGGAACCTCAACATGGAGGTCCTTGTGGCCTGGGCCAAGAAGATCGTTGACGAGGGTGTGGCCTTCAAGGTCATCATCATGTCGGCGACCATGGAGTCGGCCCAGCTCAGCCGGTTCTTCTCTGGCGCACCGGTCATCTCGGTGCCCGGGCGGATGTACCCGGTCGAGGACCGCGTTCCCGGTTCCTCCATCGTCGACGACGTGGAGAAGCTGGTGCGCGAGGGCCGCAATGTCCTCGTGTTCCAGCCCGGAAAGCGGGAGATCGAGGAGACCATTCGGGATCTGGAAGCCCGCGAGGTCAATGCCGAGATCCTGCCGCTGCACGGCCAGCTGGACAAGAGCGACCAGAAGCGGTGCTTCGGTCACTATAGCCGTTCAAAGGTCGTCGTGAGCACGAACGTCGCCCAGACGTCCGTGACCATCGACGACATCGATGCAGTCGTGGACAGCGGCATGGAGCGTCGTACTGAGCTCGACAACGGCGTTGAGGGACTCTACCTCAAGCCCATCAGCCGGGCCGACGCCAAGCAGAGGAAGGGTCGTGCCGGGCGTACCAAGCCCGGTATCTACATCGACCACTGCGGAGCGAGCAATCGGCTCGAGTTCCCGATGGCAGAGATTCTGCGTACGCGCCTGGACCAGACGGTTCTCAGGCTCGCCACTGTGGATATCGACGCCGAAGGGCTCGAGTTCTTCCACCAGCCGCCCCGCGACCAGATCCGCGCCGCCAAGCGGGCTCTTCGGAGCTTGGGCTGCATGGACGAGGCCGAGCGCGTGACCTCGATCGGCAAGGCCGTTAACCGCCTCCCGGTCTCCGTGCAGTACGCGCGGATGATCGTGGAAGCGGATCGGCTGGGGGTCGTGGATGACGTCCTGGACGTCGCCGCGATTCTCGAGCAGGGAGAGATCACGTCGCGCTTCATAATGCGCGATGGCCAGAAGATCGACGCCACGTCGATCTGGCGAAGGCGGTTCTGCCCCACGGAGGAGTCCTCCGACGTCATGGCGCAGCTCGCCGTCTATAAGACGGCCGTGCGCGAGCGGATGAACGGCGGTGAGCTGCGGGATACCGGCGTGTTCGCCAAGGCCTTCTTCCAGGCCCGTGATCAGCGTCGGAAGCTCGCGGATGCGCTGCGGGGCAAGGTGCGCGAGTTTCGCAGCACCGGCAAGCGGGAGGATATCCTGCGCGCCGTGTGCGCCGGCATGGTCGACCACCTGTTTCAGTACAACCACGGTTCGTACAAGAACGGGGAGGCCGGTAGCCGGGAGCTCGGCCAGGAGTCGGTGCTCCGCACGGGCGCCAAGTGGCTGGTGGGAATCCCCTGGGATCTCCAGATCCAGACGCGCCGGGGTCCTCGGACCCTGCGTCTGATCAAGATGGCCACGAAGGTTGATCCCGAGTGGCTCATCGAGGTCGCGCCCCAGCTCGCCCAGGCGGAGACGGGTCTCAACCCCCGCTTCGACGCCGAGAAGGACTGTGTGGTTTCGACCACGCGAAAGTCCTTCAACGGGCAGCAGATCGGGGATGAGGCGGTTCGAGACGCCGAACATGCCCAGGCCACCACCATCTTCGCCGAGTGGCTCGCGGCGCAGATGGTCTGATCCGGCCTTTGGGAGACGCAAGAACTCCCGAGACAAAACATTTTCTTGTTCACTCACACAAGGGGGAGGAGTACGTCTTCCCCCCTTCAACTGGACGACCGAAAACTGTCGGTCGGCCTGAGAAGTTTCACAATCAAACAACCGCCCCGAGGGCGGAAGGAGCTGCGATGCAACCCATCATGGATTCCCAACTTCGTGACTTCGCCCCCATGAGGAGGCTTTACGAGGTGATGGATGGGAACCTGACGCGAAACCGGCTGGCTCGTCAGCTGAACACGCGCGCCGGTGAGGCTATCTTCCCGGTCATGGACCGGGCGAGTCTGGCCGTCTGGCTCGCCAACCGCCTTCAGGGTGCGCGGCGCGGCGCAGAGGTCCAGAACCCCGACGCCCTGCGGCTCCCGGAGCTCAACGAGGCTGAGGTCGCGCGGGTGCTCTCCGAGTGCCCGGACACGATCACTGTCCTGGGAGTCGAGCTACCGGTCGAGTACCGCGACGGCGCGGCTCCTCCGCGAGTCGCTCTCACCGATGAGATGGTGAGCGCGAACCAGTGGAACGGTCTGCCCGCTTCGGGCGTTGCCACCCCCGGCGGACGTCCGGTGGAGGTAGCAGTCAGGATTTCCCACTGGAATTCGATCAGCGAGATCGACGTCCCCCAGCTCAAGGCCCGGATGCGGGATCACCGCAACCAGGAAACCTGGGATGGGTGGGAGAAGCCGGAGCTGGCCCTGCCGGACATGGCCGACCCGGCCGCGACCATCCCCGAGATCATCGAGCACGTCTACGGACGTTGCGTGGTGACCGGGGTGGAGCTTGTGGCCTACGGCGTCGTCCGCTACAACTCCGGTCGGTATTACTCCAACGACCCCTACTTCAAGGGAGAGTGGACTCGGGACCGCGCCGAGGCCGAGGTCAAGCGCGCCGAGGCCGTGAACAAGCTCGAGGGGCTCCGAAAGGAGTTGCGCGAGAAGGGCGCGGTCGAGGCGGCGAAGGCCGACGCCCAGACGGCCAAGAGCGAGCTCCAGGACATCAAGTCCCGCGAGGGCTGGTGGGAACTGGACTCCGGCCTGCGCCAGAGGGTCGACGAGCGGTCGGGCTACTACAGCTCGATCCCCTCCGACCTTGATGGCATCCAGGCCTGGATCATCGAGACCCGAGCCCTCAAGGCAGAGGTCGAGACGGCCCTGGCCGGCCTGGCCGAGCGCAAGGCCGCAGAGGAGCGCGAGCGCCTGGCGGCCGAAGAGGCCGAGCGTCGCGATCTGAAGGTCATCCTTCCGATCGTGAACGACGACCTCTACACGGCTCGCGCCGTGCTCGAGTTCGCCCAGGCGGTCGAGGTGGCCAAGGGGGCAGTGAAGGGTGCCAAGATCCTTCGTAGGGAGTTCGAGGCGCCCTACGGCCGCGCTCGTCGGCAGTCCGTTCTCGCCGAGGCGATCCCGAGTTTGCGCGACTCGGCGGATGCCAGCCAGATTCTGTCCTTCGGGAAGGCCTCGACCGTCGATCTCTACCTGGAGGCGGCGATCGCGTGGCTAGAGGCGAAGGTGCGGGCTTCACAGCCCAAGCCTGCCTCCGTGGCCAAGCCGGCCGAGCCGGTCGCGACCGCGCCAGAGGTCTCGACCTCCGGCGGCCTGAATCTGGGCGCTCTTGCAAACGCCTGGGGTAGCAAGGTTCGCCGCTAGTCCCGCCCACGCGGGATACTCAAGCTTGGCCGTTGTCGCACACCTACGCGTGTGGCAACGGCCGATTTTCCAAGATGCTCAGATGATTGGATCTCTCCCATCGTTTGAGCGTCTTAGAAAGTGAAACGACGCGAATGTCATATATGTGACAATCGCGTCGTTTTGTTTATGAGGAAAAACCGCCGGCTTTAGCCGGCGTGTGCGTTTAACGGCGTAGCCCTTGTGAGAGAACAAAATGGATCAGTCGTAAATCCTGTGGAGATGTATTATCCGGTCCCCCTCCTTAAAAAGGAGGGGGTTAACTTGTCTGAATAGAGCCTCTATTGCTCCACAGGATTTACGTATGATCCCCTTTCTCTAGCTCGCTAGATCCCTGTCCGGCGAACTGGCTAGCACTGATCGTCGCCAGTTTGCACCCGGCGTTGCCGGGTTGGAACCAAGAAAAAGCACCGAACGAGTCGGTGCTTTTTCTTGGTTCCCGGGCAGGGATTCGAACCCCGATACTCAGGACCAAAACCTGATGTCCTGCCGTTAGACGACCCGGGAAGAAGTTCAGAGTACGACGAAGACTATACTCATCTTTTCTGTTTTCATCAAGAGAGTTGGATCTTCGAGAATAGAATCTCCTCTCCGTAGAACATCGATGCCAGATCAGAGACATCGTCGCCATTGGTAGTGAAGTATGTCCGTCCGCCTGATTTCTCGAGTCGCTCGTCTATCTCTGGATGTCGCTCAAGGTACGATTTCAAGCTCGTAGCAACAATTTCGCCTTGGTTCAGAAGATGAATGGATTCCGGAAGATGCGTACGGAAGGTCGACTCGACAAGGGGATAATGTGTACAGGCCAGGAGAACCTCCTCGAGGTGTTCGTCTTTATTGAGTAGCTCTTCAACGCAGTGACGGATGAGTTCATTCGTCTCAGGATCGTCGTGCTTTGCCGCTTCAATAAGTCCAGCGAGTCCTGGGCAGGCGACCTGGGTGACCTTGATTTTGGGGTTCAATTTGTACAGTTCATGGACGTAGGCGGCCGATTCAACAGTTGCGGGCGTTGCAAAGATTCCTACTCTTGATCCGTGTTTGGCGAGGTATTCAGATGCGGGACGCACGACTCCCAAGACGCGACGATCTGGATATTCGATAGGAAGAATTTCTTGTTGAATTTTTCGCAGAGACTGGGCACTGGACGTGTTACACGCGAGGACAACGAGGGGACATCCTTGATCGAACAAGAACCGCACACCCTCGAGCGTAAATTGAAAAATTTCCTCTTGTGTCCGAACGCCGTACGGGGCTCGGGCGTTATCGCCGAGGTAGATCGTAGAGTGAGTTGGGAGGAGGTGGTGGATGGGTTTGAGCACGGTAAGTCCGCCAAATCCAGAATCAAAGACGCCAATCATATTCGAGTCCCTAGCATAATCGAGCAGAGCGTTTGGCACAACCCCCATACCTGTGGCACTATAGGGGTGTATGTCAAAACCTACCTGTCTTTTTCTCGGTCGCTTTCAGCCATACCACATTGGTCATCACATGGTTATCAAGGGGATGACGAAGCTGTGTAAAAAAATCATTATTGGGATCGGAAGTTCAGACAAGTTTGGAACGTCTGAGAATCCCTACACGGCCCAGGAACGAAAGGAGATGATCCAACAGGCGCTCCAGGATGAGGATATCATTCCGTTATTTGATGTCGTGTTTGTGAATCTTCCTGATCATGAGGATGATGCCCAATGGACAAAACATGTGCTTGAACAAGTCGGGCCCGTTGATATGATCTGGACCGGCAACGAGGATACAAAGAAATGTTTCGAAGGGAAACTTGAAATCAAGGATATCAAGGAGGTGCCAGGGATTAGCTCAACGGCGATTCGTCAGATGATCAAGGCTAGCGATATGGATTGGAAAACAAAAGTCCCAGGCTCGGTCGTGAAAGCCGTTCAAGATCTTGGATACGAACGTATTAAGTAGCATGACACGACTTCCTCGCATCCTCTCATTCCTACTCGTTTTTGGATCCATGTGGCTCTATGGGTCATTTGCGATGCCTTCTGTCGACCACACCATGGGGGACATGATGAGCCCATCGTGTCTGGAACACTGTTTGAGTACATTGCATCTGGACGTTGCTGATGATGGAGTCGGAGTGAGTGCGGTGGGTGTTATCGAGAGTCCTGTACACGAGAAGACAATTCATTCAGATTTTTCGTCGACGTATGCGATGCGTGTAGAGTCGCACCATGATCCAAGTCAGATCCTCACAATCCAAAAGCGAGAATAACACTCAAGCGATCAATAAGTTCATCTTATTCATTTCTTGAGTTTTTTCTATGGATCAATACACATCAGAACTGCCTAGCTGCTGCAAATCTGAGGCACCATCCTCGTTTGACCTTCGACGTATCGTTGAGATTGCTTTGATCGTCTTTGCTCTTTGGTATCTCTTCGATCGGTTCGGCGTGCTCTCTGTGTCGCCATCGATTTCGGGATCCATTGGGTTTGCTTCGATCTTCTTCATCGGTGTGGTTGCCTCCCTTTCGTCTTGTACGGCGATTTTGTCCGGGTTTATCCTTGCCCTCTCGTCGACGCACGCGGCGCGACACAAAGCTGAATCCGTCCATGACCGCCTGCGTCCTCATATCTTGTTCAACCTTGGTCGTGTCTTGGGATTCGCCGGGTTCGGGGCGCTTGTTGGGTATGCTGGATCCTTGCTCGTTCTCTCGCCCGCGCTCAATGCATTGTTCGTTGTGGTTGTAGCGATTCTGATGCTGGCGATCGGTGCGAATCTTCTTCATCTTGTCCCAAAAGGAGCGTTTCAACTCACGCCTCCTAAGTGGCTCACGCGGAGAATCCACGATCTCCAAGATTCGAAACATCCAGCCGTTCCGTTCGTGTTGGGAGCGTTGACGTTTTTCTTGCCGTGCGGATTCACCCAGTCCGTTCAGCTTTACGCCCTCTCTACCGGGAATCCCATTCTCGCGGCAACCATCATGGCAATTTTCGCCTTGGGGACCGCGCCGGTGCTCTTGGGGCTTGGTGCTGCAACATCCGTTGCGCACGGGAAGACGCTTAAGCGTGTCACACAAGTCGCGGGGATTCTTGTCCTGGTGATTGGACTTTCTCAGTTGCGAAATGGAGCGGCCCTGCTTGGGATCTCTTCTCCCGGCGCGGTCACGCAAGCAAAACTCGCCGTTGCGGAGGATTCGCTTATCCTTGCGGACGGAAAACAGATTATTCAAATGGAACTGGCGAGTGGGTTTTACTCGCCCGATGTCTTTCAAGTAGTCGAGGATATTCCTGTTGAGTGGCAGATTTACGCACCACAATTCATGGGGTGTGCCGATACGCTTGTTTCGCGCGGATTGGGAATCAGTACACGACTTAAACCTGGTGACAACACCGTTACCTTCACTCCGACCGAACCAGGGAAGTACGCGTTTAGCTGTTCGATGGGAATGGTGAGAGGTACGATGGTGGTAACCCCTAACGAGAATTAGTATGTCGCACACACAATTCAAAATTACCGGTATGCACTGCGCCTCCTGCGCGGTGAATATCGAATCTGAGCTTGGCAAGCGACCGGGAGTACAGAAGGCGAACGTGAACTATGCCCTTTCGAGTGCCGCCGTGGAGCATGATGATTCCGTCAGTGAGCACGATTTGCATACGGCCGTACAAGGAATGGGATACGGCGTATCCGCACCAGGGATGAATATGGATGAACATGCCCATCACGGGTCAGGTGGTGGGGCAGGTCGACGTGCAGCGATCTCGATGGGGCTCGCGGTTCCGACAGTCGTGATGGCCATGATGGGGTTTTGGGAATGGCCGCAGGCGATTCTTTCAACGATCGTTGTGCTGGGTCCTGGCATGGAATTTCATCGCATGACCTTCAAGCTCCTTGTGCGCGCAAAAGCCAACATGGACACGCTCATTACGATGGGAACGCTCGTCGCGCTCGCGTTTAGTTGGTGGCAGTTCTCTGTGGGAGGTGACCTGTACTTTGAGATCGCGGCGCTCATCACGGGGTTCATCCTGCTCGGACGCTATTTCGAGGCACGGGCAAAGGGACGAGCAAGCGAGGCCATCTCGCGTCTGCTCGAGCTGGGGGCGAAGATGGCACACCTTGTGGACGAGGATGGATCCACGCGCGACGTACCAGTTGGGTCACTAAAACTTGGCGACCTGGTATTGGTGAAGCCTGGAGAGAAAATTCCACTCGACGGGGCGATCGTGAAGGGTGAGTCGTCATTGGATGAATCCATGCTTACGGGGGAGAGTATGCCCGTGGGAAAACGTGAGGGTGATTCTGTGTTCGGGGCGACCGTCAACCAGCAAGGAGCATTAACCGTGAAGGTGACAGCTCTTTCTGGGAACACGGTCCTGGCGCAGATTGTGAAATTAGTGGAACAGGCGCAGCAGCAGAAAGCGCCGATCCAAAAGCTCGTCGATAAAATTTCCGGCATCTTTGTCCCGATTGTGATCGTCCTTGCCGCAATCACGTTTACCGTTTGGTTCATCCTCACGGGAGATGTGACCACCTCATTCATTCCGGCCGTAGCGGTTCTTGTGATTGCCTGTCCCTGTGCTTTGGGACTTGCCACGCCCACAGCGATTCTCGTGGGAACCGGTCGAGGCGCGAAAGAGGGGATTCTCATTAAGAGCGGTGAGGCTCTCGAGCGAAATCGTCACATTGATGTCGTGCTCTTCGATAAAACGGGCACACTCACGGAAGGTCGCCCATCGGTGACAGATTCAACCGTGAATGATGAACACCTTGCCCTCATTGCTTCCCTCGAAGCGTCTTCTGAACATCCACTTGCACAAGCGGTCGTTCGCTATGGGTCCGGTCGGGACATACAGCTTCTGCCAACGGGGCAGGTGAAAGCCATCACCGGAAAGGGAATTGAGGGCATGGTTGCGGATAAAAAAGTCATCATCGGCTCACCTTCCTACATGAACACGTTTGTCCCGATCGGGACATATGTGAACGAGGTTGAAACATGGCAAGGGGAGGGGAAGACCGTGGTTGTGGCGTGTGTTGACAGCGAACTCGCCGGTCTGCTGGCAATCGCGGACGCACCCAAGTCCACGGCCAAGGAGGCGGTCGCTGAACTCAAACGGATGGGCAAAGAGGTCGTGATGGTCACGGGCGATAACCGCAAGACGGCCGAGGCGATCGCGCGCGAGTTGGGAATCGAACAGGTCGAGGCGGACGTGTTACCTGGCACAAAACTCGAAGTCGTGAAGGCTTGGCAGACCAAGGGCAAGCGCGTCGCGTATGTGGGCGATGGGATCAATGATGCTCCCGCCCTCACGCAGGCTGACCTCGGCATCGCGGTAGGGAGTGGAACGGATGTGGCGATCGAGGCTGGCCAGATCGTGTTGGTTGGCGGCGGACCCGAGAAAGTCGTTGCGGGCTTGAAACTCGCGGCTATAACCTATCGAGGGATCAAGCAGAACCTTTTCTGGGCATTCTTCTACAATGTGATAGCGATCCCGCTGGCGGCCGTGGGGCTTCTGAATCCGCTCATCGCCTCGGCGGCCATGGCGTTCTCCAGCGTTTCGGTCGTACTGAATTCTCTACGTATTAAACGAGCGAAAATTTAGGAAAAAGAAAAGGACGAGGCCGTGAGGTCTCGTCTTTGCGTTGGCGTCTAGCGGCGCCGGAGCATGAGGGTGTGGTCGCCGTCGCGCGAGCTTCCCCTCCAGATGTCGGCCTCCCATCCGGCCTGGCCGACCGTGTCGATCAGCCGTTGCCACTGGGTCGTGCCTTTCTCGAAGCTCGTGGGCAACGAGGGGTTCCGGACGTAGGCCCATCCGGAGGAGTCTGGACGAAGTTGGCCATCGCGGATTGCGACCGCGAGCTTGTTGAGGTACTCGTCGGCCTTGGCACGAGCCGCTGCGTCCTTTAGGGCGAGCGTTTCGTTGCCATCATCCGGGCTGGGAAAGGCCGTGTTTCCACTCCCAGCGGCGAGGGCAGCACGACCGCGGGCCGTGTAGATCGCCTCGTTCACCTCATCGGGGGTAGGGAAGACGAAGAACCGCTGGCTTGGGATGCGTCGGAAGCTAGTGGTCTTCTCCCGCCAAATGATCGGCGGATCGGCAAGGAGCGCTGAACTCCATCCCGCGTCCATGAGAACGCGATGGACCTGTACCACGACCGGGTCTCGCACATCGCGTCCTGGTGGACGCATGCCAGTGATATGGCCGGCATTTTCGTTCACATCTGGCCCCAGAGTTCCGCTCATGAGCAGATCCCGAGCCAGAATCAGCCATTCACGCGCTTCTGGCAGCAGCTCCTCGGGCTGGTGAATGATGGTGCGCATGCGCAGGACAGGTGGCCTGCCCACCGGAGGAGGCGTCACAGGTGCGCGCGATTCGAGCGGACGGACTTCCCAGGTGACGGCTGGGTCGCGTCCACCCCCGATTTCGATT
>Ga0208373_1005761_pt1 | contig 10164 bp, 13 predicted proteins | sample RifOxyC2_FD_184036 | JGI IMG/M metagenome (GOLD analysis project Ga0208373, IMG submission 184036) | Soil microbial communities from Rifle, Colorado - Rifle Oxygen_injection C2 (SPAdes) | ecosystem: Environmental > Terrestrial > Deep subsurface > Rock core/Sediment | place: Rifle, Colorado... | reverse complement strand
TTGTTGCCCGTGTCTATCACGTAGACAAGGTTGCCGGTGCTCACCGCGACTCTGCCGGTGCCATAAAACTGGCCGTTCCCGGATCCGGTCACGCCCCAGCTGGCAAGCTGGCTTCCGCTGGCAGAATATTTGTATACAGCGTCACCGTGAGTCATGTAAATATTCCCGTAGGAATCAAACACATGGCTTATCCGGGACGATCCTCTTTCCTGCTGTCCCTGGTAATTGCCGTTCTGGTCAAATCTTACTACCCACGTACCGTCAACCACAAACAAACCGCTTGTTGACACGCCGATGCCGTATTCAGCCCCGTTATATGTTTCCTGGCGGAATACACTTATGCCTTCCTGCCCCCACCTGGCAACAAAAGTTCCTGTTGAAGTGAATTTCTGGATGTTGTAATTGACGCTGTCAACCACATAGACGTTCCCGCCAAAAACAGTCAATTCTTCAGTTCCCTTGAACTGGCCGGTGCCCGTGCCTTCGATCCCCCATTTAGCGACAAAATTACCGTTCAAATCAAATTTTTTCACGCGATACTCATTCCTGCAGCTTGTGTAAACATAACCGTCTGTGCTTACGTCAATTCCGTTTATTGACATAAACTGGTTGTCGCCTGTGCCTTCAGTACCCCATTTTGTTATAAACGTTCCAGTAGAATTGAATTTCTGCACGCGGTGATTGCTGGAATCCGCCACATAGGCATATCCTGCGGTATCAATGGCAATATCATAGGGATTCCAAAAATCACCGTCCCCGGTGTTAAATTCACCAGGAGCCCCCAGAGTCATAACAAGAGTACCTGTAGGAGAATACCTTTTTACCTGGTGTTTTGTGTAGGTAGTTGTTACCCATAAATAGCCCTGTGAATCCGCCGCAATGGCTCTAATTGGGCCGGTAATTTCGAAAGATGATATGAATATACCGTATTTTGAGTATTTAAATATGTAAAGATCGCAGCCAATCCAGATATTGTCGCTTGAATCAGCGCAGATAGCGGTCACTATGCCGTCTGGCAGTACGTACCAGTCAAACAGGAATGTTCCGTTAGGATCAAATTTCTGCATGCGCCCCTGGTTATAATCGCCCGCATAAATATTGCCTTCTGAATCATGGGCAACCGGGTTCATATTTGTAAAACACCCGTTCGCCGCGAAAGTGGAAACAGCAAAAACCTGCGCGGCGGGTTCTGAATGCACCAGATTAACCGCAAAAATCATTGATAGGATACTGAGGATCGTTTTGTTTCTCATGCTGGAGGGCCCCCTTAGGTTAAGGATGGTAAGTGTCTGGTTTATTTTACTAATAATTTAAGGAGATTTCCAATAGCCCGCTAATTTTGCTTTTGTTTGTTAAACTTTATTAAAATTTGTATAATTCACGAGCAGAGACGGAGAGATGGGTGAGTGGTTTAAACCGTACGCCTGGAGAGAGTAAGTTTAGGGGGATCGTTTCCGACGACGAGCCTCTTTTTTTGTTTCTAATTTGTTTCTGCACCTTCAAATAATGCACTACAATTGGTTCTTCCTATCATTTAACTTATTCAATTCTAAAATTTTTCAAGGAAGCTCGTAGGATGCCTCTGTAGCTCTCTGGGTACGATGTAGTAAGGCTCTAGTAGAGGTTTTGGGCAAATTTATTATAATGGGAAATGGAAGTCACCCAGGTCAATTATTAACCAGGGATTGATTGGAGGCTTGTAGGTAGGTAAGGGTTAATCTTGTTTTCTATAAGCGGTATTATGGCTTTTGCAAATTCAATGAAATATTTACTTGTAGCAAATCAGAATGTTACCACTTTCTCGCTTTCCTTGACTATCTCATACATGTCCTTCATCGTATTGATGGGGCACATTTCAGAACCTTCCTGTTCGCGGGACTTTATACAGGTTCCACAAGCAAATATTTTGGCTCCGGATTTCAAGAATTTATCCGCCTGTTCAATTGTATTAAACTTGTCTGTACTGACTTTCTGATATTCGACTCCGTTCCCCATAAAAAATACTTTCACTTCATCTTTCTGGGCCAAGGCGAAGTTCGCATACCTCAAAGCATTCCAACATGTTTCAGCGTCATTGCTCGAAATGATAACCCCGATTTTCATTCTTTAGTTCCTCCTTTACTATTTTTCATTGCTTTTATTGCAACAAACAATCCTTCGCCATAACCCGGCCTAAATTCATGGAACCTGTTACTTTTATCGAATATTGTTTGTGTTACTGTGAATTTATGAAAACCTGCCGGTTCCAAAATATCAATAATTTCTTTAGCGGTATACATTTTTGCCGCTTTAAAGTATTTGCTGCTCTTTTGCTTGTTATAATATCTCTTGCCTAAAGATGAACCCCTGTCAATCATACCTATTACGATTGCCCCATTTTTCTTCAATACCCTTACAGCTTCGCTCAAGGCTTTCCGCACATCTTTTACAAAACAAAGAGTAGTAACAAATAATACAAAATCAAAGATATTGTTTTCAAAAGACAGTTTTTCCGCAGTCCCATTTAGTACCTTTATGCCTTTTTTTCTGGCAATTACAGACATGTTCTCAGACGGTTCAACACCGTATTTTATCCCAAGAGGGCCTGCAAATCTACCTGTGCCAACACCTACCTCCAACCCTTTTTTTCTTTTTGGCATAAGAAATCTTATTGCAGATAGCTCTGAATGATAGATGTATTTGTTTTTTTCATACCACAGATCATATTCTTTTGCATACCGGTTAAAAGGGCTCATGTTTTAATACTAGATTATCCAGTCATCGTAGAACTTACGCATATGTTCTTCACGTTCTCTTTCAACAGAATGATTTTCAATATCCCGCTGAGTGAATGTAATCTTATAAGAACGGCAGTATTTTAAAAGAAGCTCATAAGCATCATGAGAAGCTTTGAACATTTCCCTGCACTTATCCTTTTTACCTTCTGGACAGCGGTCAGGATGATATCTCACTGCATTTATTCTATAGGTTTCTTCCAGTTCAAGAATTGATGATTCTTCAGGTAATCCAAGAAGTTTTCTTGCCCTATCGATTTTTTCAAAATACTTCATGTATTTAACTCCTCATAGCAATTCCATAATGATATGGTTTTAAATCACTTTGGACAGGATCACGAAAGCCGGCAGCTTTTGCCCATCTGATACAATCTTCTGGTTTCGGTCTTATTCCCATTGATGGCCCGCGGGGTGTTGAAGGATCATAATTCCAGTGTATTATGCCGAGTTTGCCGCCTTTTTTTAGTATTCTTTTCGCTTCAGTCAACAAAACATCAGGATTTTCAAGATGAAGAATATTAAAAAGCATCACATAATCAACACTCTCATCCGGCAACCCCGACCCTTGAGACACAAAATCCCGCAATATGGCATTAATGTTATCAAGGTTCTGTTTTTTTGCTTCTTCGTTTGTTATATGTATCATTTCCGGCTCTATATCTAAAGCATAAATAACACCTTTTATCAGTTTTGCCGTTGGTATTGTAAAAGTACCATAGCCACAACCGAATTCCGCTACATCACCGGTCTTCTTATTTACACCAAGTGTAGCCAGTATCTCTCCAGGGTTAAAGAATGTTTTCCACATGTCCTGGTCCGGCATTCCACTTTCTCTGGTTTTCATAGCTCATCCCTTAATCAACCTGCTAATATTTTTGTAAGTTTATATATTAAATCAAGCGATTCAATGCTCCCGTTTTCAAACCCCTTTTCAAAATCGTTTCCTGTTTGCCCCATTTGATTTGTTATATGGGCTATACAAACAACTTTCTTTTTTCTAGCTTCTGCAAAAGCATACAGAGCCGAGGCTTCCATTTCCACAGCAACTGCCCCTTTACTTTTCGCATATTTTATTTGGGATATGGTTTCTCTAAAGGGCCCATCGGTCGTCCAGGTTATTCCTTTCTTAATGTCAGGGAGAACCTTAATTATTCCTGCTAATAAATTATTATTTATACTGGAAAACAAGGACGGCTTAAGATAATGATAGCTTGTACCTTCGTCTCTTATAGCTTTTTCAATCAATATAAACCGGGCATAAGTATTTAAGGCCTTTATACTACCAGCAGATGTTATGCTTATGAGCAGTTTGCATCCGGAAACAAAAAGTTCTTCTGCGACAAGTACAGCAAAGGATGAACCAACAACACAACCGACTATGCCGAATTCCTGCCCTATGTATTTAAACGTATACAGCTCCGTATGATAACAGGCCCAGCACTTACTTTGCCTCAAAAGGCGTTTTTTTCTTAAATACCTGACAATATCCCCGTCCGGATCAAGTATGCACACCTCTGGGATCAGACAATTGTCTATTCGTTTCTGTCTTCTAGCCTCTCGCAAAAGGTTTTCTGGTTTAAAAACAGATTGCTCTCTATAATATTTGTTCTTATTTATCAACATTTATTATCCTCGAGACACGTGATAATGGGTGCCCTTTGGCCTTAATCTCAAGTTCATTGAACCACCCAAAAGAGGTCCGTATAACTTTAAGATTCTTTTCGATTAAGCGGTGTTCCAAAAGCTTTAAAATATCTACGGATAATTGTGGATCAGCCAACTCGGCGAACAAATGGGCAAACGGGTGGATTACCACTGTATTAACACCGATCTTTTGGAGCAAGACCACTATTTCATTTGAGGCTTTATCCAGAACAGCATCTACATTGACCGGGTCATTTTTCTCAACACTTATAAAAACCAGCAACGCCTCGCCAACAGTTATTTCTTTAGGTTCCGGGCTTTCCGATATACTCGAATGCCCCTTTTTTGTTATTTTGCTTTTAAAGCTATCAACATGCCACATTTGCAATCTCATTATTTCACCTCACATTACTTCTTCAGTTTTTTAAGTATCTCGCTGTTCTTTTCCATATTCTTGATCAAAACTTTCCGCATTATGTCACAGGCCTTGATGATCTGCGGGTCAGTAAGCTTGTAAAACACATTCTTCCCTGCTCTTTCGACTTCAACTACACCTTTTTCAGCAAGCAGGGACATATGCTGGGAAAGAATCACTTTATTTGTCTTGATTGCCTTAAGCAGTTCATTAACTCCGACTTTGTTTGTTCTAATCGTATTGATAATCTTAAGCCTAATCGGGTTCGCAAGAGTTTTACAGACATCAGCATGCAATTCGTAGATTTTATCCATTTTGTTGCTCCTTTTTAATATGTTAGTTAATTAACACCTTAACTATACAATATTGCAATTATAAAGTCAAACGCCGTCTAGACACCTTCCTGTCTATCAATGCTTTATCCGCTATTATCATTCATATAGGCAGATATGATTATCTCTCAGGTTTGGGAATTTATAATTGTTTGATTAAATTAATCGCTTTACATTGTTTCTAAGAAATCATTTCAGAAACTTTCTTTCCGGAAATGAGCATACCTCCAAATATCGGTCCCATTCTCGGAGCACCAAATACAGCATTTGATGCCATACCGCATACATAAAGGCCTGGATAGCATTTTTTTGTATTTTTAAGGATACTCTTTTCTCCGATATCCGCCCACATCGGTTTCTCTCCAAGAATATCGCCGGTCGCAGTGTTTAGTTTTTTACCTATCTTGCGGACAACAATCTTAGCCACCTCAGCAGCATGGCCGGTAGCATCAATCACACATTTAGACCGAATCGTCAGCGGGTCAACATGGAGTCCTGCTAACATAACAGAGGTCCAGTTCAATACCAGTCCGGTAATATTTTCCTTCCGGATCATGACATCTTCCACAGATATCAGGTTAAATATCTTCAATCCTTTTTGCACTGCTTTAGAACAAATAGTGCTTACCGTTTCGATAGAGTCGGTAACGTAGTAACCATCTGAAGATTTTGTCGTTCTGATACTGAATTCGTCAAGTATGCCTTTTGCAGCATCCTGGAAGACACACTTGTTGAACATCATTCCTCCTCCCCACATGCCTCCTCCGATTGAAAGTTTTCTTTCAAAGAGAACGACCTTTTTGCCCTTCTTTGCAAGGTAGTAACCTGCTGTCATTCCAGCGGGTCCCCCGCCTACGATAGCAACATCGCATTCCATATAATCGAGGAAATCCTTGGTAAACCCTTCAACTATCATCTTTGAAATTGTTACATCATCCAGTTTCATACAGCCTCCTTTTTATGTTTGCAGGGAGAACCTGAAATATCGGACAAAAAAATAACCTCTTATGCTGCAAAGACATAAAAGGTTTCCCAATTATCCCTCCGCTGGCATTACCCAGATCAGGTTCTACGGGTATAATCTCAGATGCCTTTTAGGCACCACCCCGAAAACTATTTTTATTAATTATAGGTTTATTTATCACTCCTGTCAACTTTAGCAATTATAATGGTTTTTAATATTTGCGGCAGGTGTGCAGGTTTACCATGATGGGCTTGCCCGAAGGGGGACGGGTTAACCTTAGCTGTCCTATCTACTTCGATATGAAATGATGTCTTTTACCGTTCTGTGGTATAGTTAATGTCATGATACTCACCTTTATTGGTTAGTATGATAGCATGAAATATACCAGCTGGTTATTCTATTTAAAAAGCCTTAAATAATCCCTTTGTGTTTCTTTTACCATCTGAGCAATAAGCTCGATAAATTGTTTATCATTGCTGCCCCTGGCTTTTTCTAATGATGAAATATAGTCTTGCCTTACAACTGGCGGAATGATTGTTACAACATAGCCTTCCTGCATTAGAATGGTATTCATCAGAAGCCTTGATACTCTGCCGTTGCCATCAACAAAAGGATGTATAAAAACCAGTTCTTTATGTGCTAAAGCCGCAAATTCTACAGGATGCTTCTGTTTTCGTATCTTGCTTAGTTTTGCCGGGAAAGCTTTCATCAGTTTGGGCAATTCTTCAGGTAAAGGCAGTGGGTACTTTGAACCGGTTATATAAGCTTTCACTTTCCGGTACACTCCTGCATTGGCTTCATCTATACGGTAATAAAAAAGATGGTGTAATTTAGTTATGTCTTTTTCAGTTACTGCTTTCGCTTTGGAAAGATTGTACATGAAGTCATAGGCTTCACTATGCCCTATAGCTTCATAGTGGTCTTTCATAGGTTTGCCGCCTATTGTTATACCATCCTCAATCACCACTTTTGTTTCAGATTCTGTGAGGGAATTTCCTTCAAGGGCATTACTTGTGTAAGTTAATCCGATGCGGAAGTACTCTTTTATCTGAGCTATTAAATGCTTGTCTAAAGGCCTGTGTTTATTTATTTCCTGTTGTAGTTTGTCTATTTCAGCGAAAATGGAATTCATTAAATTACCCCCTGAACTTTCTACTATATTTTACCTTTTTATGACTAGACCGTCAAACCGCTTTTGGAGAAGTATTTGTTAATCTTTCTTAAAATTTGTATAATTTTTCGCACAGAACTGGAGAGATGGGTTGCAGGTCATACGGATAAGTATGACCAAGCCTGCAACGGGCGCGAGACAGTGAGCGCCCAGGACACACATTACCGATAAATTCTGGAGAGATGGGTGAGTGGTTTAAACCGTACGCCTGGAGAGTGTATGTGCCTGCAAGGGCACCGTGGGTTCAAATCCCACTCTCTCCGTTTAAAAAACACACGCAGAAATGCGTGTGTTTTTTTTAAACGTTTTTAAAGTAGGGATTCCCGGGGAATGCTCGTTCCACTGCGCTTCCCGTCACTGGCTCATTGCTCCTGTTCGTCGCAATAGTGACCCCACTCTCTCCGTTTAAAAGAAAAAGACAGCTGAAAGGCTGTCTTTTTGTTGAATCTGGCTCTGTTGTTTTATATCGCGGCGGGGATCTTGTCCAGGTATTGCTTCAAAAGGCGGTGAAACCTGAACATACTGAAAGTACTGGTCCTGGTGAAGTGTATCCCGTAAAAAAATTCCTTGTTCCTCTGCATCCACCATCCGATCTTGCCCCTCATGCTTTTCAGGGTTACGTCATTGATGGAAAATTCCAGCTGGTAAATGCTGCCGAGTTCAATTTTCTCCGCAAGGATGATGCCAACGCCCCCTGAACCGATGTTTTTGAGGTCACCGTACCAAACCTTTCCTATATTATTCCTGACCGCTATTGGGGCGTTGATGGGAAAACGCCTGCTTTTCCTTTTTTCCAGGACCGACCTGACCTTGTCAGGCATGACAATAAAATCGTTCTGCCTTTTCCGCAAATATCCTATTATTCTTCTTAACCTGATGCTGTCAAAGAACCCCAGGCGGGTGAATTCCATCATATAATAATATTTCCCGTCCGTGCTGTGGATCAGTTTAATGTCGCCTTTGACATTACTGAAGCGCTTGTCTATAACGGTAAGGGTGCAGGCGTGGCTCCTGTTCTCGATCACACCGAAAAGGAAAAAGGTCAGGCCGGCCAGGCTTATTTTCTGGATTATCCCGCCGGTAGTTTCTGACGGCGATATTTCCAGCTCAATGTGGCCGTCGCAGATATAACTTGCTGTCCTGGATTCGCTCATAATTTCCCGGTTCTTTAGCCCCGCGGCAATATTTCCTTTATAATACCGAGCACCACATCGGTATCGTACGGCTTTGACAGAAAACCCCTTACATTGGCCATTTTGCCGATCTTGTCGATGTCCGCGCCGGCAGGTTCCCCCGAGGAAACAAGCACGGGGATGTTTTTTGTCGCTTCGTCTTTTAACAGCTGCGCGAGCACCTGGTCGCCGTTCATCCTGGGCATTCTCAGGTCGAGGATTATCAGGTCAGGTTTTTCAGTTTTGACCTTTTCCAGCCCTTCAACGCCGTCATCGGCCGTGACCGCTTCGCAGTCCGCGAGGTCCGCCGTGAATTTCAGCAGTTCCTTTGTTTCCTGGTTGTCTTCAATAATGAGGATCTTTGGTTTCATGCTATATATATACCATGAAAACCAATTAATTTCAATAGGTATTTTTATGCAGAAAGGCCTGCTCGCGGAGAGCAGGCCTTTAAGCTGAAACACAATAAAGGACAGGGGCTGTAGGTGGGTTATGTGCCGTTTTTCAAAAGCATCTCCGTTATTTTTTTCAGGGCGTCGAAATCGATCGGCTTGTAGATCAGGTTTTTTGCGCCGGAAACAATCGAATCCTTCCTGGCTACGTCGTCGGTCAAAAAACCGGTTATATGGATCACAGGCACCTTTTTCACGCTTTCCTGTGAATTCAGCCAGCGGCAGAATTCTATTCCCGTAGTATCCGGGAGCATTATGTCCAGCAGTATCAGGTCCGGGTGGTTTTTGGCCAGCCACTCCTTCGTGGATTTCGCGTCAAATTTCACCTCGGCACTGTAGCCCTGGTTTTTCATGAACATGGAAAGCAGTTCGGTTATTTCCCGGTCGTCGTCAACTATCAGGATCGTTTTGTTGTCCATAACCTTCGCCCTCCTCTTTCTGCCTGTAATGCGAATTAATGGCTACAAGGAAAGTCCTTAAAAGGATGAATTTTTTCCGGAGTGTCTCGCAATCGCCGTTCAAACTGCCGCTCTTTGCGCTTTCCCGCGCGATATCATCGCATAAGTCCAGCTGGTTCAGGGAATCTTCAACTATTTTCCTGTCGCGGGACAGGAGTTTTTTTAAAACATCCGTTGTTTCGTTGAATTCCTTCACAAAATTGTTCAGCAGGTCGCCCTGGCGCAGTTCAACGCTGGGCAGTTCGCCTTTCCGCAGGGCGTCCATTGCCTTGCGCACCCTGAAAAGGGGCCCTGCCACCTTGTGCGACAGGTGCATGCCAAGCAGGAAATTCCCCGCGACCAGCGTAACTAGCAGGAAACCGAGCGTCTTGAAAAATTCAAGGGCTATATGCGGTTTTTCCGGGCTGGCTGCCACCGAAAACAGGTGCAGGACTCCCCAGCCGATAAAGATCCCCTCGGCCATCGCGATAAGCGTTATGGCGAGGATAAACTTGAACTGCAGTTCCTGGTCCACGATGAATTGTTTCCTGAATAATTTGTTCATGGCTGTCACCTGTTGTCCACCTTTACTTCCACTCTTTCAACGGATTTTGCTGACAGTTTCCCCTCGTATTTTATTTCGTCTTCCCCGCGCAGCAGCATTTTTGAGAGTTCTTTCGCTACCTGCCCGGCGGTTTTCACGGCGAGTTCCCTGTTTTTGCAGTACACCTCGACTTTTACGGGGTAATTGAAATAATCTTTTTTTATCCTGTCGGCGGTTTCCTGGAGCATTTCGGCGCCCG
>Ga0208373_1005759_pt1 | contig 10166 bp, 7 predicted proteins | sample RifOxyC2_FD_184036 | JGI IMG/M metagenome (GOLD analysis project Ga0208373, IMG submission 184036) | Soil microbial communities from Rifle, Colorado - Rifle Oxygen_injection C2 (SPAdes) | ecosystem: Environmental > Terrestrial > Deep subsurface > Rock core/Sediment | place: Rifle, Colorado... | reverse complement strand
CGAATTAATTTAGAAAATACGGTATTGTTAATTATAGATGAAGCCCATCATGCAATAGGAGATTATAGTTACGTTTGGATCGCTAATCAATATGATCAAATAGCACGTCATCCTCGAATTTTAGCCTTAACCGCTTCCCCAGGGAGTGATTTAGATAAAATTAAAGAAATTTGTACTAATTTAAAAATTGAAAAGGTAGAAGTTAGAACCGAAAATGATCCTGATGTTAAACCATACATTCAAGAAGTGAATATTAATTGGATAAAGGTAGATTTCCCGGAAGAATTTAAAAAAATACAACAAGTGTTGCTTACCTCTAAAAAAAGTAAGTTGATTGAAGCGCAAAATCATGGTTATTGTAATGATTTACAGATAAATAAAACGGGATTATTGGCTTTACAAGGAGAATTACAAAAAAAACTATCCCAAGGAGAAAAAGATTTTGAAATAATGAAATCAGTCTCTTTAATTGCTGAAGCTTTAAAGATAGATCATGCCTTAGAATTAGTGGAGTCTCAAGGAATAAAATCCTTATCTACTTATTTTAAAAAATTACAAACAGAATCAGTTACGTCTAAAGTAAAAGCAGTAAAAAATTTGATGATTGATGTTAATTTTAAAACTGCGATGTACTTAACCGAAGAATTAGTTCAAAAAAATATTTCTCATCCAAAATTAATTAAAATTAGAGAATTAGTAGAAGAAACTATTAAGAATAATCCGGAAGCTAAAGTAATAATTTTTACTCAGTTTAGAGATTCAGCAGATGAAATTGCTTCTCAACTTTTAGGAATTAAACATCAAATTTTTTTTGGGCAAGCTAAAAAAAATGGAGTGGGGTTTAGTCAGAAGGAACAAAAAGAAATTTTAGAGAGATTTCGGGCAGGAGAATTTACTTGTTTAATTGCCACTGCAGTGGCTGAAGAAGGATTAGATATCCCTAAAGTTGATAAAGTTATATTTTATGAACCGGTGCCTAGCGCCATTAGGTCTATTCAACGACGAGGAAGAACCGGTAGATTAGAAAAAGGTGAAGTAAACATTTTAGTTACTCAAGGCACTAGAGATGAAGGATATCGATGGAGTGCTCATCATAAAGAAAAAAAAATGCATAGTAATTTAACTAAACTTAAAAGTGAATTGTATGGATTAACACCAAATCAACCTCAAAATAAAACGTTACCTGCTTTTTTATCGGAAAATAAGGTAATAGCTATAATTGCCGATCATCGGGAAAAAAACAATCGAATAGTTAAAGAATTAATTGAATTGGGGATTTCAGTTAAAGTTAGCCAGTTGGAGATGGCGGATTATTTGGTTTCTGGTAAAGTGGCAGTAGAATTAAAAAAAGTGCCTGATTTTGTAGCTTCAATTATTGACGGGAGATTATTAGAACAAGCTCGGTATCTTAAACAAAATTTTGAAAAAGCAGTTCTGATTATTGAAGGAGAAGAAGATATTTATTCAGTTAGAAAAGTTCATGCTAATGCTATCAGAGGAATGTTGGCTTCAATTGTTCTGGATTACAATATCCCTATACTTTATACTAAAAACCCAAAAGATACTGCGGGATTATTAGCAATTATGGCTAAAAGAGAACAAGATAAAGAAGAAGATTTTTCCTATCATGAACGTAAACCATATTCCATAAAAGAACAACAAGAATTTTTAGTTTCTGCTTTGCCAGGAATAGGGGTAAATATGTCTAGATTGTTATTAGCCAATTTTCAGTCAATTAGGGGATTGGTTAATGCTTCGGTTGAAGACTTAAAAAAAATCAAGGGAATTGGAGAAAAAACTGCAGAAAAATTGGTTAGTTTATTTGAAGAAAAGTATAAAAATTAATTCTTTTTTATTTTTTGAAGCAATATTTTTTCTAATTTTTCTACTTCATCTCGAGAATTAAAATAGAGAAGAAGCACTTGATTTTTTAGGTGAATTCTTCCTCCATGCCATCTCTTATCTAATTTAAACCCTTTAATCTCAGAATAAGGAATAGAAACCTCTTCAGTTATTTTTCCAACTATTCGTTTAATAATTAAATGTTTTTCTTTTAATTGATATTGATTTTTTATTGGATAAAAATGTCTAATTACCCATTTAATCCCAAAAAAAATAATTAAGAAAAATAAAGTGATAATTAAAGCTAAAGTCCAGCTCTGATTAAATATCAAATAAGATAAAATATAAATTAAAAAAACTAAAAATGCTAACAAAACAGTTTCTAATTTAAGTAAATATACTGAGGAATGTGGGCATTCCCACTGGTGTAATAATTTATTTTTTTTCATTTAATTTACTAACGGAGTTTTAGTCATACTAACAATTGAAGCAATAAACATTAAGACAAAGATTAGCATACAAGCAATTCCAAAACCAGAGCTAACTGAAAATACATAATAGTAAGATATTAAAAAACCGAGTATAGAGGTAACCATAAAACTACCTTTTAATGGCGCAGCGTGCCAACGAGAAACGGGGGTTGATTTTACCTGTTTTTTTTTTGTCATAACTCTAATCACCTCTTTAATAATAAACTAGAAAGCCGATGATGTTTTTAAAGCTTTTGGGAAGAGTAAATATATTGAGAAAGTTTATCTTTAGCTTTTTCTCTTCTTTTTTGATGTTCAGCTAAAAATAAGTTCAATTTTTCAATTAAAATAGCTTTTACTTCCCCACTAAGTAACTTACCGGAAGAATAATCACTATAAATTTTAGCTAATTTTTGGTCATCAGCTTCAAAATATTTTAACCATTGACAAGCCACATCAATTTCGGGATTTCCTCCTTTTTTACGATGTTCTTCTATAGTGGCTTGGCCACCAGAAAAAGCAAATTTATTAATTTTTAATTTAACTGTTTTGGGGTCATCGGTAGTTAAAATAGCTTGTCCAGAAGAAGAACTGCTCATCTTTCCTTCCATTCCCGTTAAAGGAGGCATAAATTTTGAGTGTAATACTGCCGGTTTATGAAATCCTAATTTCTCAACTACATCTCGGCTAATTCTAAAATGGGGATCTTGATCTACACCTAAAGGAATTAAACAGGGGCGATTTTCTTTATTTAATATATTAGGTAAAAAAACAGGAACGGTTTGCATGGAAGTATAAAATATACTTCCAATATTTTGAGAATCGTTAAACCCAAAAGCAGCTTTGATAGTAGAAAACGTAATTTTCTTAGCTACTTTAATAGCTTCGGGGTACATTATACCCGCATGTTTAGTATCAATTAAAAAATGAGTTTTTTTCGGATTAAACCCTAAAGCAATTACATCCAACATATTTTCAGTAGTCCAATTCTGTATTTCTTCGTAACTTTTATCTTTAAATAAAAATTTTTCGTCGTCGGTAAACTGGAACCATAATTCCACATTAAACTTATCCTGTAACCATTTAGTAAAAATCCAAGTAGCTAAATGACCTAAATGTATCGGGCCGGAAGGACCACAACCAGTATATAAAAAGAAATGATTTCCTTTTTCGTATTCATCTAAACACCAATTCAAATCCCTATGAGCAAAAAATATTTCTCTTCGAAGATAAGGATGAATTTCTCCAGCTAATTTCTCAATTCGTTTTAAATCCTTAATTGTTAATCTCTGAATACCAAAATCTTTAATTAATTTATCATAATTTATATTTCCTTCAACAGTATAGGGAGTTACTTGAGATTCCATAATAATAAAAAGATATGAGTGATCTTTATATATTTTACTTTGAACCCAGATTGATATAAACAGTTTTATTTTTTAAGTTGATTTTAGTTATTTTTGGTTCTTTCTTTAATTCCAATTCAATCTCTCGCCAAGTTTTATTTTCTTTTAATTGAATAACTATTTCCAACAATTTTCTTAGTTGTTGATAATAAGAATAAATTAAATCGGCTTTTAGGGTATTATCTTGAATACAAGCTTCGTGTTTTTGAACTGCTAACTGTTGTTCTTCAATTATTTGTTTCAGGGTATTGATCTTTTTTAGGTAAGGAGAATTTTTTACTGAAAAATTTATTGAATCTAAAGCTTCAGAATAGGTAAGTGTTTCTTTGATTAAAACTTGATTAATTAACGGGAAGGGAGCTATTTTTTCAGCATAAACAAAACCAGCCGGAGTTTTAATTTGGGTTAATAGCCGATGAATAACTAAAAAGAGGTTTTTTAATTCAGAAATGGAACATTGTGAGGGGGATTTATCTTTATCTACTTGAGCTAATTTACATATTTCTTCGGCATAAAGGCCACCAAAACCTAAATCCAAAGCCAGAGCTACAGCTAAATTCTTTTTTTCACTATGTTTAATTAAATCGATTAATTTTTTTTCGGTTATATTTTTCCAGTCAGTATTGGGAGGAGGAAACAGATATTGCTGATGTGGTTTAATAGTGCGATCTTTAAAATGGACTTGATGAAAACAAGCAATGACAATTCCTTGGTTGTCAGTTAAAATTAGATTGCCTGGAGAAAATAATTCAATATATAAATAAAATATTTGTTCTTTTTCTAGAATGATTTTAATTATTCTTTCTGATTGATGTTGCTCTATTTTTTTGATGGTGGCATTATCTAAATATTTTCTTAATTGCATGATAAAACTAGAGGGTTCTCCAAATATCTTCTTTTCTAAAGTGAGGTTTAAGACTACACCAGGAATTAATCGAAGATATTGTTTTCCGTTTTTAGTATGTAATTGGAAAAAAAATTCTTCATCTAATTGATATAATTGAGAAATTTTAGTACTAATCAATCCTTGTAATTCATTTACCAGAGCGGCTACTTCTAAAGAAGTCAAATTCCGTTTCATAATTTTTAAGATAGACGGAACAATTTAAATATGTTTTTAAAAAAATGAACAACCCGAAGGTTGTTTGTCTAGAAAATTGTCTCGATTCACCAATAGTCTAAAAAACCAAATTATTCAAGGGACAATTTTCTGAAATAAAACAAAGGCTTATTGAGCTAAAGCCTTTAATTTTTCTAATACTTCTTCCAATAAAGAGATTATAATCGTTAATTTAGTTCGATCTAAAAGGGAAAGATTAGAACTACTTCCAATTATAACCAAATCACTGTTTTTTCTAATTGTAGTATTACCATCAGTTGCAGTTATTAAGACTTGAACTTCATCTAAATAATCCAAATAACGATAATCTAGTTTACTTTCTACAATAGAACCGCTACTAATATTCTTCTTAATTTCCCCTTTTACTTGAACCCCATCAATTTTCCAGTAAAACCTTAATTCCCCATTCTTTCCTTCAGTATCAGTATATTTCACCGATAGGGTTAAATTATCAATTTCTTTAGGTTTTGAAGGAGTTAAATTTAAGATAGATAGTTGTGGCGGGGAATTGGATGTAGTAAGATTGGTTGGGGTTGTATTGCTATTATTAATAACACTATTATTTGTTCCATTGTTAGGAACTGTTTGATTAGATGGAGGAAAAGAATTAATTCCGGTTAATTCGTATGCTCCAATATCATAAGCCTTACCTTGTGGCCTAGTATTGCCTTCTAAATCCATCATAATCTTAGTGTTTATTCCTCTATCTACAGCTAAAGATTGATTCATTAAATGAAAATTATCATTTAAAGGACTAACAAATAAGGGAGTATTTGTTTCTATTAAAGAAGAATCTAAATTAGTTATTGATTCACCCATTGACCCCCCATACTGTTTAATATAATCAAAATAACGACCTGTTTGTGTTCCTCCCGAAAAAATGGTGTTCTTAATCGTTAAATTGGCATCAGAATTTACCCAAAAAGAACCAACATTACTATAAAAGACACTATTTAATATTTCTAAATTAATATTTTGACCATTAACTCCATAACCAACTGTACCAGTGTATGAAGTTAACCCATTATAATTATGATAAGCAATTACTGAATTAATTATTCGATAATTTCCCGAATCCTGAAAAACAATAGCTGAATCAGCTCCAGTATCAGTAGAGATACAATTAATCATTTCACCCCCATGCCAAAATTTAAAACCATTTCTAGTAATATGTTTAGCTACAGAATTAACGATGGCTACTTTAGTTGCTTTTAAATCATAACCATCGGCTGATGCTCCTTGAACTATTGAATTTTCAATTAGAATATTATTACCTCGTTCCATAGCTAAAGCATCAGCGCCAGAACCCCCACCAACTGAACCTGTTAAATCTAAATTAACCGAATTGATTCTTAAATCCTGACATGCTGGCCCACCACAATGTAAACCAATTACATAACCACCTAATTTAGGGTTGGAATAACTTAAATTTTGAAAGAGTGCTCCTTTTAAGATAATATCCTTCTCTGGATGTGAAGTATAAGCTCCCGCAAATCCTTCTCCACAATTAGTCAACTTAATATTCTTAAGGATAAGGTTTTTTTGGGTTGTTTCTCTTCCAAATTGAATTGCTGAATCAAAACCTTCAAAACTTAACCCATCAATAATAATATTGTCACCTGATACTTCCATACCATGTCTTTCCCCATTTGCGGATTTGATTAAAACTTTTTCTCCATTATAATTATTTAAAATAAGTCCGTTTTTAGTCATTAGAATTCGATCATCATATACTGAGACTAAATATGTGCCTCCACGAACAAAAATGCCATCGCCAGAAGAAGCTTGGGTAATAGCATAATTTATGGTTTTAAAGGGTAAGAGTAAAGTACCAGGGTTATTATTTGTTCCAGTAGGAGACACATAATATTTCTTCCCAGTAACTAAATTATCATAATTATCTCCGGGATCCTTGGGAAAAGCCGAATAATCAATATTAGCTATTTCGGGTACAGCTAAAATAAATCCACTAAACATTAATAATCCTAAAACAAAAATTAAACTTTTTTTCATTTTTTTCCCCCCACTCCTTTTTTAATAATAAACTAAGCTGGGAAGAGATATATATACCCTTTGATGTTAAAACGGGCGTTTTTTAGTAAACTTTATATATTTTTTAAGAATAATACTAATAATATGAGGGTTTTAGCTACTATTGATCAAAGAGTGAATTTAGATTTAATTGATAAAAAAATACTTTATTTGCTAGCTATTAACTCCAGATTTTCTTATTCAACGATTGCTAAACATGTAAATTTGTCCCGTGAAGCAGTTAAACAAAGAATCAATAAATTAATGGAAAAAAAGGTGGTTTTGGGCTTCCAGGCGATGATTAATGGGAAATTATTAGGATTCTCTTCTTATCATGTTTTTCTTAGGTTAAATAAACCTCAAAAAAAGATAGAAGAAGAATTAATTAAAGAAATCTCCTCTGATTCAGAAGTAAATGCTTTATTGAGATATGAAGGGAACTTTGATTTTGAGGTAGCTTACTCTTTAAGAGAGATTTCAGAATTGGATTCTAAACTTAAAAAATTATTATCTAAAGATATAAATAACTATATTTTTTGTGTGTTATTAAACAATTTTATTTCTCAAACCTATCCAACTTGTCTCCATAATTTAAATATGGTATTAAAACAAATAAGACATGATGGTTCATTTCAATCGGAGTTCAGCCAACAATCGAAAAATAAAAAAGTGGATTTAGATAAAACCGATTATGAATTAATTAGTTTATTGGTAGAAGATGCTCGAATGAGTTTAACCTTAATCTCCTCAAAATTAAATATAAGTATTGATTCGGTGAGTTATAGAATCAAAAAATTAATCTCCTCTAAAATAATCATTCAATTTAGGCCAATTATAAATTATGCTGCTTTGGGGTTTAGTGTTTACTCTTTATTTTTTAGATGGAAAAATATTACTCCAGAAAAAGAAAACAAATTCAGGTATTTTTTAGAAGCACATAAACATATATTATGGTCAACTAATTGTTTAGGCCCATTTAATAATATTACTTATTTAATAGTTAAAGATACTTTTGAATATCATCAGATTATGGGAGAAATTAGAGAAAAATTTTATGATATAATTGAAACCTCTGAAAGTTTACTGGCTTTTGCGGAATATAAATATCTTTCTTTCCCTACAGAAACATTAAAAAAAATATAAAGCGCCCGAAGGGACTCGAACCCTTGATCTCCGGGATCAGCTTATCATCGGAAAATTCCTCAAAATCCATGAAGATTGCAGCCGAATGCCTTAGCCGCTTGGCCACGGGCGCATATTAAAAAAAGAGAAGTCGGTGTGGCCACCAAAAGTCTAATCCAGCCACAGCTACAAAACGCTGTGTAGTACTATTTTTAGTACAATTAAATTTTTGCATTCCAGACGCAGTTTCAAGTATCTCTTGCTGAATTTCAGCAGGGCCCGTAATATACTTAACATAATCGCAAACGGGGGTCTGAAAGTTCTCATATTCAGCAACTAAGGTTTTCTTTGTAGGGTAAATCTCTTCAATTACCCTTACTTGTTTATTATCTTTATCCATTAGATAAATATTTCTAAATGTGGTGGCTTCTTTAACTAATTGTTTCTCTTTAGATAATTCCGACCCACCAAATAAGTTAAAAAACCATTGCTTAACTTTACCCCAAGTAGTTACTCCTAGACTGATACTTTCTGAACTATAAATTAAACCTTGGATGTCTTCCGAGTACCATATTTCTCCGTTAATTCCTGCTGCAGATGCGTCACATTTAGTAAAACCCGTACCATTAGAACAAACTGAAGCTAATTGACTAGATGGAACATTTAAAGCAGTTAAAAAGGAAGAGGTATCATTTATCTCTTTATTTAGAGTAGTGGCAAAAAGGGTTTTAAATTTGCCCCCTTCTTTATAATTTAATAAACATACATTGTTTATACAGGTATTTTCTGTTTCCGCGACTAATTTTTCTTTTGTTCCCCCTAACAATTGAGGAAAACAGGCTTGGACTAATTGGGTGCTATTGGTAGTATTAGTAATGCTATCTCCCAAGCTGGATTTAGTGCTGATTTGAGTAGAAGTAGAACCACCAAGATAATTTTCTACGGTTTTATAATCTAATAACCCTTTCTGGTAATTCGTACAATAAAGAACATAATCATCACTACCAGCAAAATCTAATAAAGTATCAGCTAAGAATTTAGTACGAGAAGTCCAATTTCCATTATCACAATAATGGTCTAAAATATATTCGCTGTTATTAATACAAATGGGTATTTTTCCTTGATAAAAATCAGTTACTTGATAAGAACTGTCTCCACCATCTAAACTACTTAAAACAAAACATTGATCTTTTTGATTGCAATAACCCGATTTGTAAAAATTCCAATCCCATTTTGCCGGTAAATAAGTCCAAGCTCCTTGAACACAACGATACTCTCGGGCAGTATCTACTTTTTCGGTCATATAAGTAAATTTACTCATTTCCTTAACACAAGCATAACCATTCCAACAATAATCTTTTGGGCAACATGAAGCTCCACTACGTATTGAATATTGATTTACATAAGAATAATTAGCTAAACCTAAATCATCAATTAATTGGAGGTTGGGTTTTTCTATTTCCCCAGGACCGGAAAATTCTAAAATTAAATATGAGGCCTTACCAGAATTAAATTTAGAAAGAGAAGTATTTACTGATTGACTTTGCCCATCTTTATCTACTAAAATAATAGTTAAAGGACTAGATCGGTCTTGAGAAAAAGAAAGATCTTGGTTAATTCCTACAGCAATACGATCTGATCTTACTTTTTGATCAGTAGGTAAAATTAAAACTGTTTTATTAGTATTTAAATACGAACTCTCATCAGTAACTAACTGATTATCCTTTAAAATATCCCAATATAATAAATCTTTACCTTTTAATTCCCATTCGGCATTGGATATAATATTCCTTCCTGGAACTGCAGTAGTAGAATGGTTACGACTGGTAGATTTAACCGTTTCATTGAGCAATTCAAAAGTGTTAGGCACGCTCTGTCCTGCAGCTACCTCTTTATAACCAATTAAACTTAAAGATTCACTGCTCCAAGAATTAATAATTGCATATTTGCTTTGATTGGAGACAAAACTATAAGCACAAAATTTATCCCCCTTCACCGCACAATATTCTTTGTTTTCAGATAAAACAGATTTTCCTTCGTTGTTTTTTAAATTACTGATAAAAGAAGCGGCTTGACAACCATAAAATCCTTTTTCTCCGGCACATAGGGCTGCCTTAATCCATAAGTGGGCATCAAATCCCTTCTCCTGAGAATTTCAACCATTGCCTTCTCCGG
>Ga0208373_1005758_pt1 | contig 10166 bp, 10 predicted proteins | sample RifOxyC2_FD_184036 | JGI IMG/M metagenome (GOLD analysis project Ga0208373, IMG submission 184036) | Soil microbial communities from Rifle, Colorado - Rifle Oxygen_injection C2 (SPAdes) | ecosystem: Environmental > Terrestrial > Deep subsurface > Rock core/Sediment | place: Rifle, Colorado... | reverse complement strand
GGTGCGCAAGCGCCCCGGTATGTATATCGGTTCGACCGGCGAACAGGGATTGCATCATTTGATCTGGGAGGTGTTTGACAACTCGCTCGATGAAGCCATGGCTGGGTATGCCAAGAGCATTAAGGTAGAGCTGTTGAAAGACGGCACGGTTACGGTTGCCGACGATGGGCGCGGTATCCCCGTAGACATTCACCCGAAGACAAAAAAATCCGCACTCGAAACCGCGGCTACTACATTACATGCCGGCGGTAAGTTTGACGGCGATTCGTACAAGGTTTCCGGCGGTCTGCACGGCGTGGGCCTTTCGGTCGTAAACGCACTTTCGACATGGATGAAGATCGAAGTGTGCAAAGAAGGCACGATGTATGTGCAGGAATATAAGATCGGCAAACCGCAATACGATGTAAAGAAAGCGGGTAAGTGCACGGCCAACGGAACAAAGGTCTTATTTAAGCCGGACGGGTCCATTTTCTCCACGCTCGAATTCGACCGCAAAGAAATCGTAAGCCATTTGCGCCAACAGGCGTTTTTGACCAAAGGGATCCGCATCGAGATCGTTGATGATCGAGAGGATCTTCCATTCTATTACTCCTTCTATTTTGAAGGGGGACTTATTTCGTTCGTCCGTTATGTAAATCGCAATCATACCCCAGTGCACAAGGAGACTTTCTATGCGCATAAAAGTTACGAGAGTATTGATGTTGAGGCGGCATTTATTTATAACGACGACCCTGATGCTCGTGAGTTGAGTTTTGCAAACAATATCTATACATCGGATGGCGGTATGCATGTGACCGGTTTTCGCACGGCCCTGACGCGCGCGTTGAATGAATTCGCGCGCAACATAAATGCATTAAAAGGAACGGAAGATAACTTGACCGGCGATGATGTGCGCGAGGGTATTACGGCGATCATCTCCGTGAAGCTGCGCGATCCGCAATTCGAGGGGCAGACCAAGGCCCGCTTAGGAACGCCGGCAGCGCGCGGAGCAGTGGAGTCCGTGCTCTCTGAAGCGCTAAAGGAATACTTTGAAAAATATTCGGGTGATGGCAAAGCGATCATCGAAAAATGTATCTTGGCCCAAAAGGCCCGTAAGGCCGCAAAAGCCGCAAAGGATACCGTGTTGCGCAAAGGCATGCTCGAGGGTATGACTCTGCCGGGGAAGCTTGCCGATTGTTCCAGTCGCAAAGCCGCTGATTCCGAGCTGTACATAGTCGAAGGCGATTCTGCCGGAGGCTCGGCCAAGCAGGGTCGTGATCGCCGGTTCCAGGCCATTCTTCCGCTTAAGGGAAAGATCTTGAACGTCGAGCGCGCGCGGCTCGACAAGATGCTTGTCAATAACGAAATCAAGTCATTGGTCATTGCGCTCGGCACTGCCATTTCCGATAGCTTTGATATCGAGAAGTTGCGGTACCATAAAGTTGTCATCATGACCGACGCCGATACTGATGGAGCGCACATTCGAACATTGTTATTGACCTTGTTCTATCGTTTCTTCCGCCCGGTGATCGATGGAGGTTTCTTGTACATTGCACAGCCGCCATTGTTCCGCCTCCAGCTTGGTAAGGATGTGCGCTATGTGTACACGCCCGAGCAAAAAGACAAGGCCGTTTCGGAAATGACCGCCGGTAAAAAGAGCGAGTCGAACGTAAATGTGCAGCGCTATAAGGGTCTTGGTGAAATGAACCCCGACCAGCTTTGGGAAACGACTATGAATCCGGAGTTCCGTACGTTGCTTCAGGTTGAGATCGATGACGCTCAGGAAGCCGATCGATTGTTTGAGATATTGATGGGCGACGAAGTCGCGCCACGCAAGCAGTTCATCCAGTCAAATGCAACATTGGTGCGCAACTTGGATATAACTTAAATGGCTTGCATTTTCTCAAGGTTTAGTGTATGGTAATTACTGTCTAACTTATTATATTCTTATGTTTTCACGTCTTACCTCGTATTTTCAGGAGTCGCAGCTCGAATTCAAGCGGGTCAATTGGCCAACCCGGCAGGAGACCATTCGATTAACCGGCATGGTTATTGGACTTTCGCTCATATTCGCCGTCTTTTTGGGTGTATTGGACATGGTATTTAATTATGCGCTTGTCCAGTACTTCATATAACAAAGAATTGCGCGTGGCGCATTAATGCACATTATTCATGACTGAAACAACATCACAACCGACTTCGGAAAAGAAGGCCGAGAAGAAAAAGGAACTTTCCCAAAAAGGGGAGCGGCATTGGTATGCCGTGCACACCTATTCCGGCTACGAAGATGCCGTCGCGCGCTATTTGAAACAGCGCGTCGATTCTTTGGAAATGGATGACAAGATCTTTAACGTCGTCGTTCCCAAGGAAAAGAGCATCAAGATCAAGAACGGAAAGCGCAAGGAAGTCGAGGAAAAGATCTATCCCGGGTATGTGCTTGTTGACATGATCATGGGCGAAGACTCATGGTATGTCGTGCGCAATACGCCGCGCGTTACCGGTTTTGTCGGATCGGATTCTACCGAGCCGACGCCGTTGTCGAAGGAAGAGGTTGATTTTCTGCTCGCCCGCATGGAAGGTGGCGAGAAGAAAATTACCTTGGATTATGTCGTTGGCGATATCGTAAAGATCACCGACGGACCGTTCAAAGACTACGAAGGAAAGATATCCGATATCGATCAGGAGCACGCAAAGATCAAGGTACTTGTGCCGATCTTCGGGCGAGAGACTGCGGTCGAGTTGGACTCGTTGCAGTTGCAAAAAATATAAGCGTGAATCAAGAAGCATGAATCATGAATAATGAATGAATGCAGATGAGATTCTTGACATATTCCTTACCATAATCCATTATTTAGTATTCATAATTCATATACAGTATGGCAAAAGCAATCAAAACTATCATTAAGCTTCAGATCCCGGGTGGCGCGGCAAACCCTGCTCCTCCGATTGGTCCGGCATTGGGTCAGCACGGCGTGAATATCGCGCAGTTCTGCCAGCAGTTCAACGAAGCGACCAAAGATATGGTCGGAAGCATCATTCCCGCAGAGATCAACATCTATGAAGATCGAACCTTCGACTTCAAGCTGAAGACCTCCCCGGCATCCGATCTGTTGCGCAAAGCGGCAGGCGTCGCCAAGGGATCGGCGAATCCGCTGAAGATCAAGGTGGGAACCGTTACCGAGGCGCAGGTGCGTGAGATCGCCGAAAAGAAAATGGTGGATCTTAACACTGAAGACGTCGAGCAGGCCGCAAAGATCATCAAGGGCGCAGCCCGATCGATGGGAATCGAAGTCAAATAAAAAACGCCATAGGCGTTTTTTATTTGACTTCAGGCTAACAACCAGCAACCTATAACTAATAACAGGGATGCGAAATTCTACCGGATCTGTTCGTCCGCCATTTGATGGACGAGCGGATTCTTTGTTTTTGTGGGAGGGTGGTGAATGCGCGGTTCTATTAATAGAACCGCGCATTTGTCATTCCGGCGGAGGCCGGAATCTCATCGCACTACCATGAGATCCTGAAACGAGTTCAGGATGACAAACTTCTTATGTTGTCATTCCGGCCTCCGCCGGAATGACAAAAAGTTATGCTATACTAATACCATTATGGATATCAAAGGAAAGACAGTATTCATTACCGGTGGGGCGACGGGCATCGGATTGGAAACCGCGAAAAAGTTCATTGCCGAAGGTGCGAATGTTGTCATTTATTCCCATGGTGCGACAAGCTCGGAAGCGATGACGCTTCCTATTGATCGCACATTGGTCATAGAAGGGGATGTGTGCGATCGGGCGCAGGTCGCCCTTGCCATTGCGGAAGCGAAGAAGCGTTTTGGCGGCATCGATGTGCTTATCAACAATGCGGGCGTTGCCCAGCGCAAGCGATTTGCGGATACGACGGAAGCCGAGTGGCAAAGCATGGTCAATGTGAACCTGGGCGGCATGTTTATTGTTACGCAGGAGGCTTTGAAGAGCATGGATACCGGCGTTGCGGAAACCGATCATGACGGTTGTACCGTGAAACGAAAATGCATCATTAATATTTCATCGGGAGCGGGACTCTGTGGCATTCCCGAGCTTGCCGTCTATTCGGCGACCAAGGCCGGCGTGATCGCGTTTACGCAGGCGTTGTCGGCCGAGCTGGTGCAGTCGGGGATCGATGTGATCACCATTACCCCCGGGTCAGTAGGGACGAACATGTTCAAAGAACTGTTCAAAGGCACAGAGGCGCACCATACGCCCGCAGATGTCGCGGAGGTCATTTACAAGACGGTCATCGGAGAAATGAAACCCGATAACCGCCTAATCGTGGATACATTCTATCATCAAAGGGTATAATATTATATTTGGTTCAAATGATTGAAAAGCATAATGAGCGGAAGAAGGAGGTGGTTGATTTCATTAACGATGTGATAAGAGATATCAACAGTATTTTTTTATGTGATTATCCTTCTTCTCCTAGAATTCAAGCGATAATTGTTTTTAGCTTGTTAGATATTCTTGCAAGTTACTGGTATGAATATGATGGAAAATGCGAAACACAAAGCAAGCGGTTTACTTCTTGGCTCCGTACATTTTGTTTAATAGGCCAAAATGTGGAATATGTTAAAAATACACGGTGGCATAAATTAAGCAGTGAACGTCTTTGGCATCTTAGAAATTCCTTAGTCCATTTCTTCGGGTTATCTAATGAAAGTGATGGTATTTATATGGCGCTGGCGTCGAATAAATTTTCTGATAAAGAAGTTGATGAGTATGAGAGTGGAATTAATAAATTAGGAGAGTCTCTTGTAATTATGGTGAAACCAAAGGATCTTTATGAGTTGATTAAGCAAGGAGGCATCCTAATGTTAAAAGATTGGATAAAAAATATTCATGAAGCGCAAGCGGGTAATAATGAAAGAGGGGTGAGACATATTGATGGAATAGAAAGAATATATAAGAAGATACAAAGTGAGGGCGCTAAACTAATACCGATGTAATATGAAACCCGATAACCGCCTGATCGTGGATATATTCTATCACCAAAGGGTATAAGGGCGGTGACATGGATGACTGCGACAAGAGTCAGAGAAATTCTGAAATAAAAAACGCTTAATAATATTGCTATAGCAATATTATTAAGCGTTTTTTATCCGCATCATTCGTGGGGGGATTTTTTGATGGCGATGTCGCCGAAGCGGTCGGGTTGTTCCACGTGAATATGTTGGTCGCGTAGCAGGTGAAGCAGCGCAAGAAAGAGGACCACGACCTCCTTCTTTGATTTTTCATTGATCAGGTTGCCGAAGCTTTTTATGCCCGCAGTAACCTTCATGAGTATTTCCTCGATCTTTTCTTCGAGCCTTACTACCGTGTTCTCAACCTTTTTGAACTCAAGTGCCGCGGCTTTAAGGGTTTCGAATAGGGTTGCCATCGCCGCGTGCATTGTTGACGGTGTTATTTCGGGTGATGGGTAGAAAATGGTCGGCCGGCCGAGCAAAAGCGGACGCGCGACCGCCACCGATTCTTGTTCATAGAGCGTTTTTACATGTACCATGGCAGGTTTGAATTGTTGGTAGAACTTCAAGCGATGTTCGAGATCTTTGATATCTTCCTGATCTTCAGTCGATAATTCAAGCGAGGGAAGAAGTGCTTTTGATTTGATCAATAATAGGCGCGATGCGATTGCGACAAAGTCCGAAAGAAACCGAATTTCCGCTTCGTTGCGCTCCTTGCCCGACAGATTCATTTCCTGTACGAATTTAAGAAAATCATCGGTCACCAAAGCAAGACTCACTTGTGTGATCTCCAATTTGCGCGCCTCGATCATTTCGAGCAGTGTTTCTATGGGGCCGGTGAATTGTGCGGTGTTTATTTGGTACATCCTTTTTTAGTGTACTAGATTCCCGCTTTCGCGGGAATGACAATGCGGGGTACTGGATTCCTCTGCTGGTGGGCGGACGGGAATGACAATATTTTTTAAAGTGTCATTCTGAATTTATTTCAGAAGCTCACTGTTTGTACGCGAGATCCTGAAACGAGTTCAGGATGACAGCAGGCTCGGAATGACAAATTGAAACTCATTGTTTATCGAATAGCTCCTTGATCGGATCGAGGTAGCCGTAATCGCGCGGATCGCCCGGCGTGTAGCCATAACACGCGTGCGGTTCGCCTGTCGTCTTCAGTTTGCATGCTTCGTCGCCTTCGGGATTTTCCAATACCGGCTTCGTCTTCAATTCAAAATGCAAATGAATGTCATCAGGGTTGGTGCTGTCGCATCCATCGGTACCGACTTTCCAGTTGTTTTGGCAGTCATAGGCGCTGTTACCGACCGTTCCGAGTGTGTCGCCGGCGTGTACCGTGCAGCCTTCCGTGATCGATGCGGCTATCGAGGCAAGATGCGCATAGACGCCGTAAAGCGTTTTCCCGTCAATAGTGTGTTCGACGATGACCGTTGCTCCCATGCCATGATCCGTTCCATCGTTCGGTTGTACTCGCATGACCGTTCCGTCAGTTATCGCATATGCGCTAAGGTTCGTCGCATCGCGGTTCGGAGCAAGGTCTACGCCCGCGTGTTCATCGTAATCGAGCATGAGTTTGTCGAGGTTACCCGAGTAATTCCACAAGGATCGCAATGGGCTATAGAACCGCTGACGAATCCAGAATTGATCCATGGCTACAGGCGCATGTAAGGTCGGTTTGATCGTTCGGTCTCCGAAGGTCTTATAAATGACAAGCTGGTCGCCGCGATCCAAAAAAGCGAACAAGCGTTTTGCGATATCCGTTTCGAAGCGCAGGCATCCGCCGCTGAACTTCGATGTCACTTTTGTGCCATCGTCATAAAATGGGATCTCATGCATGAAAAAGTCTTCGGTTATCTGGATCGCATAGGGCATATTGACCGGAAACAATGAAGACCGGTGCTTTTCGTTCATAAACCCCACGCGGAAGTAACCCGTCGGCGTTTGAAACCATACGTTTTCCGGCGATTGATAGGCGACGGGCAGTATGTCGACGATCTTTCCGTTTTCAAACAAAATAATCTTTTGCGTCGTAAGATCGATCTGCGCTCCTTTTTGTTCGGTCAATTTTGGGGCTTCAAAACAGTAATGCCGGTCGGCTTCGTCTGCCAATTGCAGCGTTTCTGCGCAAATGTTCTTTTGTGTTTCTTCTTGCGACATGGCGATCAGCCGGCGTGAAAGTGTCGCCACTTGCGACTGTGCCGCCAGTTGTTGTGCGGGTTCCGGATAGACCGCTTTGCCGATGTTCCATCCACCCCAAAAAAGAAGCGGGGCTGCGATAAGGATGCCGGTCGTTGTTCGGATGGTTTGCATGATGGGGGTGGGCGTTATTGCGCAGTGAAGACGGATTGTCGTACGCATTTAACGCTCTATGCGTATTGTATGGATACCTTTATTGTCGATGAAATAAACAAAATCGTTTTCAGCAATATAGCGATAGTCGGTGAACCCGCTTATGAGGGGAAATGTATTTAGGGGTTTTCGGTCGTCTAATTCCGTGATCGCAAGTTCGCCGGTCCATTCGATCAACAGGTGATAGGAATCCCTATGCCAGCGAACGGTTTGTACCGGTTTTTCTTGTGGCAGTGTAATAGGAATGAGTTCGCCCGCCTTTTTGCGGATGTCGCCATTGAAATCTTCGATGAACAGCACACCTGCTTCGCCGGTTGCTTCGACAAAGGCCAACTTTTTTCCATCCGGAGAGAATGTAAACGAGGTTACATTGCTTGAAACGCGTCGGATCGTCTTTGTTTTTGGGTCGAATAGAGACAACGCATATGCCGTGTCGGAAAACGCCATTGATCCGCTTCCGGTCGTGGACAGTGCCGTAATGACGGTCGTGGTTGCCATGCGCGCGTTCAATTCATCGAGCAAGGCCTTTGACTTGAAGATCAGATTGAGCGTGAATGCCTTTTGCGTGCGCGGTCGTGCGCCGGTGCCAACCAGCTCAACTCCGACGATCGTCGAATCTTGCATGCCCCATGTGGCGAGCGATCCTTTGAGCAAGACCTCGACCGTCTTTTTTTCGGAATCGAACAACTTGAGGCCGGTTGCGTCTTCGATGATGAACTGGGTCGGCTTGAACGGAACGAACATGACCTTTTTGATCTTTAGTCCCCGTTGTGCATTGGCAGCGGCAAGGCTTAGGTTGAGCGTGCTGGACGCGTTTGCCTTATCGTACAAATAATAGATTCCGGTCGCGGCATCTTGCAGGATCATTTTATCCGCCGATCGGGTTGCGTCGATAAAGCGCGTTCCTTTGGTTGGCGCCACGAATGCCGACTCAGGGGTTTTTGGAATAAGTTGGACGTTCAACAGCTCCTCTACCTGCGATGGTTTTACCGTAAGGGTTTTGCGGTAGGTATGGTAACCATCTTTTGTAATTTCCACCCGATATGTTTTGGGTAGTAAATTTGATATGAGCGTGCCGCTTTGCAGGATGCCCGACGCATCCTTGTACGGTTTTCCATTTATCGTAATGGCGGCATCGCGGACATTCGTTTTGATATAGATCGCACCGATTTTTTGAAACATCCTTGTTTCGGTGGAAAATCGCCATCCGTATGAGTAGAGGAGCACCCCGGTTCCTCCCATGAGAAAAGCGGCTACGAACAGATAGAAAAGGATTAAGCGTGTCTTATGGGGCATGGTGTCTTATTGTGCAATTTTTTGCGTTTGCAATATATATGTTATAGTATAAAAACACTAATTAAGCAACAATCCATGCGGTTTATTATCAACGGAGGGAAGCCATTGCGGGGGACTATCGAGGTCAAAGGTTCGAAAAATGCCACGACGAAAATGATGATCGCGTCGCTTCTTACCGACGAAGAATGCGTGCTGGAAAACTTTCCGTCGATAGGAGATACGGAGATCACAAAAGAGCTGTGCGAGCATATCGGGGCAACCGTGACCATTGACGGCTCCACTGCGCGTCTGTGCACTCCGAATATAAAAAGTCATCGGGTAACGCAATTGACCCGCAGAAATCGCATTCCGATCCTTGCGCTTGGGCCGCTGTTGAACCGCGTCGGCAAGGCGGAGGTTCCCGTGTTGGGCGGCGACAAGATCGGCGCCCGGCCGGTCGACATTCATCTCGACGGATTGAAGCAGCTCGGCGCCGAGATCACGCATGACGACAAATTTTTCTACGCCAGCGCTCCGAACGGATTGACAGGCGCGACGATCACGCTGCGTTATCCGAGTGTCGGTGCCACGGAAAATATTATACTGGCATCCGTGTTGGCGAAGGGGCGCACGGTCATTCATAACGCGGCCGTCGAGCCCGAGATCATGGACATTATTTTGCTTTTGCAAAAAATGGGCGCGATCATCGGACTTGGTTCCGACCGTACGATTTATATTGAAGGCGTCAAAAAAATGCATGGCGCGCGCCATCGCATTCTTCCCGACCGCAACGAGGCGGTTTCGTTCGCCTGTCTTGGGCTGGCGTTTCCGGGCAACGAGGTAACAGTAAAGAACGCCGTGCAAAAAGATCTGATCACATTTTTGAATGCGGTCCGCAAGATCGGCGGGGAGTACCGTATCGAAGACGACGGCATTACCTTTTTCCGTAAAGATGGACTGGTGGCAAGCGAAGTGGAAACCGATACGCACCCCGGATTCATGACCGATTGGCAACAGCCATTTTTGATTTTGTTGACGCAAGCAGTGGGTACGTCCGTCATACACGAGACCGTCTATGAGGATCGATTTGGCTATGCTGAAGAATTGAGGGCTATGGGGGCGAACATCGCAGTCTTCTCCAAATGTTTAGGCGAACTGCCGTGTCGTTATAATGGGCAAGGACATCCGCATAGCGCCATTGTTTCCGGGCCTACGCCGCTTACCGGCATCACGCTCAAGGTGCGCGATTTGCGTGCCGGCATGGCGCACATGATCGCCGCATTGGTTGCCGAAGGTGAATCGACTATCGAGGGGATTGAAGAGATCGATCGGGGATACGAAGATCTTGATACCCGATTGCGTGCTATCGGGGCGGATATACGGCGGGTTGATTGACGATCGTTTTTAATTTCTGCGCAGGAGGGAGCGATTTGTGCAATCGGGGAAAAAAGGGTAGTATCGAGTAGTATAACCAAGTATATCGCGGGTGATTTTGCGTTATGCATCAGCCCGTTTTTAAGAAATAATCGCATGTTTACACGAAAAATTACCCGCGATA
>Ga0208373_1005757_pt1 | contig 10174 bp, 10 predicted proteins | sample RifOxyC2_FD_184036 | JGI IMG/M metagenome (GOLD analysis project Ga0208373, IMG submission 184036) | Soil microbial communities from Rifle, Colorado - Rifle Oxygen_injection C2 (SPAdes) | ecosystem: Environmental > Terrestrial > Deep subsurface > Rock core/Sediment | place: Rifle, Colorado... | reverse complement strand
ACCTTCCGGGACATCAGCGTCGAGGAGAAGCTCCGGAAGACGATCGCGGAACGGTACTCCTTCGAAGACATCATCTCGAAGAACCACCGGATGCATCAGATGTTCGACATCCTGCCCGATGTGGCCGACAGCGCCAGTGCGGTTCTTCTGGAGGGGGAAAGCGGCACCGGCAAGGAGCTGTTTGCCCGGGCCATCCATCATTTGAGTCCGCGAAAGAAACAGCCGTTCATCGCTGTGAACTGCGGCGCCCTTCCGGATACGCTGCTGGAATCCGAGCTTTTCGGTTACAAGGCCGGGGCCTTTACGGATGCCAAAAAGGACAAGCCGGGACGCTTCCGGCTCGCCGAACGGGGGACCCTCTTCCTGGATGAAATCGGGGATATTTCACCGGCCCTCCAGGTCCGGCTGCTCCGGGTGCTCCAGGAAAAGACCTACGAACCGCTGGGTTCGGTGGCGAGCGTCCCATCCGATGTCCGGATCATCACCGCGACCAACAGGCGTCTGCAGGAGCTCGTCAAAGAGGGAAAATTCCGCGAAGATCTCTATTACCGCATCCATGTGATCCGGATGGAATTGCCGCCGCTGCGGTATCGGATGGAGGACATCCCGCTGCTCGCGGATCATTTCATCCACCATTTCAATGTGCTGCAGAAAAAGGAGATCGCCGGATTGTCCGGCGAGGCCCTGGCCTGTCTGGTCTCCCATGACTACCCGGGTAATGTCCGGGAACTTCAGAACATCATCGAGCACGCCTTTATCCTCTGCAAATCGGGATTGATCGAGCCGCATCACCTGCCGGAAAACCTTTGCCTGTCCCGCAGCAGGGAGTCCTCCGGCAGAAACGAGACCATGAACATGAAAGACCTCGAAGCAATCTTCATTACGAACATGCTGCGTAGCCATCAATGGAACCGCATCAAAACGGCTAAGGCCCTCGGCATTCACAAGAGCACCCTCTTCCGCAAGATCAGGGCGTTGCACATCCAAATTCCGGTTTAGCCGGGGGAATGACCAATGATATTGATATTTATAAGCGTTTATCAGCACTGCCGTCTTGGTAGGTTTCCAGCTTCCCTTCGGAGTAATCGCGAATCAGTCCGATGTATGCCACCACGCAGCCGCAATCGCTGCTGCGGACTTTAGCGATCACCCTTTCCGGAGAAAGCGGGATCAAACTTCATCTCGCCCAGGGCGTCAGCGCCCTGCAGGGTAAGACCGCAGTGGAGGAGGTGCTTCTCAACCAGGGTGATCCCATCCGCGGATTCTACAACGGCGCTGCAACGAAGATAGGCCGTTGGTTTATCGGAGGAACGGGATTTACCGAAGAGCAGGCTCGTCGGCGCTTCGCCGTCCGCACCGGGTATGCAGGGTTCACCACCGCGTTTCCGATCATGCCTGCAGCGAAGAAGTCCCGCGTCAAATTGATCGTTGATGAGGCGACGGGCTTCGTCGTGGGGGGCAGGTTCTCAGCAGCGAACCGGTCTGTGACAAGGTCGATCAGATCACCATGGCGATCCAATGGAAGATTCCGGTGAAGGAATTGAGTGAACTGAGCTATTCCTCTCAGCCCTACCAATCCTATTATCCCGCCGACAATCTGCTCGTGGCCGCGGCCCGAAATGCCGAAACTGGGACCTCACGATGGGGGATTCAATAAATGGAAGGAGGCCAAAAAGCCCGTTTCGACCGCAGCGGTGAAACCCAAGGCGGGAACGTATCAAGGGAAAGCCAACAAATCCCTGTTTGCGACAAAAGAGCACGTCGTAAGTAAAATCGGCAAAGCGAACATCATCGATACAAGGATGCCCGATTTCTTCTTCGGTGTGTCTAAACTCGATTTTGTAGAAAGGGCCGGTCATGTCAAGGGCGCCGTTGCTCTGCCTTCTCCCTGGATCTTCGCAAAGGCCGGCAGTAAAATGCCGACCTTTGCGTATCGGGACCGTTTTGCCTCGTGAGGCGCAACGGAGGAAAACCCGTATCAACTTCGTCGGATGAGAGCCGGGACGAAAAAAGGGAGGCCTTCCGGACCAGCGGCAAGATCGTCGATACCTGTTATCCAGATGGTTATGAAGAAAGGAGACAGACATTATGAAGAAGATTGAATTAAACGCATTGGACCGGGTGGAGATCCTGACCCTTCAGGACAACACCATTGATATCACGATGATGGACAACAACGCCATCGTGCAGCGGGCGATGGCGATCAAGGAAGGACAGATCAAGAATTCCATCCTGGCCGAACATGGCTTTTCCGCGCTCGTCAGGACGACCTCCGGGGAGAAGACCCGGACGCTGCTATTCGACTTCGGCTTCTCCGAGGAGGGTGCTGCCTTCAATGCCCGGGCCTTGGGCGTGGAGATGGGGCAAGTGGAAGCCCTGGCGCTTTCCCACGGTCACAGCGATCACATGGGCGGATTTGCCGCGCTGGTCAAGATGATCGGCAAGGAAGGGCTTCCCTTCTTCGTTCACCCGGGAATCTTCAAGGCCCCCCGCTATGTGAAGTTCGGCGGGGGGCTCAAGTTCGATTTTCCCACCATCACCCGGGCGGGACTTGAACAGGCGGGCGTCAAGGTCATCGAGGCGAAGGGACCCGAAACGCTCCTGGATGGCGATGTTGGTTTCCTGGGCGAAATCGAACGGGTGACGGATTTTGAGAAGGGCTTCCCCATCGCCTTTTTCCAGGAAGACGCCGTGGAAAAATGGGATCCGATTGAGGACGACACGGTGGTAGTCATGAATCTGAAGGGCAAGGGGCTGGTGGTCCTGTCCGGCTGCGCCCATTCGGGCGTTGTCAACACGGTCCGCTACGCGAAGGCCGTGACGGGCGTCGAGAAGGTGCATGCCATCATGGGCGGGTTTCACCTCTCCGGGCCGTTTTTCGAACCCATTGTCGGCCGGACGACGGAGGAACTCCAGAAGCTCACCCCCGATTATATCATCCCGACGCACTGCACCGGGCGGAAGGCGATCATGTACATGGAGAACGCCATGCCCGGGCAGTTCATCCTCAACATGTCGGGGACAAAGCTGACTTTTACCGCCTGAGGCTGTCCCGACGGGGTGAAATCTTTGTTTGTGAGCCCGATTATTTTGCGGGGAAGCGAAAACTGGACTGCATTGACTGGGCGGGAAGGCTGCCGGGCGCCATCAACTATTATGCTTTGGAGGAAAACGCTTTATAACAGAGAGACAACTGGTTTTTAAGGTGGATGAAATCAAGGGGAAAATCGCGCATGGCGGAGCCGCAGACCGGAACCGGCTGAAGGCCGGCCCGGTACAGCGGGGTGCAGGAGGTTAGAGCCCCTTCTTCTCGAACCAGCGGAAGAGGGCGATAAATGCCGCGAGCAGGATGACGATGACGATCCAGTGGTTGATTCCCAGAACGGAGGGCAGGGTGATCTTCCCGAAATCCCCCCAGGTCAGGACCGTTTCCTTCATCAGAGGGTACGCCTCGGCGTAGAGCCCCGCCCCGAGGATCATCCCCAACAGGCCGAAGGCGCTGTCGTAACGCCCCTCTCCCAGCGCCCCCATGGCCGTGGCGGGACAGTACCCCACGATGCCCCAGCCGATCCCGAAGATCAGGCCACCCAGTATGTTTCCTCCCAAGATCAACGGTTTTACGGAAAGCTTGACGAGACCCAGATCGAACAGCAGATAGATGCCGACCATGGCGACCAGGATCGTGGAGAGCATGAATTTCACGATGGTCATGTCCCGGAGGCGCAGGGCGGCCAGTTGCCGGTCGTACCGGATCACCTGTGCCTTCTGCATGAAGAATCCGAAGAGGATTCCCGTGATGGCGCCGCTCAGCAGTTCATTCATGGCCATTCCCTCCTCCGTACAGAATCCTGGCCATAATGATTCCGGCCAGGAAAAAGCAGATCAGGGATACGTAACCGCTGACGGCTACCTGAGCCAGACCGCTCAGGCCGTGACCGCTCGGTCACCCATCGGCGAGACGCGCCCCGAACATCAGGACCACCCCTCCCAGAAAGGCCGCCGCCCAACGCCGGACGCGGGACGGCCCGAAGCGGCCCTCCCACATCGGCGGCACGGCGACCGCCCGCTTTTCCTTCGAGAGCCAGGCCGACGCCAGGGCGCCGAAGAGCACCCCGACGACGAACAAGAACTGCCAGTCGACAATCACCTTCTCCTTGAGGAAATACGCCATGCCGGCCACCTTCTCCGGTGCGACGGACTGCTCGACGAAGCCCGCCGCGCGGACGAAGGTGGTCGAGGCGCCGAAGTATTTCCCCGTGAGGAAGACGGACAGGACCAGCAGAAGGCCGGCCAGCGCGCCGGCGAAGTAAGGCGACCATGTCTTTTTCCGAAGGATATCCATTATTTTTTCACCTCCTTGATCAGTGAGTTGAAAAATGACCGGCCGGATTCCGAAGGGCATCCCGGCCGGCTTTGGCAAGGACGGTATCGCTTTATTTTGATGATATTATGGGAAATACGGCGTGGGATGTCAATGAATAATTTGGAACATGTCAAGAGTAAATAGAATTGTCCGGTTGGACAATTCTATTTACTCTTGACAATATGCAGGCGCGCATATTGACCAAGTCGGATGAATATGGGATAATCGCCATTGGTAATATCTGTACCTTAACTATAGGAAGGCAATCATCATGGGAAACAGGATCCGAATCGCTCTTTTATGCCTTTGCATTTATTCTTTTTTCCCCCCGTCCGCCTCGGCCTTCTCCCGGCCGATCATCCCCTTCGGACTCTGTCCCAAATACAATCCCCGCATTATGTATCAGCTTTATCAACCCTTTATCGATTATTTGAATGTAAACACCCCCTACCGGTTTGAGATCAAGTTGTCCCGCGTTTATCAGGATACGATTGAAAGACTCGGCAGGAGTGAGATTGTCATAGCTTCCTGCGGGCCGGTTCCCTATATCTGGGCGAGGGAGAGATATCCGGTAAAGCCGATTCTGCGCCCGCTGAACAGGGACGGGAAGCCATACTACCGGGGGGTCATTTTTGTACGGCAGGACAGTCTCATACAGAAGATCGTTGACCTGAGGGGGAGGAGCTTTGCCTTTGGCCCGGAACTGTCCACCGCCGGCCATATCCTTCCTGAATATCATCTCCAGAGAGCCGGAATTCGCCTGAAAGATTTAAAGGAATACGCATTTCTCCGGCATCATGATTCGGTCGTGAATTCGGTCCTCAAGGGGAAGTACGACGCCGGAGCGGTGAAAGATGTCGTTGCCTTTCAGCATCAGAAGGAGGGGCTTCGCTTCATCTATATCACGGATCCCATCCCCACCGTTCCCATCGTAGTCCGCGAGGATGCACCCGCTGCGCTGGTCGCGGCGGTAAAGACCGCACTTCTCAAGATAGATCCACAGGATCGGAATGATATGAAAAAGATGGTTCAGTGGGACGAGGAGTTCAAATACGGTTTTATCGAGGCAAAAGATTCTGATTACGACTCGATCCGCAAAATCCTCCGGTCTGTCCACCGAAGCCCGGGGGGGAAAGGACCGTATCGGGAGTGATGCAACTCAATTGGCTGCGCACCATCAAGGGGAAATTCACCCTCTATCTTTCCTCTCTCGTGATCGTCATCATGTCCGGCCTTTCCTTCTGGACGATTTCCCGTGAAAAGGAGCTCATGGAAAACGCCATCATCCGGGAAGGGACCGCCTATGTCGAGTCACTGGCCATCTCCTGCACCAATACGATGCTCTATGAAGAGGTCGGCCTCGTCGATGAAAGCGGCCTGCTGGACAATTACATCTCCGATCTGATGAAAAAAAGCGATCTGCATATCCGTTATGCGATGATTCTCAACCCACAGGGAGACGTGATCGCCCATGGATCCCGGGCGGAGGTGGAGGACATTTACCGGGATCCGGCGACCGAGCGAGCCCTCTCGGCAAAGGACACCCTGCTTCAGTATCCCTCGCCGAACCTTCTGGACATCTCCACGCCGCTGGCCATATCATCCAAGCGCTGGGGTACGCTGAGGATCGGCATCTCGCTGGAATATCTGAGGAATGAAATATCCCTGCTGATCTGGAGATACGTCCTGCTCACGGCGGGGTTTATCATTGCGGCCATCGCCATCAACGGCTTTCTGTTCGGACTCATTACAAAACCGTTGAAATCCCTCTCCGAAGAGATGGATTCGATGCGGTTTCGGGAGGATGTGACGGGCCTGAAGGTGAATCGCCGGGATGAGATCGCCATCCTTCAGCAGAGCTTCTACCGGATGGTGAGAAACCTCAAGGCGGACGAGGAGGAACGGGAGCGGACCCGGAAAAATCTTTTTCTTACGGAAAAGATGGCGGCCATCGGGAAGTTGACGGCCGGCCTGGCTCATGAGATAAACAACCCGCTCGGCGGCATCCTCAATTGCATCTACCACTTCAAGAAGGGGGGCCAATCCGCAGAGCAGAGACGGGAGTATCTCGAACTGATGGAGGATGGTGTCCGGCGGATCCAGCGGCGGGTGACGAATCTTCTGGAATATGCCCGCAACCCGGGCCTGGAGAGGTCTGCCACCGATTTCCGCGCCCTGATGATGAGGACCCTTTCCCTCGTGGATTACCAGCTTACGAAGAGCCGGATCAGGGTGGAAGAGGAGATCCCCGAAGATCTCCCTCCGGTGGAGATCGACAAGGACCAGATCGGCCAGGTCCTTCTCAATATTCTCCTGAATGCCATTCAGGCCATGCCGGACGGAGGCGTTTTGCGGCTGAAGGCGTGGATTTCTGCCGAAGGGTTGGTTGTCACCGTAGCCGATACGGGGGAAGGAATCCCGGCAGAGATACTGTCCAAAGCCTTCGATCCTTTTTTTACGACAAAGAAAGATGGACAGGGGACCGGTCTGGGGCTCTGGCTCAGTCAGAAAATCATCGAGCAGCATGGCGGATCAATCCGCCTGACCAGCCCGGAAGGGCAGGGCGCCGCCGTCGAGATCGTCATCCCGCTGGGTTCGAAAGGAGTTTTATGATGGAGAGAAAGAAGATCATGGTGATCGATGATGAACCCCTGATGCGGATAACCGTTCGGGACGCCCTGATGGCGGAAGGCTACAAGGTGGTAACCGCGGAGACAGGGGAAAAGGGGCTGGAAATACTCGGCGAAGAGCGGGTGGATATCCTGTTGACGGACCTGAAACTGCCCGATAAGGATGGTATTCAGATCCTCAGGGAAGTCAAGGCGCTGAACCAGGAAACCGAGGTGATCCTCATGACCGCCTATGGCACCATCGATTCCGCGGTGATGGCCATGAAAGAAGGGGCCTGCGATTATCTGACCAAGCCCTTTTCCCTGGACGAACTGCTCCTTCTGGTGAAGAGGCTGTTCCGCATGAAAGAGCTGGAGGAGGAGAACCTCTCCCTCAGGAAAAGGGTGGAGGAACGATACGGTTTGGAGGGGCTGGTGGGGAAGAGCGGTCCGATGCTCAGGATTTACGAGCTGATTGAGACCGTTGCCCGGACCGACGCCACGGTGCTCATCCAGGGCGAAAGCGGAACGGGAAAAGAGCTGGCGGCCAACGCCATCCACCTCCAGAGCCCGAGAAAGAATGCCCCGTTCATCAAGGTCAATTGCGCCGCCCTGCCGGAAACCCTGCTCGAGACGGAACTCTTCGGCCATGAAAAAGGCGCCTTCACGGGGGCCTTGAGGCAAAGAAAGGGGCGGTTTGAATCGGCCCACCGGGGAACCCTTTTTCTTGATGAGATCGGCGACCTCCCGCTGTCGGTGCAGGTCAAGCTGCTGCGCGTTCTCCAGGAGAGGCAATTCGAGCGGGTCGGCGGGAACGAGACCATCTCCGTCGATGTGCGCCTGATCTGTGCAACCCTGAAAGACCTGAAAGAGGGGATTCAAAAGGGCGTTTTCCGGGAAGACCTCTACTATCGCCTGAATGTGGTCCCCCTTGTGCTGCCGCCGTTGCGGGAAAGGCAGGAAGACATCCTCCTCCTGACGGATCACTTCATCGAGAAAATCTCCCGGAAGATGGGGAAAGAGATCACCGCGATCTCGGAAGAGGCAAAGACCCTGCTCATGAAATACACTTTTCCCGGGAACATCCGGGAGCTGGAAAACATGCTGGAACGGGCCGTTGCCCTCATCAAGGGGACGGTCATCCAGGCCCAGGATCTTCCCGACGAGATTTGCGGTCGATCGAACCCGGTCACGATGATTTGTGAAAGAATCCGCGGTTCGAAGCCCCTCGGTCAGGCGGTAAACCTCTTTGAAAAGGAGTACATCCAGAGCGTCCTGGCAAAAACGAAGGGGAAGAAAGGCCAGGCTGCGGAAGTCCTGGGGATTTCGCGAAAGAGTCTTTGGGAAAAGATCAAAGGGTTGGAGATCGAGATTTGACCCTCCTCGCCGCTGTTTGTCCCCGGTAATCGGTGGTAATCCAGGGTAACAGATGTTACAAATCGGTAAAGTTCTATTTTATTCATATTCTTGATTGGTTAGGTCTCTATCCGAGGTTGATGTTACTTTTTGGTAACGGTCAACCTTTTTTCTCCTCCGACAGTGCCCTATAGATACTTAATAATATTAATCATTTTTTATTTGATCGCTGGAACGGATGTTGCTTTTAAGGGCTGCCGGGGCGTCCGGAGGTGTCGCGTTTGCGGCCTTCCCGCGGACGACCCGAAGGTTTTCCTTCGTTCCGAGTCAAATTGTTCCGGAGCAGGAGCGACCCTGTTGCGTCAACGTGTAGAGAGTCCGGGAAGGATCGGTGATGGAGCGGTCAATGGCCAGAAGCAATACCTATCATATCCTCACGCACTGCTTTACCTATCCCGAGGAAGGACTCTATTCCTGGCTGGCGGAAGGCGAATGGCTGGCCGATCTGAGGGATTCCTTGAATCTGCTGGCCGATGACAACTTTGATGGGCATCTCAGGGCCTTTGAGGAGGTCATCGATGGGAAGCAGAGGGCAATCCAGCCGGAAATGGCCCGGGAATATACGCGGTATTTTACCGTTGCCTCTCCCCCGGTGATCGATCCTCCCTGCCGTTCAATCTATCTGGAAAAGGGCAAACCTGTTTCCGGAAAGGCGAACACCGGAGAGATGCGTTTCTTCCAGGAAGCCGGTTTTACCCTGCGGGGAGACCAGGGAAGCCTCTCCGATCACATTGCCCCCAAATTGGAATTCATGGGTCTCCTGGCGGAAAGGGAGAGCAGGGCTTCGGGTGGGGAAAAAATTCGGCTGGAAGAGGTTCAGCTGGCCTTTCTCTCCCGGTTTATCATCCCCTGGGTCCCGGTTTTTTGCGAAAAAGTGACGAAGCAAAAGGGGTTGCCTTTCTACCGTGTGTTGGGGGAATTGACCCGGGAGTTCATCAGCTATGAGGAAAATTACCTGGGAGTTCCGGACGAAAAAGAACAGACAAGCCCGGGTGAGGTCTGCGCCAGCGGCGATCAGAAGAATGCCGGAAGAAATGGCGCATGGTGAGGTATTGTAAGGAAATAAAGGAAAGTCAATAACTTAAAACGGAGGTTGTCAATGAAGAAGGCGATTTTGTTGGTTGCGGCAGTATTGATGTTGAGTTTTATACCGAATGTCCATGCCTTTGTAAAAACGCAGGGGCATGTCTGCGACGTGGATTTTGTCGCGGAAAAGGTAGGCGATCCGAACTGGGTGATTCTGGATGCCAGAAGCAAGGCGGAGTATGAGGATGGTCATATCCCCGGCGCCGTGAATTACGGGAAACCGGCAGTTACGGTGTTGAAGCATGCCGTCGATGGCCGCGTCGTCTCCGTCAAGGAGGCGGAAAAGCTCCTGGGCCAGATCGGTCTCGATAACAACAAGGGCCTGATCATCTACGGCACCAAGGGAGACTACCATGTGACCTGCGAGCAGATGCCGATCTGGATCGGCGTGAAACAGTACTACTACCTGGATGGCGGTTATGAGGCATGGGCGAAAGGCGGGAAGCAGGTCCAGACCGACGCCGTGAAGCCCGCTCCGGCCGTCTTCAAGGCAGATCCCGCAAAGATGAATAAGAAGCTCTATGTCTCGACGAAGGAGATGATTGCCATCGCCAAGAAGCAGCCCAAGAATGTGACCCTGATCGATACCCGGTCGCCAGGGGAATTCAACGCCATGGAGAACTCCACGCTCCGGCAGGGAAGAATTCCCGGCGCGATCAGCATCCCCTTTGAAGAGAACCTGGATAAAGAGCCGAAAAAA
>Ga0208373_1005756_pt1 | contig 10174 bp, 5 predicted proteins | sample RifOxyC2_FD_184036 | JGI IMG/M metagenome (GOLD analysis project Ga0208373, IMG submission 184036) | Soil microbial communities from Rifle, Colorado - Rifle Oxygen_injection C2 (SPAdes) | ecosystem: Environmental > Terrestrial > Deep subsurface > Rock core/Sediment | place: Rifle, Colorado... | reverse complement strand
TCTCCTTCATTATTATATATATATACATAAGGAATATACATAAAAAGAAAAGCCGTGTCAATTATTATTTTGAACTACGGCTTTTTATTGCTGTATAGCTAAATTATCGAACTTTCAATTCTTCTGTCTATCCAAGAAGGCATGCAAGGCGCGAAAGAAAAGCTTCTTGAGAATTTTGATGCTGATGTGCATGAAAAATTGAAAATTAACTTGCGTGAGAGCAAGTCATATCTCGAAACATATGAAAAATGGCTCTGGGATATCTCTAAGTACTTCTTGGGGGACAATGCGGTCTATGCAGATGATGAATACTCCTTTACGCTTAAGCTTAATCCATTTCCTGGAGTAGACATTGAGAAAGGGCCATATAAAATCGGAAAAAATATTGATGATGCTCATATTTACCGACCCGGTCATCCTCTTGCTGAACGTATTTTAAAGAAAGTAAAATCTATTGAGTTGCCTAGTGTCGAACTTATTTTTGATTATTCTAATCACGGACAAATTATTTCACCTATCAAAGATTTGGTTGGGACTTCTGGTCTTTTGCAGGTATCAGAGCTTACTATTGATTCTTTTGAAACTGAAGACGCAATTTTATTGACAGCCATAACTGATGATGGGTCGCTCTTAGAAGAAGATGTTGCGAGGAGATTGTTTTCGCTCAGTGCAAAGATTAGTCAAAATAAAGTAGAAATAAGCAACAAAGAGTTGCAGGTGAAAGAAAAGGAAAAAGTACAGATTCTTACCATGAATATCACTGAGCGAAACCGTGAATTCTTTGATGATGAGATTGATAAGCTTGAAAAATGGGCTGAGGATGTTAAAAAAAGCTTAGAAATCGAGCTCAAGCGCTTGGATATTGATATTAAAACAATGAAGACGAATGCAAAAAAAGTGCTTAATCTTCAAGAAAAAGTTCAACTACAGCGAGAAATAAAGGATTCAGAAAAGAAGAGAAACGACATGCGCCAAAAACTTTATCAAGCGCAGGATGATGTGGATGTAAAGAAAGAGGACTTATTAAAAAGAGTCGAAGCACAACTCAAACAAAAAACTACCATTACACCATTATTTACTATACAATTTAAGGTAATATAATTAAGGAGGAAAAGTGAACAAGACTTCTGAAATAGAATTTCAATCTTGGCTAAAAAATTCTGAAGGACTTAATCTTGAATTTAAGAAGGCTGAAAATAGCTTTAATGAATCTAAAGATCTTCCTGATTATTGTTCTGCAATTGCCAATGAGGGGGGAGGCAAGTTAATATTAGGCGTATCCGACAACAAGACTATTACAGGCTCTAAGGCATTCAAAAACACTTACCATACTGTGCCAAATAAGATTCTTCAGTCGATTGGCATAAGAGTTGACATTGAAGAATGTTATTTTTCAAACAAAAGAGTTCTAATTTTTCATATACCAAGCAGACCTTCTGGAATAATCATTGCCTCAACAGGAAATTATAAATATCCTATGAGGGTAGGCAGCTCCCTTATGGAGATGAATTCTGAAAAAATTAAGGAAATCGTAACCGAAACAATTCCTGACTTTTCCTCAACCATAGTCGAAGGTTTTAATATATCAGATGTTGATATTGAGGCGATAAGTATTTTTAGTGCCTTGTGGGCTCAAAAACAAAACAAACCCGAATACAAAAATTATCCTATCGATAAAACGCTAAAAGCCATTGGAGCAATGACAGACAAAGGTCTAAATTATGCCTGTCTTATATTATTTGGTAAAAAAGAAAGAATAGATGAACTTTTGCCTGGCGCGGAAATAATCTTTGAATGGAGACAGGAAAAGAAGATAAGATATGATTCCCGAATTAATTGGCGCGAACCATTTTTTAAAATATTTGATAATATCTGGGGCGCAATTAATGCCAGAAATATCAGAATCCCGTTTCATGAGGGGTTTATCCAGCGGGAAATCTTTTCATTTACGGAAGAACCAGTCAGAGAAGCTGTTCTCAATGCTGTTACGCATAGAGATTATCGCATTAATTCCGCATCAATTTTTATAAAAGCATCGCCAGAGGAAATTGTTATTAATAGTCCCGGCGGGTTTCTTCCTGGGATAACTCAAAGCAATATATTAGAAAAGTCTGAGTGGAGAAATCGCCGTATAGCTGAAATATTTGAAAAAGCTGGTCTTGTTGAAAGATCAGGGCAAGGAATGGAGATTATTTTTGGTTCAACTATAAAAGAGGGCAAAGGGTTGCCTGGTTTTTCGGGTAGCGACCAATACGCGGTACAATTAACCATTCCTGCTGTGATTAAAGATGAGAACTTCATTCTATATATTGAAAAAATTGGAAATGAGAAACAAATATCCTTATCTTTTGAAGAAATCTTGGAGCTGGAGAATATCAGGGAAAAGCGAAAACTCCACAATCCGATATTTAAAAACAAATTTCTTGATTTGGGTATAATTGAAAGAATAGGGAATACAAGCGGCTCAAAATATGTACTAAGCCATAAATATTACGCATTTAAGGGGAAGCCGGGTTTATATACCAGAATTGTTGGAATATCTAGAGATGAAAAGAAGCATCTAATTGTAAAGCATATTCAAAAAAATAAAAAAGGCTTTGCGAGGGATTTTGTAGACATTTTTCCCGATTTGACGCAAAAAGATATTTCAAACCTACTGCAAGAGCTTAAGAAAGAGGGCAAGATCTCTCATGAAGGGACGGATAAAAGTGGATGTTGGGTTCTTTTGAATTAGTTCGAATTAGTCAAAAACAGTCATAATTTAGTCGTTTTTAATCAAAAATAAGAATAAATAATGAATTTGAATTAGATGAAAATAGGAGATATATGGCTAGCAATAACAAACAAAAACTCGAACTAACTTGGGTAGGCAAAAACAATCCCGAGTACGATATTGCCAATATTGAACCGCGAATATTGGAAGAAAACCCCGAGCTTTCCAACTGCGCCAATGACCCGAATACCGAGAATATGATCATTCATGGGGACAATCTTCTCGCACTTAAGGCTCTTCTGCCTGAATATGAAGGGAAAATAAAGTGCATTTATATCGATCCACCTTACAACACCGGCAATGCATTTGATCATTATGACGATAGCGTCGAACATAGCACTTGGTTATCTTTGATGAAGCCAAGATTGGAGCTTTTAAGAATACTTTTGAGGGAAGACGGAAGCATCTGGATATCAATCGATGAGAAAGAAGGGCATTATTTAAAGATTCTCTGTGATGAAATATTTAATAGAGAAAACTTTATTATCCAAACTACAATTCAAAGAGGTTCGGCTACAGGGCACAAGGCAATCAATCCAACCCCAGTTCAAGTATGCGACTTAATGCTATGTTATGCAAAAAGAAAGACAGAATGGATTTATAAACCGGTTTATCGGGAGCGAGGTTACGATAAAGCCTATTCTCAATATATTAATAACTTTGAAGCTGGATATGAGAAATGGAAGTTTGTTCCTCTTAAAGAAATCCTCAAAGAAGGCAATCTAACGATCGAAAGCGCTTTAAAAAAATTCCCTGAACGGATAATTAGATTCGCTCAGCCAGATTATAACGCAGTTGGAAAAGAAACAAGAGAGTACATCGAACTCTCAAAATTAAATCCCTCTAAGCTATATAAACAACTTAGAACGGGATATCCAGATATTTATCTGTTTAATGGGAATAGAATCTTGTTTTATAAAGACAAAATGAGGGAAATAAATGGCGTTCTTGTAACTGCGGAACTTGTAACAAATATATGGACAGATATGAACTACCAGGGTATCGCGAGTGAAGGTGGGGTTGTATTTCAAAGAAGTAAAAAACCAGAACTGCAGATAAAGCGCGTCATTGAAATGTCTACCAATCCAAGCGACCTCATTCTCGATTCTTTCCTTGGTTCCGGCACAACCTCTGCCGTTGCTCACAAAATGGGCAGAAAATATATCGGTATCGAAATGGGGAATCACGCTTATACTCATTGCAAAGCTCGCTTGGATAAAGTTATTGATGGTTCAGATCAAGGTGGCATCAGTAAATCCGTGGACTGGAAGGGTGGCGGAGCTTATAAGTTTTATGAATTGGCTCCGAGCTTTATTGTGAAAGATGAATTTGGCAATCCGGTAATTGATAGCTTTTATAACGATACCAAGCTTATCAAAGCTATGTGTAAATTGATGAATTTCACTTATCAGCCAAGTCAAACCGAATATTGGAAACATGGCGTTGGGCAAGGCAAAAACTATCTGTATGTTACGACCCAGCTTCTCACAACTGCAATGATTCAGCAGATCGCGGGGCATCTTACAGAAGGCGAAACGCTGATTATTTGTCCAAAGAAGTTTGAGCCAGGTGCAGAAAAAATTGACAGTCGCATTACTATTAAGAAAATCCCGCACTCAGTTCTGAAAGCATGCTATTTTGGCAAAAAAGAATACCTGCTTCCAATTAAAGAATCTGCCACGGAAGAGGTGGAAATTGAATCAGAGGCAGAGGATAACGAATAAATTATATGAAACCCGAAGAAGCACTCAAATATCTAAATGTTGTGATGAGTTTACGCTCTCCACAGACTAAAAGCTTAGAGTTGTTTGCCAATTATCTGCAGTCACCAGCTGGGCAAAAACTGCTGGCACGCATGGGGAAAAAGGCCCGAGGGAATACAGCTGAGATACTCTCTGAAGGTAAAAATTATTTTAGTGCAATTCCAGAAGCGCATGAGTTTGAGGAATTTGAAAGAGCTTTTCCTGCTTACACTTTTGCATTGGCTACCGGCGTAGGCAAGACTAGGCTAATGGGCTCCTTCGTGGCTTATTTGTATTTGGTTTATAATATCCAGCATTTTTTGATAGTTGCGCCAAATTTGACCATCTATCGTAAGCTTTATGATGATTTTAGTAAAGCAAATAATCCTAAGTATGTTTTTAAAGGGATCCAGGAAGTAAATACAAATACCGTAAAAGTTATCACTACCAACAATTACGCTCAGCAACGAAATGCATCACTCTTTAGCAATCAGATAGAGATAAATATTTTTAATGTTCAGCAATTTGCCCAGAAAGATATGACGAGTGAGCGTGGTATCACTAAGGCGTGGGAAACCGCTGGCGAGTCGTATTTTGATTATCTTAAATCACATGATGATTTAGTTGTGATGCTTGATGAGGCACATCATTATCATGCTGACGCGGCGCTTGGTGCTTTAGATATCCTTGATCCTCTTTTCGGCTTGGAGATGACAGCTACGCCATATCTTGGGACTCAAGGTTCAGGCAGAAACACTCGTCAAATCAGAATGAAGAATGTTTTGTATTCATACAACCTTGGCGATGCTATCCGAGGAAAACTTGTTAAAGATCCGTGGATAGGAACAGAAGCCGATGTGGATTTTAGCCAATTTGATCCTGATTCTATAGAGACAGATGCGCGCAAATTGCAACTTGCGGCCTTTTTCCATGAGCGTGCTAAAAATGCGCTTAAAGAGTATGCATTGGAAAATAATAAGCCGATAGTAAAACCTGTTATGTTGGTGGTAGCAAAAGATACAAAACATGCGGGAGAGTTGCGCGCCTTAATTAATAGTGATGATTTTCGTGGTGGTGAATTCAAGGGCAAAGTTATTGAGATCCATACTAAACTTCGCGGTGATGAGGCTGATGAAAATATTGAAAAACTAGTATCGTTGGAACATCCTGATAATCTCGTAGAGATTGTTATTCACGTTAATATGCTCAAAGAAGGTTGGGATGTGACCAATGTTTATACAATTGCACCGTTGCGTGAGGCAGCTGCAGCGATTTTAACCGAGCAAACAATTGGCCGTGGTTTGCGATTGCCTTATGGGGAAAGAACAGGAGTGCCTTTGGTAGATAGATTGGTTCTTGTCGCCCACGAACAGTTTGCAAGAGTTGTTGCACTCGCTAAAGATTCACCGCTTATTCAGGGACAAGTAGAGCAAATCTCAGAACGTGAAGCCAAAGAGATAAAGGTACTGACCGAAGTCCGGCCTGTTATTTTAGATGCAGTCGAAAAGGAAATAACGCAAAATAAAGTGGTTATGCAGGAGGTTCAGAAGAAAGCGGAAGAATTAGTGTTAAAACTGCCACAAGTAGAGACCATGGAAACTGGTGTGCGCGAAAAACATGTTGAAGCTAAAAAAACTGAAATAGTTGGCGGCTTAACCAAAGAGACAATCAAGAATCTTACATTTTCTGGCTATCACGGGCAACAGCCGAATATCCCGACAGAATTATCTTTTGGCCCAGATACTTTGTTTAGTTTTTTTAGCGTCGAAGCAAAAGATGAACTTTCTAATATTGCACAAAAATCCGGAGAGACGATGGAAAAAAGAAATATTCCAATTCCACGGCTGATGCTCATTCCTAATTTTGGTGCGCTGTTTATTGAACAATTCGACCTAGATACAAGTATTGGCGTATTACGCTCATATACCAACGAGCGGGCTATTCTTGAAGAACAGTTACAAAATGATCGCGAAAAAAATCTATTTGGAGAAGAAGTCCCTGGACGAAAAATGTCACAGCTAACGAGGGTGACCAGTTTTGGCGGACACACAAGGCAAACTCCACAGAGTACAATTATTGCTGCACTTTTGGATTTTCCTTTGGTTGAATATGATGATCCAGCGCAAAAACCATTGCTTTTGAAATTGGCCGAGCAAGCTGTTACGCATTATCGCAAAAAAGCGATTGATGATGACAATTTAGCATTGATTATTGAAAGTAACGCTCGATCTATAGCAGAAGATATTTACAAACAAATATTGACTCATACGGAACTGCGGTCCGAAGGGTATCTTGAGCCCAATATTCGGGAGCCTAAGCCATATTTGGAAAATTATAATATTTCTTTATCATCTTGGGAAAAACCTTTTTCGCTTGAGTCGCAAATAGATACATTTAGTGCAAAAATAGTTTTTGGATACTTTAAAAAAGCTTGCCATTCTATGTATCGCTTTGATTCATCTGATGAGGCAAGGCTGGCTTATTTATTGGATAAGGATGATGCAGTTGAAGATTGGCTTCGCCCAGCACCTAATCAGTTTGAAGGGCTGTACTGGCGTGATGCGGAAGGCGAGGCTCATCATAAATATGAGCCGGATTTTATTGTTGAATTGAAGGATAAGATTGTTATGGTTGAGGTTAAGCCAGGAAGTGAGATTGATATCGCGAGTGTCCAGGCAAAGAAAACAACAGCAGAAAAATATTGCGAAGTGGTCAATAAAAACATTGGCAAATATGGCATCGTGAAACCATGGTTGTATGCGATAGTTCCAACTGAGAGAATAACAATTCAATCGACGGTTGACGCGTTATTAAGAATGAATTAATTCTAGGAAAATAAGATATATCTAGAGGAGGACAAACTAAACATACAAGTCGCTCCCCACACGGGGGCGTGGATTGAAACAAAATGAAAGTGTGGATTATGTTATAATTCTCAAGAAATGTTTTAAGGAGAACGGTTTGTGTACAAAATTTTAAAAACGCAATGGAAAGCTCTGCCGGTTTTTATTCTATTATTTGTTTGTATTGTTGGGTTTCTTTATTATAATTCTAACAACCAAAGCCATAAAACAGGTTTGATGTTGTCTGTTTATTTTCCTGAGCTTGATGAATTTTCAACTTCAAAACGCGATTTGCTTGTGCGCTATCTTGCCAGCAGTCCGCAATGGCTTCTTACAAAAGAGAGAAATGAACTTTATGCTTATAGGAGATTTGTTATAAATAAAGATTGGCAGAGCAATCTTAACGGGTTTTACTCTAGTTATGATTTCAATTTGTGGGATCAACAGCAGCGTTTTCAATTCCGCGTTATTCTTCGAATAGATGGAACAAAATATCCATTTCCATTCCAAGATATAGGCACTTTTGCGAAAGCGGATGACAAAGAAGCTACTTTAAAAATGAAAGAGGACGGAGACGAGGTTTCTTTTCAAGGGATAAATTCCTGCTTGATATTGAAATCAAAAAAAGTTGTATTGGAAATTTTTGAACAATCGCTTAATTATGAAAGACCTTTCACAGAACTTGCTTTGCGGGAAATAAAACAGGAATTTAAAAATCTGCTTAAAGCCGGCAAAGTTGATGCCTCTATCCTGCCAAAAGGGGCAATTAAAAAAGGGAAGCCTGATATATCTATTACAGATGGTGATCAGGGCGGCATTTACATGATAAAAGCTCATCTTAATCCCAATGAACTTGGTTATGTTTATGCAAAAGTTTTTGAATCTAAATCGGGAAGGGTTCTTTCCGCTTCAACAATAACAAATGAATCTCTTGAATATATTGGATGGTCCAAAAATAAACAGGAGCAATTTTTTTACAATACTGAAATTACTATTTATGAAGGGGATTGGGGCGATTATCGTTCTGCCCGTTTTGAATTGTGGTTTGTACCTGATTCTGGCACCCCTGAACGAAAATTGGTCGAAAAAAACTTTAAAATAGAAGGCTGGCAACAGTAGTTTCTGACTCTTTTAACAAAAACACCTGTTGAACGAATGATTGGATTTTGCCTCAAAATATCTATGTATTATTTGAGTAAATAATTTTTTAAATAGGGCTTATGGGGTTGCGGGTGCCTGCGAGATGAGGCTGAAATATCAACCAAATTTTAACGAAAATAGAGTATGGCAGTATCTTTAGTATCAAGACCAAGAGATTTGCAATTAAATGATCTTAGAACCCGTAATCCAATTAGGACGGCAAATGCTCTATTAAATTCATTATTGAAAGTCGGCATTATTTCAACAGGCGTAAGAAGATTGCTTCTTCAAAATGCAGAATTGATAGGTAAAATAGAAACTGCTTTTTTAATTGATTTGCACTCCGGAACCCAAAGATATCGTGCAATTACTATTCAAGAAGAGCCTCTCTATGAACTAACAAGAGAGTTTAACTTGATGTTTCTACATCCTTCAGGAGCAAGAAAAGGCCTATTGATGACCCAAGAAGAATTTGCAATTATACCAGGAGCTCTTGTTCTCACACCGGCAGTTGCTGATTTGCCGATAGCAGTAACTCCTATCCCAGAAAGGCAATCTCCTCATTCTCCAACAAATACAGGCGGATATATCAAAGAAGGGACTATAACTAAAAGAGCCACTCACCATGGATGGGTGAGACTGTGGGAGAAAGCAGGCAGAATAGAAAAATTTCACAACTCAAGAATTCGCGAAAAAGATATATTGACATTAAAAGTTTTATCAGGAGTAGTTGAAATATATAGAGAAGGGGAAAGACTCGGAGAAGTTGCTGTTAAAGAAGGATTTCCAATAAGGCGAATCACCTCATTATTGGGATTTTTAAGTCAAGTAAAGGGATTTTTTGCAAAGGAAATTCCCGCTAGTGGACAAATACTTCCCCTCAAAGTGTGTTCCTTATTTCCTCAATATCAAAAAAGAACGGTTACTATAGAAATAGATTATGGGAATGTAACTCTTAAAATATATCAAAATGGAACACCTATAACAATAGCAAGCTTTTTGGTTTCTGATGAAGAATTAGAAGCTCCAAAATCTTCAGACAAAACTGTTGTATGGAAAAGGGTAGGACTAGGAGGTCGCGTAAATATTGAAGGCTTATTTATTCCTTTTGATAAATCTCTGATTGGACAATGGATTGGGATTAAATTTGATGAAGGAAGAATAAAAGCTATGTTGGATAAAGATGGAGATCCCCTTAGGGAAAGCGATATAAAAGGAACATTCATAAAAGATAACGAAGGACATATTATAAAATTATTAACTCAAGGCAGAATTATTCCTTTAAAGGCAATAGGCTGTACAACCGGTTTTTTAGAAATTAACCGGCCAACAGGCCGCACAATTAAGCCGCAAGGAAGAACTATCAGCTTAACCCGTCAAGCGGCAAAAATATTTCTTGTCATGGAAAAAGGGGTTATTGTAGGGATAAAATATTGTGATAGAGCCGATAATGCGCCAAAAGATAGTTTTTATGAAGATGTTTATCCGAGAATATATGAAAATGGAAGACTTGTATATGCAACAATGAAAAACACAACAGAAATCTGCATCCCTCTTTTAGAAACCGCCGCCACCGTAAAAATAACGCACAAAAGACTGCCAACAAAACGAGCTCATATATATTTTAAAGATAAAAAGTTATATTTCCCTTCAAAACATAAAGGCAAATGGGGGAT
>Ga0208373_1005755_pt1 | contig 10176 bp, 6 predicted proteins | sample RifOxyC2_FD_184036 | JGI IMG/M metagenome (GOLD analysis project Ga0208373, IMG submission 184036) | Soil microbial communities from Rifle, Colorado - Rifle Oxygen_injection C2 (SPAdes) | ecosystem: Environmental > Terrestrial > Deep subsurface > Rock core/Sediment | place: Rifle, Colorado... | reverse complement strand
CCAGCCATAAGTCGCAGGCATTTATTTTTCCGCATATTGCCGGGTTTGTGGGCGGGGATGCAGTCGGCCTGATACTGGCCTTGGACCTGCACCGGAGCGATAATATTAACTTGGCCATAGATATCGGCACCAACGGAGAAATAGTGCTCGGGTCAAGCGGTAAATTATTGTGCACCTCAACCGCGGCCGGGCCGGCCTTTGAGGGCGTCCGGATAAAAAGTGGTCTCCGGGCCAGCAGAGGCGCCATTGAATCATTGCGACTGACTGACCAGGGCGCGCTTTTTAAGACCATTGACAATGCTCCGGCCAAGGGCATCTGCGGCTCGGGACTGATAGATGCATTGGCTGAGATGGTCCGGCTGGGCATAGTTGACGAGACCGGCCGGTTCAGGTCCAAGGAAGAACTGGCCGCAGTTAAGGAATTCCCGCTGGCTCTGCTGGATTCCGTCATAACACTCGACCAGCAGGGCGCGTTTGTTATATCCAATAGCCGTGGCAACGAAGTGATGATTACCCAGCGCGATGTCCGGGAGCTTCAGCTGGCCAAGGCGGCCATATCCGCCGGGATCCAAACGTTGGAAAAGCAGTTGGGCATCAGTGATGCCGATATAGAGCGGATATTTATTGCCGGAACCTTCGGTAATTATATTAATAAAGTGAACGCCCGGATAATCGGGTTGATACCGGATGTGCCCATGGCCAAGGTGGTCTTTGTCGGCAATGCCTCGGCTGAAGGCGCTCGGCTGGCTCTGGTATCCAAACAGGCCCGGGCTGAGATTGATAATGTTGTCAAGGCCTGTCGCTTTGTAAATCTGTCCACGGACGCGGATTTTCAGGATAAATTCGCGGATGCCATGGGCTTTGAGAAGGATTAAATTATTATGAATAAGATGACTTCGCACGAACGGTTTAAGCGGATGTTCGAACATAAGCCGGCCGACCGGATTCCGATTATTGACGATCCCTGGACCACGACCATTGAGCGTTGGCATAAGGAAGGCATGCCAGCCGGTGTGGATTTTACGGATTACTTCGATCTTGACCAGGTGGCTCGAATCGTGGTGGACAATAGCCCTCGTTATAAGGCCGAGACTATTGACGAGAACGACGAATATACGATTTTTAGCACGCCTTGGGGCGCCACCCTGAAGAAGTGGAAGCACATCACCTCGACCCCGCAGTTTATTGATTTCACCATCAAGAGCAAAGACGAGTGGCTCAAGGCCAAGGCCCTGATGCAGCCGGACAAGGACCGGGTGCCCTGGGAGCATCTGGCTAAGAATTACAAGAAATGGCGCGAGCAGGGCTACTGGATTCACGGCGAGCTCTGGTTCGGATTTGACGTGACCCATTCCTGGACGGTCGGCACCGAGCGGCTGTTGATGGCCCTGGTCGAAGATCCGGAATGGTGCGTGGATATGTTCAATCATTTTCTGACTGTTAATCTGGCTTTGCTCGACATGGCCTGGGAGGCCGGTTATAAGTTCGACTGCATTGCTTGGCCCGATGACATGGGCTACAAGAACAAGCAGTTCTTCTCGGTCAATACTTACAGGGAGATGCTCAAACCGGTGCACAAGCGGGCCATTGACTGGGCACATGCCAAGGGCATCAAGGCGCATCTTCATTCCTGCGGAGATGTCAATCCGTTCGTGCCTGAACTGATAGACATTGGCTTGGATGCCCTGAACCCGCTTGAGGTTAAGGCCGGGATGAACCCGATTGATCTTAAGCGGAAATTTGGCGATAAGCTGGTGCTGCACGGCGGCATCAATGCGGTGCTTTGGGATGACCTTGAGGCCATGGAGGCTGAGATAAAGAAAATAGTGCCGGCGCTAATGGACTCGGGCGGCTACATATTCTCCTCGGACCATTCGGTGCCGTCCAATGTCGGTCTGGAGGATTTCCGGCGTATTGTGGAACTGGTTAAGAAAATAGGAGCGTATTGATTTATGCCGAAAGAAATCATGACACCGCGCGAGCGCTGGCAGGCCGTATTGAAGCGCCAAAAGCCGGACCGGGTGCCCATGGATTACTGGGCCACTGAAGAGGTAAACGAAAAGCTCAAAAAGTTCCTGGGCTGTTCGGACATGCTCGAGGTATTCAAGAAACTGCATATCGACCGGCCGGTGGTGGTCCGCCCCAGATACATCGGCCCGGCGGTATCGGACGGCTCGGACATCTTCGGCTGCCGTTACAGGATTGTGGATTACGGCACGGGTAAATACGAGGAGTGCATCCATAACCCGCTGGCCAAATACGAGACGCTTGAGGAACTGCAAAAGGATTACCGGTGGCCCTCGGCTGATTGGTATGATTATTCCGGCATTGCCGGTCAATTAAAAGGTAAAGAAGAATACCCGGTTCAGGGTGGCGGCTCGGAGCCGTTCATGGCCTATAAGGAACTGCGCGGCCAGGAGTTGGCCTTGATGGACCTGATTGCCAATCCTGAGATAGTCCATTACTGTTTGGATAAACTATTCGACCTGGCCTATACCAACACCCAGCGCATCTACGAGCAGATTCTGGGCCGGGTCACTTACAGCTATATCGCCGAGGATATGGGCTCGCAGGACGACCTGATGTTCTCTCCGGCCCAGATCCGGGAGTTCCTGATTCCGCGGATGAAGCGAATGATAGACCTGGCGCACCGGAACGGGGCCGCGGCCTTCCATCACAATGACGGCAGCATCAGGAAGATTATTCCTGATATGATTCAGACCGGGATAGATATATTGAATCCCATCCAGTGGCCCTGCAAGGGCATGGAGCGCGAGGGGCTGAAACGTGATTTCGGAAGCCAGGTCATCTTCCATGGCGCGGTGGATAACCAGCGCATCCTGCCATTCGGGACAAAAGACGAGGTGCGTCAGGAGGTGCTGGACAATCTGCGCATATTGGGGCAGTTCGGCGGTTACATCCTGGCGCCGTGCCATAATATTCAGTCAGTGACCCCGCCGGAAAATATCGTGGCTATGTATGAAACCGGCTATGAGAATGGCTGGGTTTAGGGAAGATATGGGATTCAGATGACCGCTGATTACGCCGATTATTAGGCAAATCCATTAAATCAGTTTTTATCTGTGTACTAAAACCTCCGGGAATTTAGTAGTTTTCCGCTAATACCTCAAAATACGCCTGGGGGTGCTTGCAGGCCGGGCACTCCTTGGGAGCTTCCTTGCCCTCAAAGACATAACCGCAGTTGCGGCAGTGCCACTTGACCGGCGCGGGCTTTTTAAAAGTCTCCTTGTTGCGGACGATATTGACCAGCTGGCGGTAGCGGGCTTCGTGGAACTTTTCCACCTTGGCAATCTGCTCGAATAACCTGGTGACTTCCGGGAATCCCTCGGCCTGGGCGGTCTGGGCAAAGTCAGAATAGATGCGGGTCCATTCCATATTCTCGCCGTCAGCCGCGGCTTCCAGGTTGGACGCCGTGTCTTTTATCTGGCCGGCCGGATAGGATGCGGTGATTTCTACGTCTCCGCCTTCGAGTTGTTTGAAGAACATCTTGGCGTGTTCCTTTTCGTTCTCAGCTGTGTCTATAAATATGGCGGAAATCTGTTCTAATCCCTCTTTCTTGGCCACGCTGGCAAAGTAGGTGTAGCGGTTGCGGGCCTGAGATTCCCCGGCAAACGAGGCCAGGAGATTCTTCTCGGTTTTGGTGCCTTTAAGTGATTTACTCATTGGTTGTTCCTTTCTGGTTTATTTTTGATAGAGTATATTTTATCATAATCGGTTATTTATTCAACTTATCGTATGGAATTTTAATGAAGAAATCACGACAGCACTTAACTCTTCTGGTTAAGCGCTTGACCTGGCTAGGGAATTTTATCCGTGGCGGCCCGGCGCATAGTTTTCGATATCGGTTAGTTTATTGTATGCTAATTGGTTGCGATACATCTGTTTAAAGACCTGGTATTTCTTCTGGTGATATAGGGCGTATGATTTATTGGGTTTGATTACTGTCTTGACCGCGCTCATCTTCATGATGGCATCCTGGATGGAGGCAAACCGGCCCAGGGCGCAAGCGGCCAGGATAGCTGTACCGAGCAGGACGGCTTCTTCTTCCTTGGGCAGATAAATCTCGCAGCCAATGATATTGGCGTGTTCCTGGAGCACATATCGGTTTTTGGACAGCCCGCCGCAGGCGGCAATAGCTTTGACCCGGTGTCCATGGTGGTTCATTTCTTCTATGATATGCCGGGTGCCGTAGGCAATGGACTGGATGGCGGCCAGGTAAAGAGCGGCATAGGCATCAAGATTATTATTCAAGGTCAGGCCGCTGATACAGCCCCGGGCGTTGGGATTGGCTCGGGGTGAGCGGTTGCCGTGGAAATAGGGCAGGATATTTAATTCCCCGGTCAGATATTTTCCCTTGGCCAGCAGGGTATCCAAATGCCTGTTCAGGTATTCGACCAGCGACAGGTTGTGCTTCTTTGCCTGTAGGTTGGTTTCATTATATAGCGAATTGGTCTGGAGGATAAAGTCGATTAACGAGCCGGTGGCGCTCTGGCCGCCTTCGGTCAGCCACATGCCCGGTATCATGGCTCCGAAATACGGGCCCCAGATGCCCCGTACAAATATCGGATTTTTGGATACGACCATATGGCAGGTCGAGGTGCCGGCAATCATGGATAGGATGTTATCCAGTCTCAAATCCCGGCGTCTGGCCAGAGGGATTCCGGCTACGCCGATACCGCCGGCATGGGCGTCGATAATGCCCAAGCCGACAACGGTCTCAGGGCTGAGTCCCAATTCTAGAGCCGAACGTTTGGTCAGATTACCCATGGGCGTGCCCATGGGCCGGATAGTATTGCCGATTTTATTCTGGGTGAGTAGTTCCGGCATGCCGATTTGCGAATAAAAGCTTTTGTCCCAGTTACCGTGTTGTCCTTTATGACCGAGATATCCCCACTTGCAGACCACCGTGCATAGGCTGCGGATATCAGCGCCGCTGGCCCGGTAAGTCAGGTAATCAGCCAGGTCCAGGAATATCCCGACTTTGCGCCAGGTGTTCTTTAAGTTCTTTTTTAGCCAGAGCAGTTTGGGCGGTTCCTGCTCGGGCGACATCTTGTTCCCGACATATTTCAGCACCGGATGCCCGGTGTTATTTATGAAGTCCGTTTCTGTCTTGGCCCGGTGGTCCATCCAGACGATGATATTCTGTTCGTGGCGTCCGGTCGGAGATACGGTAATAGGTTTGTTATTTGAGTCCAGTGTTACCAGCGAGCAGGTAGCGTCGAATGAGATGCCTTTGATGTCTTCCTCTTTTAGACCGGCGTTTTTAACGGCCGCCCGGATTGCCTGGCCGGCGCTCTGCCAGATATTCTCGGATGACTGCTCCACGAAGTCAGGCCGGGGATGCCAGGTGTTTATCGGAGCGACCCCGTAGCCGCGCATGGCGCCGTTAAGGTCGAATATTCCGGCCCGGACGCTGCCGGTGCCGGCATCGATGCCGATGACGAATTCTTTTCTGGTTCTCATTGTTTAGTAGTTCATGTCAATTTTGAGGGTTTTACCGGATGGTATTATTATTGGTTTATCCAGCGTAATGGCGTTATCTTTCAGCGAGGCGCCTATTTTGTCGGCCAGGCGGACGGATATCTTTTTAGCCCGAACCATGTTATGGCTGACGCCTATCTTGGATAGGGTAATCTGACCGTAACGAATATCTATTTCAATAGATGCCTTCTTGGCCCCGGATTTTTGGGAATATAATCCCCAGCCGGAATCAACCGCGAAGAAGGTCCTGAAATCACGGGCGTTTATCTTCGGCGTAAAAGATATATATTTATCAGGCGCGGAATATTCGAATCCGGACAGGCCGGTCAGCAGCGTATAGCTGGCCATGGACCGGGCGTAGTGATTACCGCATTCGAATTCGTTCCATGGGTTACGCCGTTGGCCGTCGTGCCGGGCCCGGATGGACTGTGCTATGTCCAGCCCTTCCCGGACAAATCCTTCATAGATCAGGTGTGAAGCCACTTGGTATTCTACGCCGCACCAGACTTCATCTGAATACGGGAAGGGAATCGCCGGCCGGCCGCCTTTGGGCCAGGTGCATAAGAGCAGTCCCTTTTCGTCGTTCAGGGCGTAAATACGCTGGCAGTTGGCGTGGTCCTTGAAATCGGTCCGCCAGTTATACTTGAAAATAGATTTAAGAGCGGTTTGGACATTCTTTTTATCCAGCAGATAGCCTAGGCCGACCAGATGGGCAAACCACTGGCCGATCAGGTGGTCTGCTAGGCAGCCTTTGCCGAACTGGTATTTAGGCGCTTTCTTCGGGTCGTATTTCTGGATATAAAATTCACCGTTGAAGAGCATCTGTTTTGTCTTTTGGCTGCCGCTGATGAAAACCTTTTGATACTCCGCGGCTTTTTTGTCATCGCCCAGGTAACGGGCAATTTCCTCGGCGGCCCGCAAGGCGCCCAGATAGAATGTGCCCATCATGGTATTGGGCCCGTGGAATTCTATGTCGTAGGTATTATGCTGGATGCCTTCCATCACTCCGTCTTTGTCCTTATCCCACCCGGTCCAGGCATATTCCAGTGCCTGCTGCGCCTTGGGCCAGAGTTTCTTGAGCCATTGGTCATCCCCGGATAATTTCCAGTCGCGGTATAGCTTCATGATGCCGCCCATCTGGCCGTCCGCGGCCGGTACATAATCCCACCATTTGCTGCCCAGCGGCAATTGGATGCGGAAGCACATCTCGCCGTCCGGATGGAGGTTGTATTTATAATCCGCCTCACGCATGCTTCGTTCCAGCGCCGGGAATAAAAACGCCTGGGTTTGGGCGTAATTCCAGACATGGGTGCAGGAACCCTGGCAGCAGCCGCTTTCCATGTCGCATCCTTCAAATCCGTAGAAGGTGCCGTCCGGCAGGCGCAGGCAGGTGGTGGTTTTGAGTATTGAGGCCTGGCTGGAGACCGCATCCAGAACGTATTCCGGCAACGATGATTGATATAAGGTATCGTGATAGAGCCGGGTTTCCTGATATAAGCGTTTTTCATTCCTGGCCACATAGCTGGCCGCATCCCAGGCATCCTTAAACTGACTGGCGTAATAATTCTTCCAGACCGGCTTGGCGCAATCTTTGCCCTGACAGCCCCAATACTTTTCGAAATTAGGGAAATACCAGGAGATATAAATCGGCAGTATGGCTGACTGGTTGGGCTGAAGCCTGACTTTTAATCCGATAGAGCCGATATCGGTCTTGCCCGCTTTGGAAGGGCCGTAGCGGCGCTCCTTGAGATTGCCGGTGGCGGAAAACTCATCCCAAAAATAGTGCAGGTTATCAAACCACTGCCCGCGGAACCAGTGTGACTGATGAACAATATTCTTCCAGGGCGTGGTCAGGGCCATGGAACCGAAACGAGGATTATTCCGGCCATATTTTCGCGAGCTCATAAACAACCCGGCGAGATGCTTATCCTTGAAAAACCCATTCACATTTTTCCCGAAGAATTCGCCTGAAAAATTACCCGTACCCGGATAACCGATTGCATTGAAAAGATTCGCCGCTAGCGTGGCGGTGACCGTCTTTTTGGAGGGGTTATGCAGGTGGAAATTAAAAATCGCGACCGGGATTCCGGAATCATCCTGATTAAGCGGAATGAAAGGGCTGTAGGCCTCAAGTGCAACCTGGAGTGACAGCTGATGATCCTTGAAGTCAATCCGGGCAAAAGGATATTCGCCTGAGAATGTGCAGTCATCCATATGGGGCAGCCCGGCGCCGTTTTCGCGCAGGACGCCGCTGCCGATTCCTTCAAATGGTGCGGTGGGCGGGGCCTGCAGGACCTTGGTAACCGGCGCGTGGCCTTGGCTTTGCGCGTGGATGGTAAAGAACGAAAAGGGCAGGATGGATTTCTTGTTGGGCTTGTTAAATATCTCCCAGTCAATCAACTCACCCCGGCCGGACAGGCTGACTGAGCCGGTTCCGATGCCGCCCAACGGGAATGCGATTTCGTTTAAGTGATTGCCCGAATATGTTTTCTTTATAATAGTCATATTTGTTTATCCTTAAAGTTGCCGGGGCATCCGGTCTTTGGCTGGCAGCATCTTCGGGAACGCCGTATGCGGTTCCTTTTGGTACCAATATGCCACCGAAGCGATATCGTCATCCAGCGGCTTAAATTTGCCGCCATGGCGCCAGCCCAATGCCTGAATGGTCACGCGCAAATCTTTTTCGAATCTGATTGGGTCAGGGATATGCCAGCGGTACATCCCGTGCTTAGCCACCTCGCCGACCACCCGCTTGAACAGCGGATAGCCGGAATAGATGGAACTGAATGTCTCATCACCGAAATTCCAGGCGCCGCAGAAATAGTCCTCTGTGCCCGTGCCGCAGATGGTCGGGAATTGCTTATCGCCGTCCATATAAAACTTGATTTCGCCTTCGCCCCACCAGCCCTGGGAAAACTGGGACCAGGCCAGGAAGGTGCCGACATAATGGCCTTTGCCCCTGATTGAATCAACAATGGTGTAGTCGGGATGCCTAGGGTCAACCACGGCCCGGCGCCACTGGGCGTGGAAATAGGCCGCGTCTTTAGGTACCTGGCAAAGGGAATAAGTAATCTGGTAATACAATCCGCTGATGTCCTCAGCCTGCTGGTTCTCTATCGTGATTTTACAGCGCTTGCGGAAGGGCATCGGGAAATAGCAATTGAATCCGCCGGAGGGATTGGCGGCCATGGCCAGTGAGTTGACATTATAGCGCAGACCGTGGCCGTTGCAGAAGAAATCTCCCAGCGGCACCTCGACTGACGGGGTCTTTTCGTTGTCCCAATAGAAACGAATCAGGCAATCGCGGTAGGCCTTGGGAGCGATGGTCAGCCAGATATGTTGGATAATGCCGGGGCCTTTGATATCAGCCAGCGTGATAGTTTTACCGGACCGAAGCCAGATCCAGGGGCGGACCTTCCAGCCCCGGCCTAATTCTGAAGCCGGACTATCGGATTTTGGAAATTCCTTGGCAGCCTGGCCCTTGGCGCCGGTTGGATTCTCTCCGGAAATAGAACGGGTTTTAGCATTTGAAAGCAGCGGAAGTGAATTTAGCCCCGGGAAGATATTGGATATTTCCATATGTGCACCTCTTTCTATTACCGAAATGTTTTCAATCAATTGGCACAACAGCCGGGCGCGTTCCCGCAACCGGGTGTTTAAATACGGGAGTCGCTATCTATTATTACTTGATTAAATCAGATAGGGCGTAATTAGTCAAGCAAGTAGCGCTTTTAGAATACGCGCTAAATTATTTAATGGCCAGAATCATCTGCGGTTTTAGCAGGAAGGGCGGGACTATGCCCGTGATATTAGACAGCGGCAAGACATCTTCTGATAATTCTATGCCCAGTATGGCACTCATGAATTCCCGCCGCTTTTGGCAGCGCTGGTAGCAGGCCGGGAATTGCTTGCGCAGTTTGGCGCGCAGGTTTTTGTCGGCGATGGCAAAACCATCTTCCATCCGGGTTGAGAAATATCTCTTGGACGATGGTATCACGTCTGACTGGATGACCATGCCGGAATGAATCTTGATATTTGAGCCGGGATATATGGGCGAGCTGAGCCATTCGTCTAAATGGATTAGATGTCCGGCATTCAGGAAGATGCCGAATTTATTGTACGGCAGATTCCTGGCAATGATGTCTGATAGGGCGCTGCCCTTGGTCCCGATTCTTAACAGGCGGAACCATTCGCGCATGGCCGAGAAATACGGCCCGGCAAAGTCGTTGATATAATTCCGGGCGTTGGCCGGTAAATCAGCGGCTGATTCGGCTACCCAGCCGGCCCGGCAGGCATTGCTTCCCCAATAGCATAGATTGGTCGCAAATGGGTGGCCCCGTTTTATCCTGGCGCCAATCGGGCTGGACAGGCCTTGGTCGCGATTCGCGCCGCTAACCATGGTCAGATGGCAGCCCAGTGGTTCCCCGTTATACCCGGCTAATTTAACCAGATTATAATCAATCATTCCGTCGCGGATGCCGAAGAGCATTTGTTTCATTCCTTCAGAAGCGAGGATGTTGGTGAATTCAAAATAGGCGATTTCAGAAGGTGAGAAGAATGTGCGCAGTCCGTAATCCGGATGCATGAGCAGGTCCGTGGAGTTTACGACCATATTCGGCCCGGCCAGCTCGCGCAGGGTATCGGCCAGATAAGCCGGGATGTCTATGGCATGGG
>Ga0208373_1005753_pt1 | contig 10180 bp, 12 predicted proteins | sample RifOxyC2_FD_184036 | JGI IMG/M metagenome (GOLD analysis project Ga0208373, IMG submission 184036) | Soil microbial communities from Rifle, Colorado - Rifle Oxygen_injection C2 (SPAdes) | ecosystem: Environmental > Terrestrial > Deep subsurface > Rock core/Sediment | place: Rifle, Colorado... | reverse complement strand
GCAAGGTCAGCGTAGCCGCAACCAGCCGTGGCGGATGGTTTTTGGGAGCCCAGGCAATACATGGGAATCCCTACGATGGCCATACCTTATCAAAAACATTGAAACAGGTAGAAAGGATTTCTCAAAAGCCTGGACAGGCATTTGTTGACCAGGGATATCGGGGCCATGACTACGATTGAGATATCGAGGTCCATGTGGATAAAAAACGCAGAGGGGGGACAGCCAAGGCCCTGTGGCACTGGATGAAAAGACGGGCCGCCATAGAACCGGGCATCGGCCATCTGAAACAAGGGCATCGCATGGATCGAAATCGGTTAAAGGGAGAAGAAGGCGACCGGATTAATGCTATCCTGAGCGCAGCCGGAATGAACTTCAGAAAGCTGGTCAAATGGCTGGCCGAGTTTTTATCTTTTTTATTTGGCAGGCAATTTTCAGTATCCCGATTGGCGGTTACAATGATATTTATCCGGCTGGCAACCGGGATATGAGTTTTTCAGAATCGACTATTTATTTGGTCGGACTATCCCGGATATTTCATGAAACATGAAAATTCCATCGATGAGTAGCAATTTTATCGAGCAAAGATAAAAATCGTTTTTTTCCATCCCGGATATAAAAAATTTCCGGCTTTTCAGTTGGAAATTTCAAAAAATTCCCTAGAAAAAATAATTCCGAACGCACCTATCCTATGATTTTGAGAAGTCAGCCATTTTCCATCATTTTATAGGTCAGGTTAAACCCAGATGATAGGAAATCTTATAAAACAATTGCTGGTATGGATATGCGCTGGATAAAAGCATCCGAACTCTTCTAGTATTTCTTAATACAACCGCGCCGATTTTAAACGGATCTGCACCCCGGGCAAAATCCTCATAATCATAAATCCATACGCACATGCCTTCTTCCCACGGTGGAACTGGCTGGTTCCGATAGGTTTTCCCGAGGAAGATTAAAAATTTTTCCTGTTCTTATTTCGGCAACTCGGAAATCCGGATATACTAGAAGGGACAATTTGTGTCTGTGTATGTTTTGATTTCTTTTTTCATTTGTGCTATCTTCTTTTTGGGTTAAACCTCTCATCTTGGGCAATTGGAGCCCTTTTGATCATGTTTAACCTTTTTTATTTGTAATTTCATAATTCATGGGTTCTTTTTCCTTTCATTTCAGCAAATCTGCACTATCCGGATACAGCTTTAGCAGATCTCCTTTAAGGTCTATCTTGGCGGATCTGGTTTTCTTTCTCAGCCACCAATCAGCATAGTCGAGTTCGAAATCAAACTCTCTCCAATCGTTTGGGATCTTCCCCAGGTCATCAAGAATGTGTTGTTCGGCTACAGCCCGGACAGGTCCGGAAAACTTTTGGCAGACCAGGCTGATCCCTAACTGGTGATGCAACACAAGTCTATGGTATGGCCCATATTTGGGAAAATACTGGTCCAAAAAATCATGGATTTCCGTAAATTTGCTCCCAAACATTTCGAGGCTTATTTTTTCATGGTCTTCTCTGTACATTTGCTTTTAAAACCTGCTATGATGTTGCTGATTCATGGTTGTGAATCAGCTTTTTTTTAAAAACCGGTTGTTTTCTTTTTGAGAACAGCCGGTTTCTAATTTTCACCATCATCGAGATAAATTTTAATAGGTTATGGTTTTGTGTTTAACAGTTTTGCCTTAATGCCTTTTGACCGGCAAAAATCTTCAAATTCAGAAAATAACGAATAGTTCGTGTGTTCTTCTCCTGGGTAATCCTTTATGGTCCGCTCCTGCATCCAGTCCTTAAAAGGTTTGATCAAATATTCCGGCAATTCAGAGATCCGAATATGCTTAATTCCATCATCCAGAGTATATCCTTTGACCATTAAAGTTTCCGTATCATGGCCGAACCTTTCCATTTCCATTGTGTCCGTATCAATCAGGACATAGACCGGATGCATACCACCCTGCCCGGGTTGGACACAAATAGTTTCCCCCATGGGAACGTTCCAGATCCCGGTCATTTTATAGGACTCGTGGATATGGCCATGAAGGGATAACAGGGGTTGTTCCTTTAAAAGAAAATTAAAAACAGCTCGTGATTCCGGCCGATCACCATTAGCGCAAACATCAAGCCCAAGGCCTGCAGGAGGCATGTGGATCACATAAATTGCTTTCCTCATATTCTTGGGCCGGACCAGGGCCCGAAGTTCATCCTCGATTGTTGGCAGGGTGTTTGCCAGGGTAAACCAATCCTCGATATCTTCCCATCCAGCGCCACTTCCTTTTTCAACCGAGAAAGAGGGGGTCCCCCTTTGAATCGGAAACACAAATTCTTTTTTGTCCATCCTGCATCGATCCTTAAGCCCAAAAGGATAATCAGCCACATAGTTCATACCTATGAACTCCAGACCGTTTATTTCAATCTTTCTCTGGGCTATGTTATGTACAAATTCAAACCGGCTGCAGGCATTATCAAACACCTGGTCATAAATCCGCATATCATCGTTTCCCAGACAGCATACATAATGAATCTCAGCTTTTTCAAACCTTGGGAAATAATCCTTTTCCAGATACCGGATAAATTTTTGTTGGGCCCGGAAAATATTATTCCCCCGCTTTGGCAACATATCCCCACCGTTGATAACCATATCGACATTGTGCTGCAAGGCCTTTTTCCGGATTATACTGTAATACATATCAGATCCGTGGAGATCCGTTGTGTATAAGATTTTCAATTATAATATTCCATTTTTATACAAAAATTCTCCTGGATCAGCTCCCCGGGCAAAATCCTGGTAATCATGAGGCCAAGCAGTGTTCCCAGGGGTTTCCCCTGGGGGCAATGGTGCATTCCTGCACGTTGCATCCAAAAACTTTTTGAAAGCCTTTTGATCATCTTCCGGAAGATCGGAGATCCGGACAAACTTATATTGTCCTTTTTCATGAATTTTAATCTCATTGATGACTTTATAGATGGTGTTGACCGTCTCAATTATACCTTTTTCTCTGTCAATATAGACTATATATGATGATCGCATATAGTCCCCTGGTTGAAAACGGCCTGCAGCATCTTCAACGACTGTCCCGGAGAAAACCAATGACCCTGGGGTATCTGATTCTAGGACTTGCCAATTCTTGATCAACCCACCATTTTTTTTCATCATGCAAAAATCCTCGAAATAAAGTTTTTTCATTCTTTTGCTAAGCACCCTGGACAAATAGTTCTAATACAGCCTTCAGTTTGAATTACATCTGTAGTTGTCCCACACGATTCGCAAATGGACAGTGATAGATGTTCTGCAAAATTTATATACCCCCGTAAATAATCATTTCTGCTTTGTGTGTAAAAGCATAAGCCCCCAAACTTTTCCTTTACTTGAGTTGCTTCAACTTGTGGATAATGATTTCTATCAACATGAAACTGAAGACAGCTACACAATTGGTCAAGCAGCCAAAACCAGCCATCACCGCAGCTAATCCCAAAGCACATTAACGTTTCTTTTGGGCTCAGATCTTTTTGGACAAAAATTTTGGGATATTTTTTGAAAAGCTTATTTTGCAATTCTTTTTTCATTTCAAATCCTCGTCATTAAGGATAAACTGTGTTAACTGATCATTCATTAGAAATCCTCCGGATACAATTCTTACCTTAGTTTAATAAAAAATTTGCAGAATATCATTCCCGAGATCCGGCAAAACGTCACCACCTTCTTCGATAACCCGATAAACAGTATTTTGAGTTTCAATGATACCTTTTTCCCGGTCAATCGAAACAATATAAGACGACCTCATATGGAACCCTGGCCTCCACCGGCCTGCGGGATCGTCAACAACAGTCCCGGAAAACATTATTGGTCCAGGATCAAGCATAGCGGTTGGGTTGTATTCTGCAAAAAGTTTTTGGTTCTCTTCCCCGCCCGGGATGGTCAAATGATGGAGCTGCCAATTCTTGATAGTACCGCCCCGTCTTTTCCCGGACTCATGCCATACCGCTTTTTTACGATCTTCGTGAGCTTTGATCTCATGCTCTTCGAGCAATTTAAAAGTAGAAAGTTTTGCATAGGAATACTGCTCCAATAATTGCTCATGCGACTTTAGATTTTCGGGCAAATTGTTCTCTGCAAGCCAGGCTTCTAAAACCTTATCTGCTTCATCTCTGGCATTAAAATGCATTTGAGGGACATGCTCATCAGCGATCTTTGAGATAGACACGCAACCTGGGAGATCAACAAAATCATATTGGTATTCAGTTTCGGTTGTAGTCAGCACAGCATAAAAAGTTTTCATTTTTCAGCTCCATAATTTTATTTGTCTCTCAAGTCAGCTTCACTTCAATTTCGAGCGGATCGTCAGAGGCCGGTTTCTGCCGGGGCTGTTTCCGGCAAAATCGGTGTCTGTAAGACCGCACACACGCCCTGGGCGTGTGTGGTTATGAGATTTTAGATAAAAAAAGATGCTTCTTATATTCTGATTCGATCAATTTCTGATCTATTGTCATAAGCGTCAAATCATAAACCAATGCTGAAGCCATGATAAAACGATCTGCCGGATCTTGGTGCGGAAGCTTTATCATCCGGCTCTGGATCGCCACTTCATGCGTCAAAGGTGCTTCTTTTATCGGCAAAGAAGACAAAACGTTTTTGATCCATTTCCCGGGATCATCACCCTTGACTTCGACACGACCCCTTTCAATCAAAAGCATTATTTCCCAGGTGGAAATAGGTGATAGCCAAATGTCGTTCTTTTCGTCTTCGAGCGCTGCTACCATGGAAGATGACAATTCTTCCGGTTTTAACAGACTCCAAAGCAATATATGAGTGTCAAGCAACAATTTCATTTGAGTACATCCCATTCTTTTTCATCAATGACCGGCCCCAGGATATCGCCCACAATCACACCATCGTTTTTAAATTTCCCTAACCAAGATTCTTTTTTTTCAGGAACAGGCGGTTTTGTGACCAAAGCATAGGGTTTCCCTCTTTTTGTGATAACAATGGAGATGCCTGTCTTTTTAACCTGATCTATCACTTTAAGACACGTTGCTTTAAATTCTGATACAGAAATAGTCTCTAACATATTTATCCCTCCCTTTTATTTGATATTATTTTACTATGGTCATAGATTATAGTCAAGGAATAAAAGAAGGTTATCATGGTTTTTCTATTTTTTTAAAAATACATGAAAACAGAGTTTATTTCATCATCATCCGGCCACCGGACAGCACAACATCATCGTCATCGACCGGTTCATTAAGATAGTGGTTGGCTGTATACAATAGGTCTTCGTCGAATTCTTGTTTTACAACCCACTGCAAATAGTCTTTCGGGACATCTCGGAAATGCTGGCCCCGGTGTTTCCCGATGGGGATCTTTGCCATGAGGACCGGGCCTTCAGAGATCCGGATCATCTCTGCAATAATCTCCTGGGGAGTTTCAAACTTTTTTTGAAATTCCTTGAAGATCCGGATAAAAAGTTGCTCCAGGACAAGAATATCTCCCCATGCGTCATGGGCCTGGGCCTCGATCTCCATGCCGTAATAGTACCGGAGATATTGGAGTTTATAACTTTCCAAATCCCCTTCTGTGTCCAGGGTTTTGATTAACTTGAGCGTGCAAATGACCCTGGGAGCCTCCACCCCTTCTTTTTTCAGTATCCCGGCATCAAACTTTGCATTGTTTTTTAATCCGGTCCTGCATTGATTTTGGCATAGAATCGAATCTTTCCTGGGCAAACAGCAAGGCAAACGGATGGTTTTGAACAACATTTTCCCAACACCTTTGTGTTAAAGCTTTATGGCCTTTGGGCAGTGGGTGATCCTGAAACCATTTTTTTTCATCAGGGTTCATCTCTTTTCCTTTTGTAGGTTGTTTCCCTGGGGCAAACTGCACGTTTTTTAAAAACTTTTCATTGTACGGGACCATTTTTGTCCTACTTAACCAATTTCGTTCATCAGGACGTTATGCACTTCTTTATCCTCGATCCCCAGGTATCGCATGGTCACTGCCGGTGAGCTGTGATTATACCGCTTTGCAATGACTTCGAACCCCACGCCAAACTTAACTCTCTGTTGATAACCCCAGGTTTTTCTCAAAGTTCTTGCTCCGTAATTCCCGGTCTTAAGGTTAATGGCCTTTGTCCAGGTCTTAACCAGGCGGTTAACAGATCCGACACTGATAGGCTGCGGTTGCCCCTGGGTATCCCTTTTTTTAGACTGAAAAAGAAAGTCACGATCATCCGGAGATTGATCAGTAATGAATTTATCCAAAGCTTTCCGGATACTTTTATTGATCACGATGACATTTCTTTTCCCGGTTTTTCCTTCAATAATTTGATACACCTGGCCAGGCTTCAAATATTTGAGATCTCCAACTCGGAGTTTTAAAATATCTGTTGACCGGATGCCCGTATTAATACCCAAAATAAAAAGAAGGGAATTTCGGGAATCACCATCAAGGAATTTTATCAAAGTTTTTATATCCTCTTCATCCCGGATCGGATCAACTGAATTTGAAACACCCTTTTTAGGATGGTTTTCTTTTTGTGGGTGGGGTTTTTCTTTTTCTATCATAATCAGTTTCCTTTTCGTTATTTAACAAGTATTATGTATTTTTACATATAAAACTTAGCATTAATAAAACAAGAAGTCAAGCGAAAGGTGAAGAAATCAGCGAAGAGCGTTTATTGGTATGGGTTCAGGCTATTTTGTTCTATGCTAAGTCATGTGCAAGAGTTGGCTTGCTCCTTTTTTTAGAGTTTCTTCTCTCAAATGTGCATGTCTTTGAGTCATTTTTGGAGATTTGTGGATCTTCAATTTTTGCAATACATATCCTGACGAGTGAGCATTGAAGTGAAAGTGTGCCTTAAATCGGAGCGAAATCTTAAAAAATCCCGAAGATAACCAGGGCAGGGGGGAATGGTTTTTTTCCGGTAAAAAGCTGATCAAAAACCAAATTCTATCTTGAGTGGGCCTTTCCCACCTTTGTAATTCCGGACATCAATGCTCTCAAACAAGCTTACATCCCTGGTTATGGCCAGCTTTAAGGATCTTGGAGGCCCGGGAGATGTCATGGGTGCATTCCAGGAAAAAGTTGTTATGTGTTCAAATCTGGAGTCAGCCCAAAGCCAATCAAACCGTTTTGGTTCTTCAGCAAGGATTTTCATCGGGGTTTCACCCTGAAATGAATCGCCATCTCGAAGAAGGATGCCCATCATGGCGGAAGCCAAATCAGCCAGAATCCTATCAAGATTCAAAAACTTAACGCTCGCCAAATTGTCAAGGCTAATTCTTCCTGTTGGCAAGTCACCGCCATCTATTGTCAAATCAACCCGATAAAGAGATAGGTGGTCTTTCATGGCCTGCTGTCGAGCTGTGCTGAGTAAAGCAGTGGTTGCTTTTGTCCCATATACCGAAACAAATCTTTTTGGGGGCGGCTCCTTCTTCAAGGGGATTTCAAAAGATGGAAGTAATAGGTGGTCCTTTTTAAAATTGTCCTTCATCGTTATATAATTCAACAAAGATACATTCATTTTTAATCACCCGGACCATACATTATTCTTTAAGAAATTGTATCATGTGATATAATACATATAATTTCACACAAATGAGTTAAAATACTAAAAACAAATAAATGTGACAATACAAAATGAAAATAAAAAACGAAAAATTGATGAAAGGTGATCACATACAGGTCCTGAGAGAATTGTTAGGCCTTGGTGTTGTCGATTTATACTGGTTTGCCGGTACCGGAATAATGAACAGTACATGGAAATTGACCGGAGAAGAAAGAGAAAGACCAATCCTTGATCCTTCTTTGAGCATCTTGGTGAGATTTCTGTCAAGATATCCAGAATTGAGTTTTATGCCTAAATTCCCAAATTTCTTTGAAACGTTTGAGAAGATAACCCAGATTTATCCGACCCTCTTTCAAAACAAGAAAAGTAAAGAAAAAACGTCAGTACGCCGGTTTGCTCCCTTGTTTGGCAAAAACAGTTGGAGTTCTCCACAATGGGAAGCTGGAGAATCACCTTCGCCTGTGGTTTTAAGGCTCTTTTATCTGGTTACAAAGGCCATTGAAAACGAAGGGATAGAAGGACTAAAAAAATATTTGGCTGTTGTTGAGGAGGAGGCTCAAGGAAGGGGGATTGATAATAATGATATCTTGTTAAGCTCCGGGGTCTGGAAAACTCAAACATTCAGGGACAAGGTCAATGAAATGTACGGAGACTCCAGGCAAGAGGGATCTAATCAGCAAAACAAGGATGGAAGCGATAATAATCTTATGAAAGGGGCTGATATACAGGCATTGAGAGAATTGTTAGGCCTTGGTGTTGTCGATATATACTGGCTTGCCGGTACCGGCTCTACAAACAATAGCTGGAAGTTAACCGGAGAAGAAAGTGAGAGGCCAATCCTTGATCCTTCTTTAGGTATTTTGGTAAGGTTCCTCGCCAAATTTCCGGAATTAAGTTATATGCCCCGGTTCCCGGATTTCTTTGAAACGTTTGAGAAGATAGCCAGGATTTATCCGGGCCTCTTTCAAAACAAGAAAAGCAAAGAAAAAACATCAGTACGCCGGTTTGCTCCCTTGTTTGGCAAAAACAGTTGGAGCTCTTCGCAGTGGGAGGCCGGGGAATCTCCCTCAGCAGTGGTTTCAAGGCTCTTTTATCTGGTTATGAAGGCAATTGAACAAGAGGGTGAAGAAGGCCTGAAAAAATATTTGGCAGTTGTTGAAGAGGAAGCTCAAACAAGAGGAATTAAGGATATGGATAGTTTGTTAAGTTCGGGCGTTTGGAGAACAAAATCCTTCCAGGCACAAGTCAAAATAGAATATGGGGAGCCGATAAAAAGGAATGCTGAAAAAACTGATTAAATCATTGTGGCGGTCTCTTTGATTGTGCCTTAAATCCTGTTTCTTTTGACCATCATCTATCCTTTCTTTGAACCTCAGCATCTTTCCGATTGGCCACAGCCACTTCCGGATGGTCAGAACTCATTTTTTCGATGGCCTGCAATGCTTCCGGCTTATCCTTTATTTCCTGGTCCCCTGCATATACTCCAGGTGAAAAAAAATGATATGCAAATCATTCTTTATGAATCCCTTCCGCACTCTTTTGAATTTTTTCCAGATTGGTGTCTTCGGCCGGGTTAACATGCGCAGCTTGATTGAAAGAAATACAACCAGTGAACAACAGCACAATGGTTGATAATACCAAGCCTCTTGTTTTCTTTTGAACCCCATGTTTTCCCCTTAATATTGATTTTTAATTGTTTTTTTCAATTTGAATTATATATAGTGCACCAAATATTTTTTTATATTACAATTTTTTGATTAATTTCTTTTTGAAAAAGTTTTTTGTCGATCTATTAAAGAAAAAATCCGCCGATCATACACCCCTTATTTTACCTTTCTATAACTATTATAGAATGTGTTTTTATCCTTTAAATTCCATGGTCTCTAAAGCTATCTTCTTGTTATCACCTTATTATCTTCTTGTTATCTTGAAGCTATTTTTATATTCATCTACGGCTGTTTTTTCATTGTTTTTATAGAATTCTTAGGTGTTATCTTCTTGCTATCTTTTTGTTATCATTATGATAACAGTTGTTGAAGATTTTTAGTTTCTATACACTCATTATAGAATGCCTTTTTTAGTCATATTTTTCACCTCTTCAGCTAAAATTAATTCTAAACCTCTTTTTTTTGATCAAGTTTTTTTTTGACTGTACCTGTATTCGTTTTCCGAGAAACAGTCTCAAATGATAAAATTTGATCGTTAAATTCGAAGAATTGAGGGGGCTGTTGGATGACTTTTATTTTACAGAAAACATTTTGTTTGATTTTGTGAAAAAACCGTTTTACAGATGATGAATTCTATTTTTTCCTTTTTTGTGGTTGAATTTTTAATGCCTGAGATTTGGACTTGTTGTTTTTTTGCGTATTTCCCTTGTCCGAACTTATCATTTTCTCCTTGTTATCATTATGATAACAGTTGTTGAAGATTTTTAGTTTCTATACACTCATTATAGAATGCCTTTTGGGGGCATATTTTTTATTTCTTCGACTAAAATCAATTTTAACTCAACTTTCGGGATTCAACCCGATGAAGGCAAAAAAACTATAACATATTGAAATTATATTAAAAAAATAGTTGAAGAGCCCAGCCGTTTGATATATAGTGGATTTGCGAAAAACACAATAAAATC
>Ga0208373_1005750_pt1 | contig 10183 bp, 9 predicted proteins | sample RifOxyC2_FD_184036 | JGI IMG/M metagenome (GOLD analysis project Ga0208373, IMG submission 184036) | Soil microbial communities from Rifle, Colorado - Rifle Oxygen_injection C2 (SPAdes) | ecosystem: Environmental > Terrestrial > Deep subsurface > Rock core/Sediment | place: Rifle, Colorado... | reverse complement strand
GCCGGCTCCGGCATTGAGTCATTGGTCGTCTTGGGTAATATCTATCCAAACAACGCGATTGACATTGTCCGAGCGGGTGGCGTCAATGTCCGATACATCAAGCAAGAAAATTTATAATCAACAATCAAACCCAAGCCAAGCCGCTTGGGTTTTTTATTTTTAATAATTACCGGGCCTTTGATTGACATTTGCATTTGAATGTGTTATTATTAATAAGTTATATATCCGCTCCCACGGGAGTGGTTTTAATTTATATTATGACTATTAGAAATATCGCAATTATCGCCCATGTTGATCACGGCAAGACAGCGCTAACTGACGCGCTGATGCAACAGACTGGCATGTCTACCGGTGAAATTAGCATGGATAATGACGCTCTGGAACAAGAGCGTGGTATTACTATTTATTCCAAAAATACTTCTGTCTATTACAAGGACACCAAGATAAATATCGTGGACACCCCCGGTCATGCTGACTTTGGCTCCGAAGTTGAGCGCGTGCTCCGCTCCATTGATAGCGTGATTTTAGTCGTTGACGCGCAAGAAGGGCCAATGCCCCAGACCAAATTTGTGCTGAAAAAATCGCTTGAGTTGGGCTTAAAACCAATTGTCGTAATCAACAAGATTGATAAGCCGGCGGCTCGACCTGACACGGTGCAAGAGTTAGTGTATGAACTTTTTTTGGATTTAGGCGCCACTGATGAACAGCTGGACTTCACCACACTTTACGCGATTGCTCGCGAAGGCGTAGCCATGACCAGTTATGACGGCAAAAGAAAAGACCTGACCCCGCTCCTGGACGCTATCTTGGAGCTGGTCCCGGTGGCCTCAAGCCAAGAAGCAGTTAATAGACCGTTACGCCTCCAGCCGTTTAACCTTGGCTATGATAATTTCATGGGTCGGCTGGCGATTGGCCGGATTTATGATGGTAGAGTTAAGACAGCGGATAATGTATATATAAAAAATGTTGACGGCACCACGCGGACCGGAAAAATTACCAAACTATTTACTTTCAGAGGCGTGGAACGAGAAGAGGCCAAAGAAGCTTCGGCGGGTGATATTGTGATGATCGCCGGTCTGCCTGATATTTTTATCGGTGAGACCATTTGTGAAGATGAAGGGCAAGAAGTCTTGCCCGCTATTAGCATTGACGAGCCGACCATCTCGCTAAACTTTTATGTCAACAGCTCCCCTTTTGCCGGACGCGACGGCAAATTTGTCACCAACACCCAACTCAAAAAAAGATTGGAAAAAGAATTGGAAATGAATGTAGGACTAAAAATTGATTTTTCTACCACTGAATACTACAAAGTTTATGGCCGAGGTGAAATGCATATTGCAATTCTGCTGGAAAATATGAGACGCGAGGGTTATGAGCTACAAATCTCCCAGCCCCATGTCATTATTAAAGACATTGACGGCGTCAAATCCGAGCCGTTTGAAGAAGTGACCATTAATGTGCCGGATGAAATGTCGGGCGTAGTCATTGAAAAACTTTCCAAGCGGAAAGGCAACCTCTTGGAAATGGGTCCGGAGCATGGCAACACCAGAATTATCTTTGAAATACCGACGCGCGGACTGCTCGGCTACAAAAATGAATTTGTGGTGGACACCAGAGGCGAAGGTATTTTATATACCCGAGTAATCGGCTTTAAACCATACGCCGGAGCAATCAACAAGACTGAGCTGGGATCAATGATTTCCGGCGAGACTGGCAAAGCTCTGGGCTTTTCCCTTTTTAATCTGCAAAATCGCGGTCAGCTGTATATCGGCGCTACGACTGAAGTATATGAAGGCATGGTCATTGGCAACGCCGCCAAAGGCAATGATATGACGGTCAACCCGATCAAAGGCAAACAGCTCACCAACATGCGAGCCTCCGGATCTGATGATGCCATTCGCCTGACACCGCCGATTGATGTGACACTTGAACGGGGCATGAGCATTATGAGTGCTGATGAATTTCTGGAAATTACTCCCAAAAACATTCGCCTACGCAAAAGATTCTTGACCGAAAATGACCGAATCAAACAAAAACGACTCAAATAAAAAAATTCAGCTACAATCTAGGCCAACACCAAAAAAAACATCCCGACTTCGTGTCGGGATGTTTTTTATCAAAGTTATCTATCAGCTCAAATACTGCCCAAATCAAGATAATCATCAATTTTTATTTGGTCAACAAAATCAGGCATATGACTAATGAGAATTATGGCACCCTGATATTGATTGATGGCTTCGGTGATTATCGGAATATGTCTAAAATTAATATGATTGGTCGGCTCATCCAATACTAATAGCCCCGGCTCCATCAAAACCAACCGGGCAAAAGACAATAATCCCTTTTGCCCTTCGGACAAGTGAGACACTTTATGATCCATCAGTTCACCGTTAATCAAAAAACCGGCGGCCACTGATCTTAGATATTGTTCATCTCCATCATTAATAATAACATTCTTGAGCGAATCAAAAACCGTGTCTTCATAGTTTAAAGCGGCAAAGTCCTGACTGTAATAGCCCACTCGCACTTTGTCCATTATTTTGGCGCCGGCGCTTTCACCGCTCACCAAACTTCTTAATAATGTGCTTTTGCCGATGCCATTTGGCCCGGATATCAGCAGCCTGGTCCTTCGGCTTAATACTTTTTCAACCGGCACCTCTTTGGCCTTGTGGTCGCGAATCACTTTGACGGATTTGATCGTCACTAAGTCACCGAAAATTTCTTCTTGGCTGGGAATATCAAATTTTCTAATTGTTTTGTCATCACGCCTCACTTCAACCTTGTTATCTTCCATCTCGGCTGTTTCATCCCGCAATTTCTGGGCTAACTTTCTCATTTTACCACCCTTGTTGGCAAAAAAATTGACCTTTTCTTTGCGGTCTCTAATCTGTTTTTCCAGTTGAGCGTTTTTCTTTCTTTCTCGTTCAACTTGACTTTCAATTTCTTCGACAACCGAATAGTAATCCCCAACATATAGCTCTAATTTTTTGGTATAGACATTCAAATACAAAACCCCCTCGGTAAAACAATTCAAAAAATCAGCATCATGAGAAATAACGATAACTGTCTTCTGATACATAATCAAAAATTCCAACAAATGATCAATCCCCGCTTGGTCCAAATTATTGGTCGGCTCATCCAACAAAAGAATGTCCGGATTTTGAATCAGGGCGTAAGCCAATAGTAATCTGGCTTGCTGGCCACCGGAAAGATCACCCACTCGCCGGTCAGTCGGCACAGTCAGATTGACCGCTGTCATCACTTGGTGTATTTCGCTTTTGATGTTTTTGGGCGTAACATCATACGCTCGCGCCAAATATTGACTAATATATAAATCATAATCCTCTCTTGGTATCACTTGCAAAGCCGTACCAATGGTAGCGCCGCCGGTGATGGATATCCGGCCTTTGTTATTTTTCAACTTGCCCATAAGTAGATTAAATAAAGTGCTTTTACCAGCGCCATTTTGACCCATTAAAGTGATCTTGGCTCCACGCCGAATACTAAAACTAGCCTCACTGAAAATGGGCTTCTTATATAAATATTCAAACGATACTTCGTCAAATCTTAATATTACTTCTTCGCTCATAAAATATGCTAATTGATTTTTTCACATTAATGCTGGCAATAAAACACCCCCGGCTTAGAGGATGTTTTTGCCAAATCAACAAGTAAATAAATTATCTTTTTCTCCTACTTTTGCCAAAGTTTTTCTTCTTGGCCCAGGGAGCACTAATTGAACTGTCACCCTTGTTTGACCAACGCCTTCGGCCGGAGCCACCACCTCGATATCCGCCACCGCCACGATTTTCACCGCCACCACTGCTTCTTGAATATTGCGATCTGACTTGGCTTATTGGCTCATCGCTTTTACTCACTCTGATCTTTTTGCCATTAAATTGCACTCCTGTTAGTGACCGGATTGCTTCAATCACATATTTGCTCTCAACCGCAAAGACAGAATATTCCGACATCAAATTTATCTGACCGATATCCATACCGCGCAATTTCGGACTGGAATTAATCAGCGAGAACAAAGCCTTGATATCAAACCGATGATTTTTGCCAAAATTAATTTTCAAAGTGACGCTATCTTTCAATTCTTTGCCCCGATCACCGACTGGCTTAGCCTCGACATTCAAATTACGATTATTTTTATGTTCCTCAATTATTGGAGTCAGCTCTTTAGTCACAAAATACTTAATCAAATCCTCTTTTTTAACGGCCTTCAACCGGTCAATAACTTCCACCACATACTTCTCATGCGCCACCGCTTCAGTATCTGACTTCTGGACCGCCGTCACGAAATTATCAATCAGTTTTTTATAAACATCTTCCCCTTTTGGCACCTGCTTATGCTCAAATGGCTTGCCAATGGCTCGTTCTAATTCCTTAATCCGTCTGATCTCTCGTGAACCCACCAGAGAAATAGACACGCCACTCTGACTGGCTCGACCGGTCCGACCACTGCGATGAGTATAGGATATGTTTTGGTCTGGCAGACTATAATTGATAATGTGAGTCAAATTTTTGACATCAATGCCTCTGGCTGCGACATCAGTCGCGACCAACACCCGAATTTGCTTTTTTTTAAATCGCTCCATAATCTTGGTCCGGATATTTTGTGACACATCACCATGAATCGCTTCCACTTCATAATTGGCCTGTCTCAACCGATCAGCCACATCTTGAGTCTCACGCCTGGTGCGACAAAAAAGAATGCCATACACCCCCGGTAAATAATCCAAAATTCTTTTGAGCGCTTCAAATCGATCCCGCGTTTGGACGATGTAGTACTCGTGAGACACATTCTCAGCGCCAACATTCTTGTGGCCAATACTAATCTCATGAGCATTATGCATATAATTCTTGGCAATCGTGCTAACACCCTTAGACATCGTCGCAGAAAACAGCAAGGTTCGACGGTCAGCCGGTGTTTGTTCCAAAATAGAATCCAAATCATCTTTAAATCCCATATCAAGCATCTCATCCGCTTCGTCCAAAACCAGCCATTTAATAGTCTGTAATTTTAAAATTTTTCTTCTGATCAAATCATGGACTCGGCCTGGCGTGCCGACGACGATATTGGTGCCTCGCTTTAATGACCTAATCTGCAAGTCAATTCGTTCACCACCATAAACCGGAGTGACTACAATACCGGTAGAATGCCGAGCCATCTCACGAATGCCCTGGGCGCTCTGAATGCACAATTCTCTGGTCGGGCATAATACAATCGCCTGCAAGCTCACGCCGTCAGTTTTGATCTGACACAAAATTGGCAAACTAAAAGCCGCCGTTTTGCCAGTTCCAGTCTGGGCTAGGGCGGTCAAATCTTGCTTTGATTCTAAAATAAATGGAATTGTCTGCTCTTGAATAGGAGTCGGTTCTTCAAACCCAAGTTCAGCCAAACTTTTCAATATCTCGGCGTTTAAACCAAGCTCTTTAAATGTTTTCATTCGTTATTATTCTTTTATTACAACTTCAATAGTATCATATTTTTTAGCTTTTGTCAAACGGTCAAACCTTTTAACCAAAAGAGTGGTTTCTATCTATTGCGAGGGTCTGCTCTCTAATAAAACACAAAGGAGGTTCCAAATGAACATTGCTGGCATGAGGAAAGCGGCGATTTTGGCGGCGTTGTACAATAATTCAAAGTCTCGGGGTATGGGGTTTATGCATTTCGATCCTAAACCCATGACCGAGGCAGAGGCACAAGCGTTATTGGACTCGGGCCGGACATACTTCGATTACCTGAAGGGTCGTGTGATGAAAGTTGACCTTTCGGGCGACGAACTGAAAACCTATTTGTATAATCGCGACAACGGCGAAAACGCAGCCGAAACCGTTCTCAAAGACCTATCGTAAAGAGCTAAATCCGGTTTCAACCCAAGGCGTTAGCTACACAGCTGACGCCTTTTTTCTTATGAGCAAAAAATAATTTATAAGAAAATGTCGTCTAACGTTCGCGTATATCTGATGTTTTACGGAGCGTAGCGGAACAAAATATGGGTAGGGACTTTTATATAAAAGCCGCAACCGGATACTCGTTGCTATCGGATGTAATTTAAAATTTTTGTTTTGCGAAACAAAACATTATTTGGGGCTATTTTTTATTTTTATTATCTTATAAAACAATTTTTTATTCCTAATACTAATATTTTGTATTTTATAATTTGGGAAAATATCTTTTAACTTTGTTTCTATAAAAAATAAATCAACTAAACCTTCAGTTTGTTCATAATTTAATTTTAACTTTTTAACTTTATTATAAATCACTAAATGAATAATTTCATGAGCAATTGTTTCATTGACGTTTTTAATGTCTCTACTATTTGCCACCCTTAAATTGACTATGCTAGGATAATTAAATTGCCCTTCTGGTCCGTATAATGAGATATGGCAAAAATATTTATCTCTCACTTTTAAATTAGAGTTATTTAAAATTTCAAAAAACTCTTTTTCAATTTTTCGCCAGTTATTTTTTGCTATATTACTTTTTATTTGATAATTATTTCTATCGTAAATTTTACTTAGTTCTATATTGAGCTGTTTGACAAAAAGTTTTTTATTATTTTGATAAATTTCAAAGTAAAATTTAGGTAAAACAATCGGAAAATTATAATCAATAAACCACTTATATTCATCGTAGATATTTAGTAGTTTTTCTTTTTCTTTATTTTTTGAATATAAAAATTGTAGTTTCATGCTTATATTATAGCTTAAATATGAAAAAATTAAAACGGCCAAAGTATTTTATTTACCTTAGCCGTTGTGTAGTCAGAAAAATCCAGATTCCCGTAACTGTTTGGCGATATCGTTAACCTCGCTCCCGGGATTATTAATCGCAGGAAAAGCTTCTTTAACTGACTGCTCAATTTCTCGCAGACTTTTTTCTCCGGTCATCTGCCCGACAATGAATGCTCCGATCTCGTTAAAAGTCAGAACACCTTTACCCTGAAAGAAACCGAGAAAACCATTAAGATCTTGCCTGATTTTGAATCGGCAGTTGATTTTAGACACAAACTTGCTGTCCATGTTCGCCTCCTTTTATTTCTTGGATAAATTCGTCGGGAGCATACATTCCGCCATTATAGCATGAGGCAGAACATCCGCCACCGCAGAAATTACCGCATGTCTGGCATTTCGCTGGCAACCATTTCAGAGACCGAAAATGTGCCAATCGCTCAACCCATATTTCGGTTAGAGGAGTCTCTAAAATATTACCATAACTTCCTTTGGCGATAGAACATGAACGCACATTGCCCAAGTGGTCGATATGGCCGAAACCGGTTCCTTGCCAGCAACCAATCACATAATTATGATATTTGACAGGGAGTAGGCACAACGGAAAAGCATCTCCAAAACCGGCAAGAATGCCCAGTTTATCGCGTATTCTTTCCAGTTGAGGAAAAACAGACAAGTAGTCATGCAGGGACAGCTTGACCTGTTCCCAGTCGGATTTAGCCCGACCATAAGGAGTCAAACGTCCCACATTAATCTCATCTATTTCTATGCCATTTTCTATCAGCCACCGGCAAGTATCAAAAACCGAGCAATAATTACCTTTGGTTAATGTATAGAGAATAGAGATGCCAATTCCGTTCTCCACACAAGCCCGTATGCCGTTTACCACCGCATTAAATGATCCGGCAACTTGGGTTATGCTCTCGTGAATTTCTTTTGTGCCGTGTAGTGAAATAGCGCCGCCAATAATGCGATGAGCCACTAACTCTTGAGCTACCCCCGCGTTTATATGAGTGCCGTTTGACACGAACGACAAAAAGAAATCCAACTTGTCGGCATATTCCAACGCTTCTCGCCAATATGGATACACAAAAAATTCGCCTCCAAATAGCCGGACTTCAAACACCTCGGCTTCGGCAAGCTTGTCCAGAATGGACATAACTCGCTTTAATGGAGTATGACTTGATTTTTTACATTCCATTTCAGCGTTGAAACAAAACTCACAAGCCAAATCGCAAACCGGAGTTACCTCAAAATTTACGGAGATCGGCGATTTCAGACTTACTAACTTGTTCATTTTTTCCTCCTGTAAAGTTGGAGTTGGAGGGACAAATATTCATTCATCCCTCCAGCTCGGTTCATGTACTCACTTACAACGGCAAGTGCACTGACCGGCACATTTCAGCGTAGCCATACGCATGGGCGTAAGCTTAGGCATGGAGCCCTTTAGAACGCTGAACTTCGCTACTACGGCTTTGTTCTGCTGGTTCATAGCACTTTCCTCCTTTCTTGCCTATTATCTTAAATCACTCTTCAGGCTGAAAACCCACCATGGATTTTCATTTAACTTTATTGACCCAAAAAGTAAAATAAAGAAATAGGTCTTGGGGTTGAATGTTAAAGAGTTAATAAGCCATCTTATCACTACCCCCCCCCATTTTGTCAAGGGTTTTGTGGTTTTGTGGTTTAAAAAATAGCCCCAAATAATATCCCGCCAAAGGCGGGATATTATTTGGGGCTATTTTTTATTTTTTTTAATAGCGGCGTTCCGTATATTTATATAATAAATTAAAACGGGTTAAAATTCAATCCTTTGAAGTTTCTTTTTAGAGCTTAGTTTGTTTTTTAAGTGACAAATGCCCCTATTTTTGATAAGATAGTATTAACACTATATACAATTATTTTTTATGCAAAATTATCTATCACGAATTAAAAAAATCAAGAAACAGTTGGCTATTTCAGAAGAAGAGCGCTTTGTAGCTGCCCCCAACGGCACTCATCACAAAGTTTTTCTTTCAAATAATTATGTTATCCGTTTTCGAGACGACAACTGTAAGCTTTTATTAAGAGAGGCAAATTTTTTGAAGCAACTTAATCATGCGCTAATACCAAAAATTTTGTGGTTCGGAGAAATTGATCAATTGTTTTTTATGGTTGAAAATCGACTCACGGGCAAAACAATAAATTTAGTTTGGAAAAATCTTTCAGTAAAAAATAATAAAAACATTGTTAAACAAGTTGTTGAGTTTTTGCAGTACCAGAAAACTCAAACAAAAAATTATATCTATTCAGCGAAGACAGGCAAAAAATATAAAAAATTTTTGGATTATCTTACAGATAATATAAGACAAAAAGCCGCTACTATCAAAAAGCTTAGACAAACAAATGGAATAATGAAAGATCTATTATTAATTATTAATAATCCAAAAGTTAAAAATTTGTTTACTACTCAAACAAAAGTTGTTTTAGTTCACGGTGATCTTATTATTCATAATTTGCTTACTGATGGAAAAAATTTAACAGGAGTTCTTGATTGGGAACTGGTATTATGGGGCGATCCCGACTATGATCTTTTTCGTCTCTTTTATTATCAAGAATGTGCGAAAGCCTACCAAGAACAAGGAGTCGATGAAACATTTGAATCTGATTATATGGATAGGTTAATTGCATTGATTTTAAAATCTGACCTTATAAAAAATGAAAAAATATTTCAGAGAAAATATCAAGTAGTGTGCGCTATTTTCTATCTCAATGCTCTCTATTGGGCAGCAAGCTCAGATAGCCCGAAAAAAAATATTAATGAAATCATAGTACAATGGGATAAAAAAAGTGGGATTAAATACTTATGTACTTAATCCCACAGGTTGCAGTTACTTGCAACCAGTTCGTTTGCCATGGAAAGCTGCCCCAGAAGACAGGAGAACTACCTTGGCGATCTTGATCTTCTTGATCTCGATCTTTTTCATCTTGTCTCACCTCCTTTTATAAGGTGCAGATTTGGCGATTACCTACTGCCGTGATTCCGTTTGACCGAATGTATTCTACGGCAAGCGCTTTGGTGATTTCGCAGTAAAAATCGCACATGTCGGAAAAAAGTCTTGGTCGATCCTTGACTGCTGAACGAGAAACGACCTCTCTGGTAACATGGCATTGTCCACCACACGGTCCTTCGATGGCGCACCCTGAACAGTAATCATCGGTTCCAGGAAAACGTTCCTTCACCATCTTGAATAAGCCGCCTGTTTTCTGAAACATCCGATCGAAGTCATTGATGTGCCCGACTTGCGTGGTTGTGTGACTGCAAACTTTGATACCGCCATCAACATTAAATTCGAGTGATTTTCCTTCGACGGCAGCACAGAAAGCATGGTTTCCAGTAAGCAGGCTTTCGCTAGTGAGGTTGCGGAAGGCACTGTCCCAGGTACCGAAGAAATCAATA
>Ga0208373_1005748_pt1 | contig 10186 bp, 5 predicted proteins | sample RifOxyC2_FD_184036 | JGI IMG/M metagenome (GOLD analysis project Ga0208373, IMG submission 184036) | Soil microbial communities from Rifle, Colorado - Rifle Oxygen_injection C2 (SPAdes) | ecosystem: Environmental > Terrestrial > Deep subsurface > Rock core/Sediment | place: Rifle, Colorado... | reverse complement strand
AGGTATGTTTCATGGCGCCTTCTGTTCCAACCAATAAATAAGATCCTGTCTCCATGCTTCCTCCTATAATAACAGGTTGACCTATGTGGCGATATTTTACAGGCACTTCTTCGCGACCCGGACCGAAAGAACGCGTGGCGCCTTTTCTGTGGACAAGAACTTTCTTTATTTTTCCATCTATGTTATGCTCTTCCAATTTTGCTGTGTTGTGAGCAACGTCATAAACCTGGTTCATTTCCATATCCTCAGCTGATTTGTTGAATATTTTCGAGAAAGTTTCCCTGATTCTATGCAATATAACTTGACGATTTGCAAAGCTCATGTTGATCGCGCATTTCATTGCTGCAAAATAATCCTGCCCTTCCTGCGAATCAAACGGTGCGCATGCAAGCTCACGATCAAGAATTTTTATTCCATATTTTTTCTCCATGACCTCGAGGAATAAATTAAGATAGTCAGTTGCAACCTGGTGTCCAAATCCGCGTGACCCGCAGTGGAACATTATCACAACCTGATCCGGCTTTGTAATTCCGCAAACCTTTGCAGCTTCTTCGTCAAAAATATTTTCCTTCTTCGCAACCTGGATTTCAAGATAATGATTTCCGCTTCCTAGCGTGCCTATTTGTGTATAGCCTCGGTCAACAGATTTGCTGCTTATTTTAGAATTGTCAGCGCCCTTCATTCTGCCTTCTTCTTCTGTCATTTCCAGGTCTGCTTCCCATCCATAACCTTCTTTCACGCACCACTTTGCGCCTTCTTCGACTATTTCCCGGAACTGCGCTTTTGTTGGCTTTAGAAATCCACCTACTCCTACTCCTGCAGGAACACGCTTGAATAACTCGTCAACTAATTCTTTCAGTTTGGGTTTAACTTCAGCGTAAGTAAGATTTGTTGTCAAAAGCCTCATACCACAATTTATGTCAAAACCTATTCCTCCAGGACTTATTACGCCGCCGTTCTCGATGTCCATTGCGGCTACGCCGCCGATTGGGAATCCGTAGCCTGAGTGGCCATCAGCCATGCAATAGGCAGCTCGTATAATTCCTGGAAGGGTTGCAACGTTGGTTATCTGATCGTAGACCTGCACATCCATCTGGTCTACAACATTCTTTGTTCCAATGATTCTTGCAGGAACACGCATTCCTGGCTTAAAACTTGCTGGGATTTCCCATTCCGTTTCGCTAAGTTTTTTCAGCTGCGGTTTTTTGAATTGGTTGTTGTACATACTCGGCAATATGATACAAGTCTTTTTAAAAGAGAAATTTATTTCAATATTCTCCTGTAAATCTGGGTTCTTTCAAAATTCTTCTATATTTCTCATCACTCATTAAATCTGCCACTTCTCTGTTTAGATCAAGCGCTTTGTTAATAGGAATTCCCCACATATTTCTGCCTACTATTCTTCCTTCACACCCTGCATCCATGACAATTCTAGTTGTTTCTATTAACTCTTTTTTTGGGTCATCTATTTTTGGACCTCCTGAAATTATCAGGATTGTGTTTGGCGCCATCTGAGCCATAAAACTCAGGCGCTTTACATTCAATTCATAAGGTACGTTATTGGGATCTTCTGGTTCCAATCTTAAAAGTTCGTCTAATCGTGGCATGCTAGACTTGAAACTTTCTATTCCTGTTGTGTAAGTTGTTTTGTCTTTGGCAGGCGCAGGGAATTTTTGCTTTATTACATCAACTCCCATGTTTTCTCCTGCTGCGACTGCTTGGGCGCACCAGAATAGGCTGTCCGCTCCCATTTCCTTTGGCATCGGTCCTCTTGCATAAGCCCACATAAAAACAGGCTTTCCAAATCTATGCGCTTCTTCTACTATACGTGAACATCTTTCAGCGTCCTGTTCTGTTTCTTCTCCTCCGAAATAGAATGTGAATCCTATGGCATTTGCGCCTGCTTCAACTGCTTTTTCAACGCTTGCCAAACTTGAATGACGCGGGTATCTAACTTTGTCTCCAACTGAAAAATGTCCGTCTACTTTCACTATAAGAGGCAAGGATGTTCGTATTCTGTTCTGGTACTTTTCTGCCAATCCGTATGGCATGGCAATTGCTGAGAAATTTCCTCTGTTTCCCAATTCTATTACCGCTTCTGGATCTGCGGATCTTTCCCACATAAGGGTGTGGCCTACTCCATGCTCTATTAATTGGTCAAATGGAAGACTTAACATTGTTCCGTTTCCTGGTCCGTTTTCATATAACATTCTGTGCAACTCTGCTGTCCTTGCTCTTCCGAGATTTCCGCTATAAGCAATTTTTTCAAGTGTCGATCTTCTTTGCACGTTTTTAGTTGCATCAGAACTCAAATCTCCTATAAGCACCATATAACCTAATAATGGAATAAAACAAATAAATAAAGGCTGAATAATACGGTAGAAATGTTTCGAGTAATAGTATTACTATAATTTTCAATTAAGAAATATTGCTCCTGAATAATTTCATTCAATTTAGAAATATGAAATACTCTTCATCGAAAAAACCACACGCAAACTTGATGCTACGCACCATACGCCTGCACACAGCTCCTCAGAGTTTTGCCAATATGACAAGAGTAGAAACCTACGGTTTCTCTCTTCGTGATCTCATTTCCCTAAAGTTGCTTCGCAACAAAAATAATATGATAAGCTGAATTGTTTCGGTTCCCTTATATACATCATCCTTTCTACAACCTATTTGATGATAATGTGAAACTCCTTGACGGTGATTCAATAAAATCACCGTTTGTAAATGACGTGCTCTGTATTCTCCATCGGAGTCTTGGAAGTGCCTGCTGGCTATGCACATGATCCGTATTCAATCACTCATATTAGCATCCTGTATTTGCCCCGCAATTCATACAAAGATAGCAGGTTCCAGCGCGTCGCATAAGGGTTCCACATATGTAACAAGATGGGGCGTCCCCATGTTCATCGTCTGAATCTTCTTTTTCCTTTACAAAGGTGAAAACATTTTCCTGGGTAAGCAGATCTGTTTTCGGCGTTAGTGGGATAGATTCTGCCTCCATTCCTGGAGATGCGTCTGAACTCGGTCCCATTTCATTATAGAACACTCCCATAGATATCTGCTCTTCCTTTGAAAGGAATTTCATGGACACCCATCTGAAAATGTAGTCCATGATTGATTTAGCTGTCTTGATTTCCGGATTATCAGTGAAGCCTGATGGTTCAAATCTTGTGTGCAGGAACTTGTTTGAAAGAACTTTCAGCGGTACGCCGTATTGCAATGCTATGCTCACGCTTGTTGCAAATGAGTCCATCAAACCTGCAACTATAGAACCCTGCTTGGACATCTTGATGAACATTTCTCCTGGTGCTCCTTCTGGATACAACCCGACTGTAATATAACCTTCTTGGTTTCCTACACGGAATTTGTGTGTTATTGATCTCCGTTCTTCCGGAAGTCTTCTTCTCTTCGGCTTATACTCTGCTTTTTCTTCGCCTGACATCTTGTTCGATAATGGCTGTGATAGCTTTGAACCGTCGCGATACAATGCAACACATTTCAAACCGAGCTTCCAGCTTTCCATGTAAACTTCTTTGATGCTATCTTCGTTAACTTCGTTGGGAAGATTGATTGTTTTACTTATGCTGCCGCTCAGTAAAGGCTGTGCGGCCGCAAGCATTTTGATGTGCGACATCGCACTCAAGAATCTCTTTCCTTTCTTGCCGCACTTGTTTGCGCAATCGAAAACTGAGATATGATCGTCTTTCAGATGAGGAGCTCCTTCCATTGTCATGCTTCCGCAAATGAAATCGTTCGCAGCTTCGACTTCGCTTTCATTGAAACCCAATGCGCGAAGCAGTTCGAATTTAGAATCTGTATATTGCGATTTTGGAAATCCAAGCCTGCGCATACATTCGTCGCCAAGATAAAATGGAGTTAATGCAAATTTGATGTCCATAACCGACGGTAGAATGCCTTCGAGCTTTTCCAAATCACTATCCGAGAAGCCTTTCTTTCTTAGTGTTATATCGTTGACATAAGGTGCGCCGCGGAATGAATTTGTTCCGAGAACATGTCTCATCATGTCTCTTACTTGGTCATCTGAGTATCCCAGATTTTTCAATGCCGGGCGAACAGACTGATTGATTATTTTGAAGTAACCTCCACCTGCCAATTTTTTGAACTTAACAAGTGCAAAATCAGGCTCTATGCCTGTTGTGTCGCAATCCATTACCAACGCTATTGTGCCTGTTGGAGCTATCAGTGTAACTTGTGCATTTCTATAACCGTATTGCTGACCCAATGCAAGTGCTCTGTCCCAATTTTCTATGGCTGCACTCAAAATATAAGGAGGGCACATTTTGTGATCTAACCTTTGTGGTATAATAGAAAGATTCTCAAATTCTTCGGGTCTTGCGTTATAAACAATTCTTCTATGATTTCTGATTACTCTTAACATATACTCTCTGTTTTTTTCGTATTCAGGAAAAGGACCCACTGCAGCTGCCATTTCTGCGCTTGCTGCGTAGGATTCTCCGGTCATGACTGCTGTCAAGCCTGCTGATATTGCACGGGCTTCGTCGCTGTCGTAAGGAATTCCCATTACCATCAACATTGCGCCAAGATTTGCGAATCCAAGACCAAGCGTGCGGAATTTATAAGAACCTTCTGCAATTTCCTTACTCGGATATCCTGCCATGAGGACTGTGATTTCAAGGACTATTGTCCATAGGCGAACAGCATGCTTGTAGAGTTCTATATCAAAAATTCCAGTTTCTTTGTCGTAGAATTTCATCAAATTAAGAGAAGCTAGATTGCAAGCTGTGTTATCCAAAAATAAATACTCACTGCACGGATTAGTTCCCCTTTGCCTTCCAGAAGCAGGGCATGTGTGCCAGTCGTTGATTGTATCGTCGAATTGAACTCCCGGATCGGCAGATGCCCATGCTGCTTTTCCAATTTTATTCCAGATTGCCTGAGCCTTGGTCTTCTTCATTACTGCGCCGTTGGTTCTTGCTATAAGACTCCAGTCAAGATCATTTATCACTGCGCGCATGAAAGCGTTGGGAACGCGGATTGAATTATTGCTATTCTGGCCGCTGACTGTTTGGTATGCCTCTCCTTCATAATCAGAAGGATAACCAGCTTTCACCAGTGCAGCAACTTTCTTTTCTTCGTTCATTTTCCAGTCTATGAATTCTTCAATCTCAGGGTGGTCCATATCTAATATAACCATCTTTGCTGCGCGTCTTGTTGTTCCCGCGCTTTTTATAGCACCTGCAGAAGTATCAAATATTTTTAGAAAACTCATCAGACCACTGCTTTTTCCTCCGCCACTTAACGGCTCTCCTTTACCACGAAGCGTGGAGAAATTTGTTCCCGAATTGTGTATGATTACAAGACTGTTTTCGCCTGCAAGGTAATTGTTATTATCGTTGACCGTTAGATCGTAGAAATCTACGTCTTTGTCTATTTTTTCGACAGAAGTTACAAAACATGCTGATTCGCATATTCTTTTTAGAAACTCTGCTGGTTCACTTATTTCTTCCTCAAGCATTCTTGATAGCTTTTTCGGATTTACAAGGCCTTCATATTTTAGTCTACCAAGATGGAAGTTTTGACCGTTTACATCATATCTTAGCCATCCACCAGCTTTTTCAGGAGTTTGAAAAATATCCTCGAATGTGTTTTCTGCAAGAGGTATGCAAAATTGGTTTCTGTGGTTCTTTCGCATTATAGAAAATTCTAACGAGTTTCTTCGTCTTGGGTTTTCCATAAAATTTCCTATTTGCTGAACCAATGGAACTGTTGCTGATTTGGATGCTATAGTTACGTTATATGTATTGCCATCCTTGACTATCCCTCCTCCAATTCCCAAAAGTGACGATAGAACCGCAAGTTTTTCAGCTAAAACTCTTGAAGCTGTTCCATATACTGCCTTTCCGTCCTTAGTCACATAGCCGTCCGAATCCATAAGGCCTGCCAGAAATGATGCTAGAATATTTGTTTTTGTCTTGAAAAGGAATTCCGGAATTTCTACTGAATATGTTTTAGATCCTGGTTTAAATATGGAAGCGAAAAAATTTGTTACATTTCTTCCGTTGAATGTAACTAGATATAAATTTCTGTTTTTCGGTCTTTCTATACTCGCTTTTTCCCCAAATTTTATTTCCACTATTCTTTTAACTTTTTCCAGTGATTCCCTCGTTTCGTCATAAAATCGCAATCTTAATTTCTTGTATTCGTAATTTCCGTAGGATCTTCTCATCTTCTTGCTTGTAATTCCAAGAGATCCGTCTCCTATAAAATATCCGATTAGCCATGCAATCTCTTCGTCCAAATCTATTTTTCTGCTTTCCAATTTTCCAAAATATTCAGAATTCCATTCTAAATTAATATCTTCTTTAGGAATAATGTCGAATATCGTGCTATTAGATCCTAATACAGTATCACTCCTTTCGAGGAGGTCTGCTCTTTTTTGAGCTATTCGTTCTCCTGTCCATACCAAAAATGGATGCCATACAGAAACCGTAACACGCGCTCCATTAGAAAACTTTATTGAAAGTTTATCGTCCTTATCAACGTCATATTCCCAAATTCTTTCTATACTATCTTTCTGCAAAACTCCGTCCTTGTTCATCGAAATTGTGTGAATATTTTCACCTGCAATGTTAATGAATTTTCCTTTTCCGTCAAAATTAATTTTATCCTTGACTCTAAACTTTGAAAAAAGGTCTCGTATCTTGATCAATCCAAACTTATCCGTCCAGATATAAGAATCACCTGATGTGCATCCACTTCCGTATTTAAAAATCCTAGCTTCTTTTGTAACCAAATCCATTATGCCTCCTTCGCCAACAAGATCGTCTTTTATTGATAGAATGAAGCATGCGTGGGCCTGTGAATGTGAATAAGCATCTCCGGCTTGCATTAATTCGTGTGTCATAGGATCAATGAACCAATGTCCTTGTGCTGGCCCTGAAATTCCATATGCCCAATGCAAGCCTGTATTGAACCACTGGGGTGAATTCGGAGCTGCGTACTGATGTATTAGCATGTATGCTAATTCATCATAGAATGACTGCGCATCATCTGCACTTGCAAAATAGTCGTGTTTTTCTCCCCAATGTTTCCAGCAACCTGCAAGCCTGTGAGCAATCTGCTTTATTCCTTTCTCACTTCCGAGAACGGGTTTCCCGTATTCATCCATGATAGTGTTACCGCTTCCATCAACTTGCGGCACTCCTGTCTTTCGAAGATATTTTTGAGAAAGAACGTCAACTGCAGTTTGCGACCAGAAATCAGGAACTTCAATGTCGTCCATAGAAAAAATAATTGATCCGTCAGGATTTTTTATAACAGAAGATTTTCTTATCCAATTAGCTGTTGCGTATGCAGACTCACCTATCTTAGTAAATTTCCTCTCAATGTGCAAACCATTTTCCTGAACAACTGAAGCAGCTTCAACCATGAATCACACCTCACGTTTCCTGCAGGAAACGTGCATACATCTTCCAAATCTCCTGTCGTACAGCGACAGGCATTTCGCTTATAGTGAAACCACTAAATAAACGGCACATAATACTAGTGGTTTCACATATCTCTAAAGAGCAAAGCTCTTTGAGATCCCGAAGAACTATGTTCTTCGTAGATAGCAAACAACTAAGTAATATACCGTTTGTTTAGTTGTCTTGCTATAACACCAGAACATCAACCAACAAGTAACTACTACAGACTTACGGAACATTAAATATGTTTATCCTCGCCAAAGTGTTTTATACAAGAGTGACGTGACTCATGTGGGATAACACCCAAGTTCCACAGTTGCTCCTAATACTCGGTGAAAAGGCGTCTCGAAAAACATATAAGGACTGGCAACCATAAAAAATTCTATGACTAATGTAAAGATCTATACCACGAATTCTTGCGTCTATTGTAATAAAGCAAAAACCTGGATGAAAGCCAATAATGTGAAGTTCCAGGAAATAAATGTTGAGAACGATCCGCAGGCACAAGAGGAACTTGTAAACAAAACCGGGCAATTTGGAGTGCCTGTAATAGAAGTTGGCGGAAGAATGATGATCGGCTGGAATGAATCAACATTTCGAAATATGATAGAAGAGCTTAATTGAACTTCTTTTCGTTTACAATGATATATTCATAGGATAGAGATACTGCTAGATGGAAACGATAATTTTATAGAAAGTTTAATTTTCATCGCTTCCTTGCATGCTGCATTTGTAGCAAAGACCGTTTACTGGGTCTGCTGCTCTTGTGGCACATCTTAGGCATTTCATAAAGTTCAAACCTCACTTTTCTAAACTGAGTAAATCCGAAAAGTTTAAATATGGAAGTTCTTGTAAGAAAAGTTAACCATTTGGTGAAAATTGATTTCCTTGATCTAGAATTCTTGAAACACTCTTTTTAACATCGTTCTGAATTTTATACGTATTTCCCCATTTTGCATGCGCCAACCAGCCATCAACCCGTGCCTCGAAATCCAATTCATCTATTAATCCTTCATACAATTCTTCTTCCATAATCTCAAACCTTCTGAAAAACTGTTTCAGGTTTGATTTTTTTAAAAGCCTGTGATGATAGAAGATGCGGAATCCTAGCAGAGTAATACCTTTATGCAGAGGGAATATTTTTGATTTTTCAGGGTGAAGCTCTAATTTCAGTTCGTTGGACAAAAAATTCTCGACATCTGATTTAATCACCTCGAGCCTGATTTTGGACTCATTGAGTATGGCGAAATCGTCCAAATATCTGATATAGTATTTTAAACGTAATTTTTCCTTCACAAAGTGATCTAGCGGATTAAGGTAAACGTTCGCGAAAAGTTGGCTTGTTAATGCACCGAGTGGCATGCCTTTGTCTAAATCCGAAGAATAGCACTCTATAAACATTCTTAACAGTCTTAGGACTTTTTTGTCTGAAATTTTTATTTTGATCAGGTTCATGAGAACTTCGTGATCAACTGAAGGGAAGTAATGGCGAATATCTGCCTTGAAAACATACCCTCTAATCATGTTGGTTTCAAGTGCATGTGGAGAAAGCAAACCGTTTCTTGATACTTTGTGCTTAAATTCATCGAATCTTATCAGAGCTTTGTGTGTTCCTTTGCCTTTTCTGCTTGCGTAAGAATCAAAGATAAATGTCTTGTCGAAGATCGGCTCTATGATATTGCAAATGGCATGGTGTACAACGCGATCGCGGAACGCAGGCGCGTGGATCACACGAGTTTTCGGATCGTGTATTACGAAACGGTGCAACGGCGAAGGATGATAAGTTTGGTTTTCTAACTCGTATTTTAATTGGAAAATTTCCTGCTCTAAATTTGCTTCGAATTCCCTGACATACTTCTTGGGACGCTTTCCAAGCTTTGCTTTATTATATGCTTCAATAAGGTTTTCGAAGCTATGAATTTTGTCGTATAAATTGTTGTATGTTTTCATTTGTGTCTCCTTTTTCTGTTAGAATTTTCAACATTTCTGTTAGGATTTTGCTAGCATACTCATATTGTTTGAAGCTCAGGAAGGAGAGGTCTTTGCTTACACGAAGCAATACCTGAAGCTTGTGTATCTCTAACATAGTATTTTTTCGTGTTGTTTTTCCGTCTGAATAATTGAGTTTTATGGCAAAAGATAGTATAGACAAAACCAGGAGTTCTATTCTCTGGGATAGAACCGATCTTTGAGACTTTGGAAACTTATTCACTGTTGGATAAATCCATTTTACCAAGTCGTAGGATTTCTGTAAAATTTCGTGCTCCATGTATAACACCATAAATCCTGACCAGCCTGAACTACTGAGGCGCGCACCGATGTTGTCATTGATGTTGAAGAGGAATTCCCTAATCAATTTCCGATTCGACAAGTCTTCATCGAGGTTGACATTGAACGGACCATTGTCGTGATGCCAAAAGTCACGCCTAACAGACCTAACGCCAATAAGATAGCCTTTCCATTATGAAAATGTACCACTGCGATTTCGGGTTTCGCACTTATTGCACTACTAACTGTCATCGCTGAATTTTATGCTGGCCAAAATGCAAATCAGACTATGGAAAGGCATGTAGTCCTGAACACCCTCTTAGCGAATCCGTAAATACGCTAAACTCGTGAAAACTGGTCAGGAGAATAAAGTTTCTATTCTCTGAAGAAGGTACAAAATTTAATTTTTTTGCGGGCCCCCCCCCCATGTGGAAGGATGATGGAAACATATGTTTTATGAG
>Ga0208373_1005747_pt1 | contig 10188 bp, 5 predicted proteins | sample RifOxyC2_FD_184036 | JGI IMG/M metagenome (GOLD analysis project Ga0208373, IMG submission 184036) | Soil microbial communities from Rifle, Colorado - Rifle Oxygen_injection C2 (SPAdes) | ecosystem: Environmental > Terrestrial > Deep subsurface > Rock core/Sediment | place: Rifle, Colorado... | reverse complement strand
CGGCCGTATGGAGAAATTCATTCAGGACCTCCCAAAAGAAATCCTTATCATTTTCAAATTCCCGGAGGGCCCGGTCATAATCCAGGGGCAGCGGCAAAGAGAGGGGATCCGGAAGAGAAGGAAAATCGAGGCCGGTTTCGGCCTCCGGCTCAGTATCCTTTTTACGGGCAGACCATTTTTCAACCATGGCGATCATGTCCTTTTTCTTAAAGGGCTTGGTCATATAGTCGTCCATATCCGCTTCAATGCATTTTTCCCTGTATCCTTTAATGGCATGGGCCGTCATGGCAATGATCGGGGTTCGCCTGATCTTTATGGGGTGTTGGGGATGAACCTGTACCGCTTCCTGTTCACGGATCTGTCTTGTGGCTTCATACCCGTCCACCAGGGGCATCTGGATATCCATAAGGATTAAATCAAACCGCTTTGTTCTGAAAAGATCAACCGCCTGTTGTCCATCTTCCGCCAGGGTCACCCGGTATCCTGCATCGGTTAAAAACCGGACGGCAATCTGCTGGTTTGTGGGATAATCTTCTGCCAGAAGAATTTCGGCTTTTGACCTTCTGATCTCTGAAATTCTGTGCCGGGTAAGGGGACTGGAAAGGTTGTGAGCGCCGTTGAACTCCTCTTTGTTCAGTATGGCGATCATGGCGGATTTAAGATCGTCGCGTTTTACGGGTTTTGTTAGATATCCGTTGATGCCGAGGTCTTTGCAGATCTTGCCGTCGCCGATCATTCCCACCGAGGTCAGAAGAATGATGGGGATATTTTTCAGGGAGCCCTTCTTTTTTATCTCTTTCACCAACTGGAACCCATCCATTCCCGGCATCTGAAAATCAGACAGGATCATATGGATCTCATCACCGGATGAATTTTGATTTTCAAGGATGGATAAGGCTTCCGGGCCGCTTACGGCCTCGACGGGAACACAGCCCCAGGATTTGAGATGCTCTGAAAAGACAAACCGGTTATTTTTATTATCATCCACAACCAGGACGGTTAACCCATCCAATTGGGCACTGGTTCCGGCAACTTCTTCCGGAGCCGGCATATCTTTTTTAAAGACAACGGTGAAAAAGAAGGTTGAGCCTTGAAGGGGTTGGCTGTTCACTCCGATTTCCCCGCCCATGAGGGTGACGATCTGCCGGGAAATGGTGGTGCCGAGCCCTGTACCGCCGTATTTTCGCGTGGTGGACCCGTCGGCCTGGGAAAAACTTTCAAATATTTTGTCCTGTTTATCTTTTGGGATGCCGAGACCGGTATCTTTGACACAGAATCTTAATTTTACCTCTTTGCCGAGATCCTCGAAAGAATCCGCCCAGATGAAAATTTCACCCTTGTGGGTAAATTTTAAGGCATTTCCGACCAGATTGATCAGTATTTGTCTTAATCTTCCCGGATCTCCAATGAGTCTTTCAGGCGCCTCGGATGGAAGAAAAGAAATGAATTCCAGACCCTTTTTCCGGGCCGTGACCGCAAAGCTCGATGACAGATCTTCAAAAAGATGCCGTAAATTAAAGGGAATCTCGTCAAGCTCCAGCTTGCCGGCCTCAATTTTTGAAAAATCAAGGATACTGTTAATGATGCCCAGCAATGACTCTGCTTCCATGCTGATGGTTTTGGCAAGATGTTTCTGATGGTCTTCCAGCCCGGTTTCAAGCAACAGTTCCACCATGCCCATGATACCATTCATGGGGGTACGGATTTCGTGGCTCATATTGGCTAAAAATTCGCTTTTGGCGCGGGTGGCTTCTTCGGCTTCATTTTTCGCTTTTTTGAGCTGTTCCTCGGTCAATTTCCGTTCGGCCATTTCCTCTTCAAGGGCCCGGGTTCTTTCTTCAACCCTTTTTTCAAGCTCGTCCCGGTGTTTTCGAAGTTCATTCTCCATCTGTACCCGGCCGGTAATATCCCTGATATTGCTGATCCAGGCAGGCCGGCCCTTGTATTCGGATTCATCGGTCCTGATTTCCACATCCATTTTCTGACCGGACCGGGTGATATGGGTATACTGGGTGGGAGCATTTGTATTCTTTGACTCAATGCCCCGGCTGATTTTTTCAAGATCTTCTTTCGGGTGAAGCTGATAGGGCGTCATGGCCGACAGTTCTTTTGCGGAATAACCGTAAACATTTAGAAAAGCGGCATTGCAGTCAAGAATGAGATGGGTTTCCTGATCAAACACAACCACCGGGTCGGCAATATGGTGAAAAAGGGCCTTATAAATCTTCTGTATTTTCCGTCGTTCATTAAAGGTCTGTTCCATATCGGTTTTAATAACGGTCAGGGCGTCGAAAACCGCTTTAAACGGGTGGGACTCAGGAATATCCTCAAATTGCGTATCGCTCTCGTCCCAGTTGATGGAACCCATATACCTTAAAATTTCATCAGAATACGGAGCGAGACGGGAACCGGGCCGGAACCGGTGAAACACCTGTTTCAGAAAAGAAATCGGCCGGATTTTTATGGGCGCCTTGCCCAATAGCGCCATGGATGCGTCGATGGCCTCTTCGTAAGTATCAAAGGCCTTCATGGGGATGCCGGGCTGCTTGAGTTTTGTTCCAATATTGTACATCCAGCGGATATGCTTGGGGACATTGTATACAAAGTGGCCGATCAAGAGATGGTTCCCCGCCTTTTCCAATAACAGGCTCAATACTTTTATCCGGGTCCGTTTGGATGGAATATTGGTAATCTTGCTGTAGTCGGAGATTTCAATATAGGATTTACCCTTGAGGTGGACGCATTCGAGAAACCGGTTGTAATTTTGGAAAAGAGCAATGGTCCCCTCCAGGCTGATTTTACCCCTGGGAAAGGCGGAAAGGATATTGTCATTGATCAGTTCAAAGGTGACCCAGTATTCTTTTGTCAGGGGAATATCAGCCCAGTCCGGATTTTTTTTGATCCTGACGGATGTAAGGGGACAGATGGTTTCCGTAAACCCTTGAAATATCGGGTCTGTTTTTTTTAATGCCATAATTTAAATTGGCTGGAATAATTTCCGGCCTGGATTTTATTTTGAATTATCGCTGTTATTCCCGGCTTTATCAAGTAAAAACGCCAAAGAAGGGCAACCCCATGGGACCGTGTCCATAAAGGGGGTGTATTTTTGTACAATTAATTTGCTTTCTCCGGGAATATTTCGTAAATTGAGTGTGCTTGAATCTAACCGGAGTATTTAAACCTTCCAAATTGTGTGAAATATAAAAGAGATCCCTATGTCTGAAAAACCGTGCTATGAAGCGTTGGAGCAGCGAATCGCTTCGCTGGAGAAGGAACTGGCCAGGCGAAAGCAGGCTGAAGAGGCCCTTCGGGAGAGTGAAGACCGCTTCCGGCTACTCTATGAAAAAGCCCCTCTCGGGTATCAGTCCTTGGATGAAAAGGGGTGTTTTCTTCAGGTCAATCAAACCTGGCTGGATGCCCTTGGATACACCCGGGAGGAAGTGATTGGAAAATCCTTTGCTGATTTTTTGCATCCGGACTGGCAGGATCATTTTAAAGAAAATTTTCCCCGGTTCAAGGCCATCGGGGAAGTGTTGGGTGTTGAGTTTGAAATGGTTAAAAAGAATGGGTCCCTTATTCTGGTTTCTTTTAATGGAAGAATCGGCAAGGATAAAAATGGAAATTTTCAGCAGACCCATTGTATTTTTAACGATATTACCGAGCGCAACCGCATCGAAAAAGAGCTTTTTTTTAAAGAAAATATCATCAAATCTTCCGCCTGCGCCATAGCCACCTGCAACCTTGAGGGGGAGATGACCTATGGAAATCCGTTTTTTCAAAAGCTATGGGGGTTTAACGCCCCCGGCGAGTTTTTGGGCAAAGCCTTCCAAAAATTTTGGAAGGTCGAAGACCGGTATGAAACCATTATGCAGGCCCTTCGGTCCGAGGGGAATTGGTCCGGTGAACTTAAGGCCGAGAAAAAAGACGGCAGCCTTTTTGATGTTCAGGTGTCGGCGGCCGTTGTTTTTGATGAGACCGGAACTCCCATTGCAATGACGTCCACATCCATAGACATTACTGAACATAAGGCGGTTGAAGCTCAATCCCGGCACATTCAGAAGATCGAAGGGCTGGGTCGGATGGCAGGGGCCATTGCCCATAATTTTAACAACCAGCTCCAGGTCGTGATCGGAAATCTTGAAATCGCCATGGAAGACACGCCCAGGGCTGCAAGTCCCGATGAAAACCTGTCTATGGCCATGCAGGCGGCTTGCAAAGCCGCAGAGGTGAGCCGGTTGATGCTGATCTATCTTGGCCAAACTTCGGGCAGATATGAACCCATGGACCTGTCTGAAATCTGTCGTCAAAACCTGCCCCTTCTCCAGTCTTCAATGCCCGAAGGCATTCTCCTCGAGACGGAGTTCCCTCTTTCCTGCCCGGTCCCCAGGGCCAATGCCGGCCAGATACAGCAGATTCTGACCAATCTGATCACCAATGCCCGGGAGTCCCTTTCGGATAAGGGCACTATCCGCCTGACCGTCAAGACGGTTTTTCATACGCATATCCCCTCAGCGAACCACATTCCCTATGACTGGCATCCCCGGGAAATTTTCTATGCCTGCCTGGAAGTGTCCGATACAGGGTGCGGGATCTCAAAAAAAGATATGGAGAAGATCTTTGACCCTTTTTTCACTACGAAATTCACTGGACGGGGAATGGGATTATCCGTTGTCAGGGGAATGGTTAAGGCCCATGGCGGGGGAGTCACCGTGGACAGTGAACCCGGACAAGGCAGTGTCTTTCGAGTTTATCTGCCGGTATAACGAAAAAAATCAACAATTGAAGGCTTGAAGCTTGGTCAAAGGTGCTGTAGAATTACTATAGGTAAATCGGAAAAAAGGAAGGATTCTATGGCCGTTCGGAAAATCAATTGTGAAAATCTGGTAAGACTTCCCGTCTTCAGCCATGCGGCTGTTGCAGGTGATTTTATCTATGTTTCAGGCATCCTTGGAACAAAACACGATAAACTGGAAATTGTCGAGGGAGGTGTGTCAAAGGAAACAGAGCAGATTCTGTTTCACATTTCAACTATTTTAAGCCTATGTCATGCGAGTCTGGAGGATATTGTAAAGGTAAATGTCTATTTGACGGATATGAATTCTTTCCATGATATGAATTCCGCTTATCTTGATGCTGTCCGATTCGAACCGCCCGCCAGGATAACCTTGGGTGTAAAAGAACTTGCATTGGGTGCATCCGTGGAAATGGACTGCATCGCCTATAAACCTGAAAAATAATGAAACGAGAGGATAATAGAATGAAAACAATGAAATCTAAATTTACCGCTTTGCTTTTTTTTGGCGTTGCCGCCGTGTATCTCACCGGATGTGCTTCCAGCAGATCCAGCGAGGTATACTCCAGGGATCAGGCAAGGCAGGCCCATACTGTTGAAGCCGGCACCGTGGAATCGGTCAAGCAAGTCTTGATCGAAGGCACCAAAACACCGGTTGGCGCTGCCGCCGGCGGTGTGGCCGGCGGTGTTCTCGGCTCCACCATCGGCAGAGGCTCGGGCCGGGCCCTGGCCACCGTGGGCGGGGCCCTGCTGGGTGCTGCCGGAGGAGCTGCCGCCGAAGAGGGAATCACCCGGAAACAAGGACTTGAGATTGTCGTTAAAAAAGACAGCGGAGAGACCCTTGTCGTGGTTCAGGAAGCCGATGTTCCCATCTATCCCGGGGACAGGGTCAGGATCCTCAGGGGACCCGACGGCACAACCAGGGTGTCAAAGTAAAATTTGACCTTTGCCTTTTCATGGTTATTTTCCTGAACTCACAGATCATATCAACAGGAGAATCATGAAAAAAAACATACAGTACAATGAAAATTTAAGGAATGTTGCCATTATTGCCCATGTTGACCATGGCAAAACCACCCTGGTGGATGCCATGTTCAAGCAGAGCGGCACTTTCAGGGAAAACCAGCAGGTCAATGAGCGCCTCATGGACAGCATGGACCTTGAAAGGGAGCGGGGCATCACCATTGCCGCCAAAAACTGTTCCGTGACATGGAAGGGGGTTAAAATCAATATCATTGATACCCCCGGCCATGCCGATTTCGGCGGCGAGGTGGAAAGGGCGCTTTCCATGGCCGACAGCGCCATTCTCCTGGTGGACGCATCGGAAGGACCCCTTCCCCAGACCCGGTTTGTCCTGAAAAAAACCTTTGAAGCCAAGCTCCCGGTGATTGTCATCATCAATAAGATCGACCGCAAGGATGCCAGACCCCACGAGGTCCTGGACATGGTCTATGACCTCTTTATTGATCTGGATGCCACCGAAGACCAACTGGATTTCAAATACCTCTGGGCCATCGGCCGGGATGGGATTGTCAAAAAAGACCTGGATGCCGAAGCCGATAATCTGACTGAATTGTTTGATGTGATCCTGGAAGATCTTCCCGCGCCATCCTATGATCCGGAGGCTCCCTTTCAGATGCTGGTGTCGGATCTTGGATATTCGGATTATCTCGGGCGGCTGGCCATCGGCAAGATTTTCAACGGGACGGCCAAATCCAATGAAAACCTGGTGTGCATCAATAAAGACAATGCCCTGCTCCCCCTGAAGGTCACCCGGATCCAGACCTATGACGGGCCTGCCCTGTCCCCGGTGGAAAATGCCGATGTGGGGGATATTATTGTATTGTCCGGCATTGAGGATGTGAAAATCGGGGACACCATCTGTACCAAGCAGGATCCGGTTCCGCTGAAACGGATTACCGTGGATGAACCCACCGTGTCCATGCAGTTTTCCATCTCCAATTCCCCCTTTGCGGGCAAGGAGGGGAAATTGGTCCAGTCCCGGAAAATCCGGGAGCGCCTCTTGAAAGAAACCCTCATGAATGTGGCCATTGAGGTGGAGGAAAGCGACAAGGACGAAAGCTTCAAGGTCAAGGGAAGGGGAGAGCTTCAACTGGCCATCCTCATTGAAACCATGCGGCGGGAAGGGTTTGAGCTGTGTGCCGGACGGCCCAAGGTGATTTTTAAATACAAGGATGACAAAGTCCTGGAGCCCATTGAACATCTGTTTGTGGATTGTGACGAAGATTTCATGGGCGTGGTCACGGAAAAACTGTCCATCCGCAAGGGCAAGATGGTCAACCTGGTCAACAACGGCAAGGGCCGTGTGAGAATTGAATTTTCCATTCCGGCCCGGTCTTTGATCGGATATCGGGATGAATTCATGACCGATACAAGGGGAACGGGCATCATGAACTCCTATCTGTCCGGGTATGAGGAATACCGGGGGGATTTCCCGGTTCGCTACACCGGCTCCATTGTGTCCGACCGCCAGGGAAAGGCTGTTCCCTATGCCCTGTTCAATCTTGAACCCCGGGGCCAGTTGTTCATAGAACCCGGAACCCCGGTGTACGAAGGGATGATCATCGGTGAGCACAACCGTCACCAGGATATAGACGTCAATGCCTGCAAGGAAAAGAAGCTCACCAATATGCGGGCCTCGGGCAAGGATGAGCATGTGATCTGCTCGCCGGTCAAGGCCATGACCCTGGAAAAGGCCATCCATTTTATCCGGGATGATGAAATGGTGGAAGTGACGCCCCTGTCCATACGGCTGAGAAAAACCATCCTGAACGCCTCCCAGCGCCAGGTGGCCAAGGCGAAATCCAAGAAAACCGACTAAGGCAAAGGGGGAAGACGATGATGATGGTCAACAGCCTGATTGCAAACCTGCTTCCCCTTTTCCCCAAGTCCTTTGTCAAGATCTTTGCCAAACCCTATCTGGCCGGGGAAACCCTGGAGGAGGCCCTGGCAGAAATCAGGGCCTTGAATGCCCGGGGCATCTCGGCCACCCTGGACCTCCTGGGTGAGGACCCGAAGACAAGAAGCCAATGCCGGACCGCCGTGGAGACCTATACAAGGGCCCTGGACCGGATTGCCGAAGAGGGTCTGGACAGCGGCATCTCCCTGAAGCCTTCCCACATGGGGCTCAAACTGGACACGGCCTTCTGCTTTGACAATATCCGGGAAATTGTGAACCATGCAGCCGGGTCCGGGATCTTTGTCCGCATCGACATGGAAGACACGGCCCTGAAAGACGATACCCTGGATTTATTTTTCAGACTGAAAAAGGAATTCGACAATGTGGGCATTGTGGTCCAGGCCTATTTGAGATCCGCTATTCAGGATATCAGGCCGCTGATGGACGTAAAAGCTGGCATCCGGCTCTGCAAAGGCGCCTATCTTTGGGAAGACAAAAAAGAGGCGTATAAGGACCCGGCTGTTATCAATTCAAGCTATGCCTATCTGCTTGAACAACTGCTTTCCCATGGCTGCTTTACCGGCATTGCCACCCACGATGAAAAGCTCGTGTTTGAGGCCGTAAAAATCATTGACCGGCTGGGGCTTGGCAAAGATGCCTACGAATTCCAGATGCTCTACGGGGTGGAAGAAGAATTGCGGACCATCCTCCGAGACCAGGGCCACCCCGTGCGGGTCTATGTTCCCTTTGGAAAAGAATGGCTGGCCTATTCCATCCGGCGTCTCAAGGAAAACCCCAAAATGGTATCCTATGTTTTTTCCGGTATGCTGAAAAAATTGATCCAGCGCTGAAAGACCCGGCTCAGGGTGTTTTCAGATTGTCGGCCACAATTTCTGCGATATGCCGGACCTGAACCCGGCCGTTTCTCTTGTTCATTCCCCCGCGCAGTTGAAGCACACAGCCCGGACAATCGGTGACCAGGACATCGGCCCCTGTGGCCTCAACATCATCCAGTTTCTGGCCCAGAATTTCCGATGAAATTTCGGGGAACTCCAGAGAATATGACCCTCCGAACCCGCAGCAGACATCTTCGTCCTTGCAGGGCGCATAATCCAGGCCCGCCGTTTGAAGAAGCTCACGGGGCTCCTGGGTCACGCCCAGGCCCCGGCACAGGTGGCAGGGAGAGTGGTAGGCCACCCGCCTTTGATTTTGGATAAAATCTTCCGGCCTTACCTTTAATACCTTGACCATGAATGAACTGAAATCCATCAATTTATCCTGAAGCTGATGCAATTTTTCAGCCTGTTCCGGCTTTCCCGCCAGGAGTTGGGAATAGCCCTCCTTCATATGGGACCCGCAGGAGGCGCACAGCACCAGGATATAATCATAGCGGTCTGGGTCCAGGGCCTCCAGGTTTTGGACGGCTACCTCTGCCGCGGTTTCCTCCTCGGCCATCATCATGGCGGGAAGCCCGCAACAGCTCTGGCCCGGGGGATATTCCATCTGAACCTGGTGAGCGGACAGGAGCCGGGCCAGGGCCAGGGCCTGTTCCGGAGAGACAAAATCCACCACGCACCCCCCGAAAAGGGCCACCCGTAACCTGGGATTCTGTATCCGGGGCCGGATTTTCGGCCACTGGTCCCGGAAGGGCTTTTCGGCCAGGGCCGGAAGGGTCCTGAAATCATGGGCCTTTCCAAAAATAAAGGGCAGGTGCCGCAGAACCCCGGCCTCCTTTTTGACCAAGGGGCCTTGCAGGGCCGAGGCCGTTCTGAGCAGGGTATGGAAGAGCCTGCGGTTTTTCATGACTGCGGACAGGATGGTATTTTTGACCGGCTTTGAGCCCTCATCGGCAAGGATTCTGCGGTATACCTGTTTGATGAGAAAGGGCAGGTCGATATTGACCGGGCATACGGATTTGCAGGCCTGGCAGTTCAGGCAGTTGCGGACAATGGCCCTGGCATTGTCCTTTCCATGGTAAAAATAGGTCAGGATCAGGCCGATGGCCCCGATATAGACATGGCCCAGGGTATGCCCCCCGACCTTTCCGTACACCGGGCAGACATTGGAGCAGGCTCCGCAGCGGATACAGCGCAGGGCCTCTGAAAAGACAGGATCCCTGGCCAGTTCCAATCTACCATTATCCAGGAACACAATGTGAAGGATTTTTTTCCCCGTGGCCGAGGCCCCGCATTCTACAGCTCCGGTGATCCAGGAGACATAGGAGGTCAGGGCCTGACCTGTGGCATTCCTGGGCAGAACCCGGAGGATACGCAGGGCTGCGAACAGATCCGGCACCAATTTTTCCAACCCCACCAGGGCCACATGAACCCGGGGAAGGGTGGTGGTCAGCCTGGCGTTTCCTTCATTGCTGATGATGCCCAGGGTGCCGGTTTCGGCAATGGCCATATTGGCGCCGCTGATCCCCATATCCGCAGACAGAAAGGCCGGGCGGAGTTCCTTTCTGGCCACCTTGACC
>Ga0208373_1005743_pt1 | contig 10190 bp, 7 predicted proteins | sample RifOxyC2_FD_184036 | JGI IMG/M metagenome (GOLD analysis project Ga0208373, IMG submission 184036) | Soil microbial communities from Rifle, Colorado - Rifle Oxygen_injection C2 (SPAdes) | ecosystem: Environmental > Terrestrial > Deep subsurface > Rock core/Sediment | place: Rifle, Colorado... | reverse complement strand
CGTACAAACGTCTTCAACCGAAACCTTTCGAAGAATTTACCAAAAAATTCAAAGAGGGTGATGTTGTTATCGGAACTATTACTTCATTGACCGATTTCGGTGCATTCGTCAAAGTCGGCGGAGTAGAGGGGTTATTGCATAATCAAGATCTTTCTTGGGACAAAAATGTCAAATGTAAAGAGACTCTTACTGTCGGTGATGAAATCGAAGTGAAAATTGCAAAAATCAATTTAGATGATGAAAAAATTTCATTAAACCGTAAATCACTCGAAGAGAGCCCGATCGATCAATTCGCAACAAGCCATAAAATGAATGAAGTAGTACAAGCTACGGTTCGTGATGTGAAAGACTTCGGTGTATTCGTTTCATTGGAAGGTGGTGTAGATGCCCTTATCCGTAATGAAGACCTTTATCCTCTTATTCCTGAAGAGCTTGAAATCGGTCAGACGATCGAAGCGGCAATTTTAGTGATTGATGCGAAACGTGATCGTATCCGTCTTTCAGTAAAAAAACTTGAGCGTTTGAATGATCAAAAAATGTTAGATGAAATCAATGACAATGACGCACACAGTCTTGGTGATTTGATTAAAGACCAATTGAAATAAATTCAATGAGACGTGCTGCTTTTTGGCTGTTTCCCCTTATAGCCTTTGCGGTAGCACTTTTCATCGTCTTATTTTTGGTACAGATAAATCCTTCTGCACCCAATATGAGTCCGATAGAGAATAATGATAAAGTAGAATCCTCTGAGGGACTTAAAGGGAAAATAGGAAGCTGGATCAGCCGTTTTTCCACTACGGAGGAGAGCGGATTCTTCTATCCGGTTAATGAAGTGACGTTGAATCTGGATATGGGTGGTGAGAGCGCTGTAGCTGAAATGTACAGACTCACAATCAAACCTCAGGGTTCGGACGAACTTTTGCAGGTTATAGAAGAACTCAAAAAAAATGCACTCCCTTATGTTATGCAAAATAATGAGGATATAAAACGTATCACGGTTGATTCAACCGATCAGTTTCAACTGCAATCTCTTGTAACAAAACTAAAAACCTACCAAATCACGGCGACTGTGGCGCCGTTTACAGAGGAAAAATAATGGAAAAATTTAAAATTGTCGTTTGTGATCATATTCACGAAGAGGGGCTCAATATTCTTCGACGTGATGACAAAATTGAGATGATTTTTGCTGCCGATATGGACAAAACAGCTCTTTTGGATGTGATCAGAGAGGCCGATGTCGCTATTACCCGTAGTTCTACCGATGTTGATGATAAATTTATCGAAGCGGCCAAGGGTAAGCTAAAAGCGGTCGTCCGTGCCGGTGTCGGTGTGGACAATGTTGATATCCCGGGATGTTCTAAAGAGGGGATTATCGTTATGAATGTCCCTACAGCGAATACCATTGCTGCAGTAGAACTCACGATGACCCATATGCTCTCTTGTATGCGTATGTTCCCGTACTCTCATGATCATTTGAAAAATCAACGTATTTGGAAACGTGAAAAATGGTACGGGTATGAGCTCAAAGGTAAAAAACTGGGCGTTATCGGTTTCGGTAACATCGGTAGCCGTGTCGGTATCCGATCGAAAGCATTTGAGATGGACGTTATCGCGTATGACCCGTATATCCACCCTTCCAAAGCGACCGATGTCGGTGCCAAATACACGACTAATTTTGAAGATATTTTAGCATGTGATATCATCACTATCCATACTCCAAAAAACAAAGAGACCGTCGGAATGATCGGCAGCGATGAAATCGCCAAGATGAAAGACGGAGTGGTACTTATCAACTGTGCACGCGGCGGTTTGTACGATGAAGATGCCCTTTATGAGGGTCTTAAATCAGGTAAAGTCCGTTTTGCAGGGATCGATGTATTTAACAAAGAGCCGGCAACGGATCATAAACTTCTTGATTTAGATAACATCTGTGTTTCTCCACATTTGGGTGCCAATACATACGAATCACAATATAACATTGGGGTAGAAGCAGCCCAGCAAGCAATCGAAGCGGCAAAAGGTATTGCGTATCCTCACGCGATGAACTTGCCGATTGACGAGAGCAAAATCCCTTCATTTGTGAAACCGTTTTTGGAAATGGGACAAAAAATCGGCTTCTTGGCGGCTCAAATCAACAAATCACCGATTGTAGGGGTCAAAGTAAGCGGACGCGGTGATATCGCTGAGTATGTTAACTCATTGGCAACTTTTGTTACCGTGGGAGCTTTAGCGGATATTTCAGGTGATACTATCAATTATGTTAATGCCGATTTCGTAGCAAAAGAGCGCGGTATTAAAGTTGAAACCGAATCACTTCCTGAGAGTCCGGTGTATAAAAATCTCGTAACGGTTCGTTTGACAACAGATAAAGATGTTATCGAGATCAGTGCAACAATGTTTAATGACGATGTTCAGCGTATTGTCGATATCAACGGTTTCGGCGTCGATGTTGAACCGAAAGGGAACATAATCCTTTTCAAAAATACCGATGTACCGGGTGTTATCGGACAAGTGGGGACTTTGCTTGCCGCACACGAAGTCAACATCGCCGACTTCCGTCTCGGTCGCAATAAGAGCGGCGAAGCATTGGCGGTTATCATGGTTGATTCTGCCGTTAGCGATAAAACTCTTAAAGAACTCTCTGCCCTCAAAGCGTGCATTAGCGTTAGTTACGCTCGCATTTAAATCTCTCCTTCGGGAGCAGATATTTTCTTTTTTTTCTCTTTTTCTTTTTTTTTCTCTTTACCCCATTTCGTATGTTATAATGTGTGACTAATTTTTTTTAACTTATTTTTTTTTATCAATAATAGTAAAGAATAGGAACCTATATGGGCAGACAAACACTTTCATTTCCTACTATCTTCGGAATCTATTTAGCAGTAGCTTCGATAAATCTTTATGCCCTTGATTTGAAATCAGCACTGAACGAGAGTCTCACTACAAATCCTGAAGTACAGCAAAAATATCAAGAGCTTTCTACGGCGTATCATGAACTCGATATTTCCCGCTCAGGCTATTTACCGAAGCTGGATGTTCGAAGTTCTCTGGCAAAAGAGCGTGCAAACACTCAGATGACCGGTTTTGAAAGTCGTGAATTTAAAACGGTGAATACCAATATAACCCTCTCTCAAAACCTTTTTTCCGGTTTTATGAGTGATTCGGAAATGAGAGTTAAACGTCATAATATTCAAATGAAATCGCATGAGTATGAAGAGAAAGTCAATGATATTTCGTTGCGTTTGATCAAAGGGTATTTAGATGTACTTAAAGCGCATGAACTCTTGGAAGTTGAACGAGATAACGCAAAAGTCCATGAAAAAATTTATCAAAAAGTTACTTTACGAGTGGAAGCAGGCGGGGGACGGATAGCGGATCATAAAGAAGTATTGGCGAAGCTCTCGCTCAGTTATGTTAATACGTTGACACAAGATAACAACTATAACGATGCAGCGAGTGTATTGCACACGTTAATGGGACGTTATCCTGATATTAAAACACTTCAGAAACCATCTATAAATTCCTCTTTGCTTCCACGAACACTTGAAGAAGCGATGGCGGATGCGGTTCAAAAAAATGCATCGGTTATGGTCGGTATCTCGGAAGTGGAAAGTGCTAAAGAGTCGGTCGGTGTGGAGCGGAGCAACTATTATCCGAAAGTTGATGCGGAACTTAACTCTCGTACGTATGATAACGCTAACGGTACCGGAAATATTGATAAAACGGCTGCCGCTATGGTGACGTTGAGCTATAACCTCTATAACGGAGGGGGCGATGAAGCACGGGTTAAACGGGGGTTGAGCCAAACCTATAATGCAATGGAACATCTCAGATCACTGAAGCGGGATGTTATGGAAAAAATGGCGATAGCCTATAACGCCTATACCGTCTTTAATCGTCAAAAACCTTTTTTGGATCTCTATCGTGAAGCGAATTTTGATAAAACGCATTTTTACCATGAAGAGTTCGATTTGGGGCGACGAAGTTTAATTGATCTTTTGGATTCTGAAAATGAATACAGTACGGCTCGTCGAAAAGCAATTGAAAATGAGTATGATCTTTTCTACTCTTTTTTCCGTGTGTTAGCGGCAAAAAATGAGTTAGTAACCTATTTCAACATTGAGACGGACAACCAGAGCGCAACGGTATCGTCTGATCCCATCGACAGTAATCGCGAGTTTGCCCCCTCTGTCGGAGAATACCCTATGATACCGACCATTAAAATGAATACAATTGAGAGTAATGTTTCTATAAATAGTGTTACGAATTTGAGTAATCAAAAAGGGTATGATTACTATCTCAAAGCCGCACGTTTAGGGGATAAAGAGTCTCAATGTAAGATGGTGCACCTGTATGAGCAAGGGATAGGGACGGCAAAAAACACAGAGAAAGCATTGTATTGGAAAAAACGATGTGTTCAAAAACAAAAGGGTGAGCACTTATTGCTTCCTCCGCTAAAAGCTAAATCGCTGGATGAGCGGCTTAAAGAGTTAGGGATACTATTAGAAGAATCGCAAAAGGGAAGATAAAAACCGATGAAAGCAATACATAAGGGTGATCAATGAGCCTCACATACGATGATAAAACCGATCCGTTATTAAAATGTCTGGTCCTTTTTACCAAACTGTATCATACACCTTACAGTGCCGAAGCGTTAACTTCCGATTTGCCGCTCAAACCGGGTGAGAGCACTCCTGAACTGTTTGCTCCCAACAGTTCGAAAGGACTTTTTTCCCGTGCTGCCCGTAAAGCCGGGTTAACCAGCCGTATCGCCCATAAAAAGCTCTCCGAAATATCTCCGCTTGTATTGCCGGCTATTTTGATTCTAAACGGTAAGCGGGCATGTATACTAGAATCATACAGTAAGGATCGTAGACAAGCCAAAATCATTTTGCCTGAACTGGATGAATCGGAAACATGGGTCGATATCAGCGAACTTGAAAAAGAGTATATCGGATATGTTTTCTATTTGAAAAAAGAGTATGCTCTCGAAAAACGATCCCAAAAAGCGACCGATCATACAACAGGACACTGGTTTTGGGGGACCTTATGGATGTCACGCTTTATTTACCGTGATGTGATTCTCGCATCGTTGATTATCAACATCGGTATTATCGCCAGTCCTCTCTTTACCATGAACGTCTATGACCGCGTTATCCCCAATGATGCGATGGAGACGATGTGGGTATTGGCGAGCGGTATCGTTTTGGTCTATGTGTTGGAAGCACTGATGAAATTTACCCGCAGCTATTATCTCGAAACTGCCGCTAAAAAAAGCGACGTCATTATGTCATCGATCATTTTTGAAAAAGTGCTCGATATGAAACTCGAAGCGCGTCCAAAATCGGTCGGGTCGTTTGCCAATAATTTGAGAGATTTTGAATCGGTGAGGGGGTTTATCTCATCCTCTACGTTGACGGTATTGGTGGATATGCCTTTTTTAGTGATTTTTTTGATCATCATATGGATGCTCGGCGGAATGATGGTGTTCATCCCTATCTTTATGGGATTGTTGATCTTGCTCTATACCGTCTCCATTAAGCCGCAGCTTCAAAAAAGTATCGAAGCGACCCATCAGGCATCGGCCAACAAAAACAGTGTCTTGATTGAGAGTTTGATGAATCTGGAGATGATTAAGACCATGGGTGCGAATGGAAGGTCTCAGTACGAATGGGAAGAGGCAAACGGACATATCGCAAACGTCAGTCTCAAATCAAAATTGCTCACGGCATCAATCCCTACCGTCACCGGATTCTTGACACAGGTGACAACGGTAATGCTGATTGTTGCCGGGGTCTATATGATTCAAGATCGCTTGATGACGATGGGGGCATTGATCGCGATTGTTATGCTCACTTCGCGGGCAATGGCCCCGATGGGGCAGGTTGCCGCCTTGATTTCCAGCTATCAAAACGTTAAAAGTTCGTATGATACCTTAAGCAAAATCATTAAAATGCCTGCAGAACATCCCAACGGAACCGAATTTTTGAAACGTGTCGGATTAAAAGGGGATATAGAGTTCAAAAACGTCTCTTTCCGCTATCCGGATGAAGATAAATACTCTTTGAAAAATGTCAGTTTTAAAATCAATGCAGGGGAGAGAGTCGGGATAGTCGGGCGGATCGGATCGGGTAAAAGCACTATTGAGAAGATTATATTAGGGCTCTACAGCGTGAGTGAGGGCTCGGTCTTGGTTGACGGTGTCGATATGTTCCAAATCGATCCGATTGATTTACGTAAAAGTATTGCGTATGTTCCGCAGGATATCTCATTGATTAAGGGGACGGTGCGGGACAATATTATCTATCGTGACCCCTCCGCCGATGAGCGGATGATATTCCGTGCCGCGAAAATCAGCGGTGTCGAAGATTTTGTCAACCGTCACCCTAGAGGGTTTGAGATGAATGTCGGTGAACGGGGTGAGGGGATTTCAGGGGGGCAGCGTCAAAGTATTGCCATTGCCCGCGCGGTTATCTCGGATGTGCCGATTGTCCTTTTGGACGAGCCGACCAACATGATGGACAGCCTCACCGAAGATAAAGTCAAACACAATCTCAAAGAGGTTTTAGGGGGAAAAACAGTCATACTCGTAACCCACAAAACATCGCTCCTTGATCTTGTCGATCGCTTAATGGTGGTCGAAGAGGGTAAAATAGTAGCGGATGGCCCCAAAGAAGACGTTTTGAAAAAACTCGCAGGAGGTAAGTGATGAAATTCTCTAATGATCGCGGATTTGACGATTCCGATTTGGAGTATATGTCGAGTCTCTCTACCGCCGCAAACCGTAATACGGCGCAATCCTCCCGTATATTTTTATGGTCGGTTTTAGCAATGGTCAGCGGTACATTGATTTGGATGAGTATTGCGGAGGTGGATGAAATCACCAAAGGGGAGGGGAAAGTTATCCCCTCCACCCATCTGCAAGTAATTCAAAACCTCGAAGGGGGGATTGTTCAAGAGATCCGTGTTAATGAAGGGGACAGTGTCAAAAAAGGGGATTTGCTGATTCGTTTGAGCGATATAAAGCCGAAAAGTGAATTTGAGGGGAACCGAATCCAATACAACGAGTTAAAATCTAAAAAACATCGTCTACAGGCGGAATCGTCGATGGGGAGTCTCTCGTTAAGCGCGGCAGATCGGCAAGAGCTGGAGGGGTTTATTCAGCATGAAGAGGCGGTGTTCCACTCAAATCGAAGTTTGCTCATCAGTAAAATTAACGTTTTGAATGAACAGATGAATCAGCGCTTAAGTGAACTCTCCGATGCAAAATCAAAAGTGAGACTCCTCTTGGAAACCCGAGAAATGGTTGCTAAAGAGGAATCGCTTTCACAATCAATGTTTCAAAAAGGGGTTGAATCCAAGAGTGACTATTGGAAGGTTCAACGCGAACGGAGCCGAATAGAGCGAGAATTGGAAGAGGCTAAAAACTCCATTCCAAGGCTGGAATATGCGGTAGCAGAGCTCAAAGAGAAGATGCTTCAGGAAAAAATAGATTATCAAAACAAAGCGAAGCTTGAACTGAGTGCAACGGATGCGGAACTCGGACGGATCGATACGAGTTCTTTGCCGCTATCCGATCAGGTTGATCGATCTTTAATCATCGCTCCGGTAACCGGTATTATGAAGCAGATGTTTATCAATACCGTCGGCGGAGTCGTGCGTCCGGGGATGGATATCGCCGAGATTGTCCCCACTGAGGACTCTCTTTTGATTGAAACAAAAATCAAACCCTCTGATATTGCATTCCTCCATCCGGGGCAAAAAGCAATTGTCAAATTTTCTGCCTATGATTTTTCGATTTACGGCGGTATGGTGGGTGAAGTGTACCAAATCAGTTCCGATACGATTATCGATCAGCAAAAGCAAGAGAGTTATTACTTGGTTAAAGTTAAGATCAATCAAAAATTGGCTATTAACTCTAAACTAGCAAAAGTGACAATTATGCCGGGGATGACGGCAAACATTGATATTCTTACCGGTAAAAAGACGATTTTACAATATCTAATGAAACCTATTATTAAAGCGCGTCAAAACGCACTGACGGAAAAATAAGATGCATCGTATAATTTTAGTAAGTGAATCAGAACCGTTTATCAAATCGTTTGGAACAAAACTATCCGATGTCGGGTATTCTTGGCTCAACTTCGATGAGATGAAGTCGAATGAACAAAAGCAAGGTTCCTTTATTGTCATTTTGGATATTCAATCCTTTCAAATGACCTTTCACGAACTGGGAGAATTTTTAAAAGAGTATCCTTATCCTGTTTTGGTATTGAGTGCGATTCCTACGTTTGAAGAGGGGTATCCTCTGTTGCGTATGGGAGTCAAAGGATATGCCAATAGGCATATCGGCTCGGTTAATCTAAAAAGTGCTCTGAGTGTCCTTGAATCAGGAGGTAGCTGGTTTGATCCCGGATTTATGAACGATTTGATTCGTCATATCGATTATCGAGGTGCTTCAACTGATAGCGGAAAAGAATCGTTAGAAATATTGAGTGAACGTGAGCGGGAAATTGCCCGGTACATTGCTCAAGGGCTTAGTAATTATCAAATAGCAGACGTACTGGAAATAACAGAGCGTACGGTTAAAGCACATCTTCTGTCCTGTTATAAAAAACTGGGATTAAATGATCGTGTGAGTCTTGCCTTGTGGGTTAAAGAGGCGGGTTATGTATAAATCCTATCAAGAGAACGGTTCCAAAGCGATAGAGCGTTATTTAGCTGAGGTTGCCCCTTATGCGGCGCAAAAGGTTGAAGAGGAGCAAACGCAAGCGGCTGAAGTGACGATTTTGGCCATTCGAGCTTTTAACGGCATTGTCGCGATGTGTCAAGATGAGTTGTCTGATGCCGATGAAGATCATCTTCAGTATGTTTTATCGGTGATGTGTCATATCGATGTAAATGCTTCAGGTGAAGTGCTTTGCGGACAAATAAACGGATTTATTTCTCACTACATCGAATATTATAGACCCCCGAGCGAGGGAGATGATCCCTACTCAGCCATCAGTGAAGAGAATTTCATCAAATTAATCCGATTAAAACACTACGGTGAAAAACTTCGTTATTATGTAAAAAGTTTTATCACACAGAGCAAAAAAAGAAAATGGTATCAGTTTAGTGTTTCTGCATCAAAATACCAATGGGCGGAAGACCAAGTACACGATCTTGAAACGGCACTGGCCACAATTAAGTATCGCCTTGAGGAAGACAGCGATAAAATGATCCAAAAAATTGTTGATAATTTTTATATTATCTATATTTGCCTTTTGGCGTTGGTAAAATATTCGAAATTGAAACAAGATTTGATATTGGAGCTAAGTGCCAATGCCCAAATTGACCGAATCTTAGATATGATCGATCCTTCGTTTCAAGCGCATGCGCTAAAAAATAAATATCTTCTTTATTATCATGTGGTTTATGAACTGAAAGAGCTTCATACCAGCGTCCTTTCCGATATGTAAATTTGTCCGATCGGACAATTGACCTTCACCCTTTCCTATGGAATAATTTGACACTGAAAATTTCCTAAATGGAGCATATTATGTCAAAAGCGATTGGTGAAGTAACCCGTATTGATGGAGAGTATATTGTTAAATCAGGTGATGGATCATTAAAGATCTTAGCACCGGGGACACTCCTTTTCGAAGATGATGTGATTCAAGGGCGCGGCGGTAGTCGCGAACTTGAGATTGAGCTTGTGAATGGGGATAAACTCGTTTTGGGCGGAGATGAAGTAATTACTTTAAGTGAAAGCGTTATTTCCAAGGAACCGTTTAGTACCGAAGATACACAGATAGAGCCGGAACAAATTGTTAGTAAAGTTGATTCAAGCGATTGGACTATCGCGGTTGATCCTGAGGTGATTAAAGGATCGATAGAACCGGAACATTTTGTTGCCAGAGCATTTCTCGATCATGATATTTTGGATTTGAATAACGGGTCAGCTCTAAATGCAAATACGACAGATTTAAATGATGGGTTAATCGGATTGGCACCGGAACAAGAAGCTTCTGCAGAGGTTGAGTCTGTTGAGACTGCCGTAGAAACGGCAGAGTCAACAGAAGTGCTGGAAGCACAAGCAGCAGAAACGATAGTTGATGCTGCGGCAGCAGAAGCCCAAGCGGCAGCAGAAGCCCAAGCGGCAGCAGAAGCCCAAGCGGCAGCAGAAGCCCAAGCGGCAGCAGAAGCCCAAG
>Ga0208373_1005737_pt1 | contig 10198 bp, 9 predicted proteins | sample RifOxyC2_FD_184036 | JGI IMG/M metagenome (GOLD analysis project Ga0208373, IMG submission 184036) | Soil microbial communities from Rifle, Colorado - Rifle Oxygen_injection C2 (SPAdes) | ecosystem: Environmental > Terrestrial > Deep subsurface > Rock core/Sediment | place: Rifle, Colorado... | reverse complement strand
AGGAAATCGTATGGTAGTGACAAATTCAAAGGTTTTGTACAACAAAGCCAATGTCGCCAGTGTTTTGAAGTAATAAACTAAAATAGTGCCTTGAAACCCTTAGTCTAACTAAGGGTTTTTTGCTATATTTAGCCAAATAATTGAAATCACTGCCATATAGCCCTTGACAAAATCAAGGATTCGTAGTATACTAATCTGTTGGTTAAAAAAATCACAAATCGTCGTAACTTTTACCTAAGGTTTTGAGAGAGGCCAAAAGGTAAAGAAATATATAGTATATATGTAACTCTCTCACCCAGGAGAGTTTTTTAAGTGCTATTTCAGTCTAGTAAACAATATAGATTGTGGACTGGACTGAGATCGTACCGAAAGTTCTTTACAATATAGATGGTAAAACTACTTACCTGCGTGGAAGTAAGTCTAGTGTGTACTAGCTTTACTCCCGCGCAGGTTTCAAGCGTTGGGAGGTGGTCGCCAAGTTGGTGACAGTCCTTCCCAGTGTTGGGAAAATGTGTGCAACTGTGTGAATGTCATTGTCAATTTCGTTTCATCAGCGGTAAACAACCCGTCTGCATGAGACATGTTAGGAGACACCATGAATTGCCCGAAATGCGGTACTGCAAATCAGAACTTTAACGTTGCCTGTGCCCACTGTGGCACATTCACCGTGTCCATGGCGCAGCAGATCGTCATTCCGCCCCCGCCGCCCCTGGTTTACCAGGTGGTGGCGCCGCCGCCGCTTCCTCCCGGCCAACAGCCGCAGGTCGTCGTCAACAACACCAACACCAACGGCCTATCTTGGGCCAAGGTGCTGGCTGCGATCGGGATTTTCCTGATCGCGGGAGTGGTTATCACCGATTTGGTGTTGGACTGGGTCCACATCAAGACCGGCGCGACCTCGGCCGAGCTGGTCGCCAGCGAGAAGACCATCGTCGGCAAGGTCGACAACGTCGAGAAGAAAGTCGACAAGGTCGACAAAAAAATCGACGATGTTGAGAAGAATTTGGGCGACGGCATCGTCGCCGTCGGCAAAGAAGTGGACAAGGTCCACGACGACGTAATTGTCGTCAACGAAAATGTTATAACTGTCGAACGCAAAATCAACGACGCCAAGTCGACTATCGTTCAAGCGATCGCCGACGATGGCGACAAGACGCGCCAAGCTGTCACCGACGAGGCCAAGAAGGTCCGCTGGAGCGTTCGTCGCTCCGAGCGCAACTTCGAGAACATCGCGGACAAGCTCGACCGGCTTGAGAAGATCAAGCCGACGATCACGGTGCGCATCGCCAAGTAGTTACCATTTACGTCTGCAGACAACGATATGTCTGCCTCGTATCAGTCACCGCAGTTTTTCGCGGTTCGATAGATCGAGATCTTGGGTCCGACCGTGCGCTTCTCGCACGGCCGGCTCTCCCCACTGTCCATCATATAATCAAATATGGTGAACAGTGTCAGAGAGTAAAAAATCTGATTACAATGTTCTTTAAAATATATAAACTAGAAATATCACCGCGAAGAAAGTATACATATGTCATTCCCGTGAAAACGGGAATCCAATATATATTATCTCCGCGGTGGTAAAGTCTACCCCCGCTCGGTCCTACCACGTTGGTGGAGGATTGCGGGTGTTCAAACCCCGCGTTGTTTTCCAGTGTCTGTCAATTCATTCGGGGCATGGAGGCCCCTAAAAGATCATGACGAAGACCATGAAGCAGACCGCGTTCGTCGCGGTGCTGGCCACATTGGTGGTCAGTGGTTTGTTCCTCAGCAGCAACAACGCATTCGCGGCCGACCACAAGGCGAAGCCCGGAGACACCGTCGAAGCCTCTGATGGCGACTCCATTGAGGTGGATGTCAGCGAAGAGGCCAGCGACGGCAAGGCACCGGCGCCCAAGGCCAAGAAGGGTGCTGATGCCAAACTCAAGCCGGCAGCCGTTGATGCGAAGGTCGCACCGATGGATGTCGAAGGCACCAAGAAAGTCGAGAAGGCCGAACAAACTCCTTCGAAGATCATGGTAGACGATTTTACTGAGGCCAAGTCAACCGATCAAGAGGACACGGACTCAGTGGTAGAAGTCGCCATGCGCGGCGTCCTGCACCCATCCGGTCCGGCCATCGGCGGAACGCTAGGATTCTCCTGGCGACCAGCCAACCGCGTTCGGATTCATGTCGGTTTCGACGCTAGCAAAGGTCTGCTCGAGCTCAAGGGAGCTGAAGCAGAACTCGCGCAGTTCGGCTTCACCGCCGCCGTCACTCGAGCCATGACCAGAACGGTCGAAATCGGTGCATTTGGCACCATGTCGTGGGCATACCGCGATCTTGTGAAGGATGTCTCGGCATCTTTCGTGGGAGTTGGCCCGGGTTTCCGGGTTAACAAGGCGAGCTCTCTCATCTTTTTCGAGGCCGCGATTCCAATCGGTCTCGGCAAGAAGTTTGCGAATAGTGGATGGGAGCTGAATCACTCCATCCAGGCTAGCCTCGGCTTCCACTTCTAGTTTACGTCTGCAAATCACGATAGATTTGCCTCGTATCAGTCACCGCAGTTTTTCGCGGTTCGATAGATCGAGATCTTGGGCCCGGCCATACGCTTCTCGTATGGCCGGCTCTCCCCACTGTCCATCACATTATCAAATATGGTGAACAGTGTCAGAGAGTAAAAAATCTGAATCAGAAGTACATTGACAATTCAAACATACATTATACAAACTTACCGCCGCGAAGAAAGTATACATATGTCATTCCCGTGAAAACGGGAATCCAATATATATTATCTCCGCGGTGGTAAAGTCTACCCCCGCTCGGTCCTACCACGTTGGTGGAGGATTGCGGGTGTACAAACCCCGCGTTGTTTTCTAGTGTCTGTGCAATTTTGTTCGGGGCATGGAGGCCCCTAAAAGACCATGACGAAGATCTTCAATCTGAAATCCGCGCTTTGCGCGGTGACGCTGGTATTGTCCAGCGTTTGCTGCAATTCGTTCGAGGACCCCAACGCGGCCGACACGAGTGTCGACGCTCAAGCAGACCAGGGTACGGACGTTTCGTCCGTAGACGCCGGAAATACCGGTACCGACGCGGCAACGACGGACGCCCAGCCAGACGTGCAGGAAGTTTCGTCGACGGACACCGCCAAAGCGGAGTGCGCCCAAGACATGGACTGCAACGACAACAACGTCTGCACGACCGACATCTGCGGCAACGGCGCAAAGTGCGTCCACGTGGCCTCGAGTGGTACGTGCACCGACAACAACGCCTGCACCGACAACGACACTTGCGACGCCGGCGCCTGCAAGGGCACGGCCAAGGTCTGCGAGGACAACAACCTGTGCACTGACGATTTCTGCGTCAACGGAATGTGCGCTCACGGTATCAACACCGTGGGTTGCGACGACGGCAACGCGTGCACCAGCAGCGACAAGTGCGACGCCACCAAGTGCGTCGGCGTCGTCATCGAGTGCGACGACAAGAACCCCTGCACCACCGACACCTGCGACAAGACCAAGGGTTGTGCGTTCACGCCAGTCGTCTGCGAAGACAATGATGCGTGCACCACCGACACCTGCGACAACAAAACCGGCAGCTGCCAGTTCGTCCAGAAGGTCTGCGACGACGGCAAAGCCTGGACGTATGACTGGTGTTCCAACACTGATTACTACGGTCAGGCTGGCCAATGTGTTTCTGAGGAAAAATGGAACGGCTGCGCCAAGGACAGCGACTGCGAGGACGGAGACAAGTGCACAATCAACATCTGCGATAGTCTTTCGGGCACCTGTAAGAAGGTGTACGAAAACTGCGACGACGACGACTACTGCACCACCGACACCTGCGTTCCGGCCAAGGGCTGCGTCAACAGCCAGTTCGATTGTACGGACTATGCTTCCTGCACCAACGATTGGTGCTTCGAAGGAAGTTGCTATAGCATCCAGAAGAACTGTAACGACAACAATCCCAATACCGCCGACAGCTGCAACGCCAACACCGGCGCCTGTGTCAACACGCCGCTGACTCAACAGCCAACGCAACCGACCGCCGACATCATGGTGTCTATTGGTTGCAGTGATGCCGCCTGTGAACCGTTTCTCTACTTTGGAATTGCCAAGGGTGAGCATAAGACAACGAGCGGCGCAAACAGCACCATCGAAATCGTCGGCTCCAAGGCGGAGTTCTGCATGTGGGGTGCCCAGGTAGCCACTCGCGTGGCATTGAGTCTCAATTCGGTACAACCTTGGTACGGTTGCGATGCTACAGCTCCGGCTTCAAAGTCGGGTATGAACATCGCGATCAATGGGGTGCCTGTGCCGAAGCCGTTCGCTTACATCAGCAAGCCGAACATCTGCCTCGGGAATGGCGAGGGCAACATCGTGTTGCCCAAGTCGTTGTTCGGCTGCCCGTAGCGACATCTGTCGCTAAAAGGTTCTTCGTACCTTAATAAAACGGAGCGGAAGGGTGGTGTACCTTTTCGATAGGCCATTTCGGCCAGCCATGCTCATCAGCGAGTGATCGTTGAAGAGTTGGTTCACATAGGGGTGTTTGCTTTTAGCGACACCCCGACCATCTTGAGCTCATAACATTTCGTTGTGATCTAAAGATGGAAATAATATTATCTCCATTACAAATAACCACCCTTCTCTCGGGCGGTTTTTTGTTTGATTTTTTGTTAAAAGTGTGGTAATATATCTTTGTATTTATCTTGAATTTGTGAATAAAAATATTAAAAAAATTAGCAAAAAAGAAATTGAACATGCTGTTCATTTTTCCTCTCGACTTGAAGGAATTAGTTTTTTGAATGCAAAAAAAAATAAAAAGGCAATTAAAATTTTAAAGGTGTATGACCGTGCCTTCTCGCTATGATGTTTCCGATGACACCGCTGAACTAGATGGCGGTGTTTTAAAAAATAAATTAAAAATTGCTGACCAAAAAACTCTAAATGATTTAGAGAAGGAACAAGAATATATAGAAGCTTGTATTGCTGGAATGAAAAAGGAAAATGACAAAATGGAGAAAATTTTGAAACGTTGTATAAAGAAATAGCAATATTTACATGTTTAGAAAAAACCGACAGGACAATCAACCAAATTTATTGTTTCCAAGATTATCGCCTTGGGAGCAAGAATTTACATTGGGAGCGGCGGCCATTTTATTATTTTGGTCGTTGCTAATTTTGCTTCCACTACAAATGTTTTTGAGTTTTGGGATTGTGTTATTGGCAATATTTTTAGTGATTGCTTTTATTTTCAAAATAGAATTACTTTTTTATATATTAACAACCGTTTCTTTTTTTACTGGCTGGGAGATATCTTTTTCTCAATACGAATGGGCCAAAAATGTTGTTTATCTTTCTTCAGTCAATGCGCCACTAGGCGATTTTATCGGTGTGATGTTATTGGGGTTATCTGTTTTGGCAATTGTTTTTGGACGTTTACATCCAGCTTGGAAGGATAAAAAGATTTTAATAAAATTATCTGGTCTGTATATATTGTTTTTGGTTTGGTCTTTTGTCTGTGCAATGTTTGCGACTGATCATAGTTGGTCGGTGAGTCTTAAATTTTTGATGCGCAATATGCTGTTTGTTTATTTGGTCTTTGTCGTAATGCCGGTGATCCTAATAGACAAGCTGGAAACTGTAAAAAATATTTTAAAAATTTGGTTTGGTATTGGTTTAGCGGCGGCAGTATTTGGTTTTTCTTCATTGTATTTTTATGCTCAATCTGGTTGGCCACGGGTAACGCCTTATGGTATCGCTGGCTTCGCGCCGTTGGGTTACAATCATAATTTAATTGCGGAGATGCTTGTAGTAGTTTTGCCAGCCGGTTTGTATTTATTTTTAAAAGCTAAAAGTGAAAAACAAAAACACTGGTATTTATTAGGGTTGATTACTACTTTGTTGGCCGCATTGTTGACTTTGTCGCGAGCCGCTTGGATTACAATTTTTGCTCAGGTAGCGGTGCTAGGTGTTGTATATTTTTCAGAAATAAAATCTAAACTTAAAAAATTAAATAATCTAAATTTTTATATTGGTATAATATTGACGGTAGTATTTGGTTATATGATTTTCTTTTTGACATCACCGATTGTCCAGAGTTCTAATAGTTCACGTTATGCGATGACGGATATTTCTTTTTTCCTGGCCAATCGTTCGCCAATTCACGGCTATGGCCCTGGAACATTTGTTGAAATGCTTGGTTCAGTGCGAGATTGGACTCAAGAATTTGGTGAGGCATTAGATTCTCATGGCCTTGTTCAAAAAATTATTGTTGAAGAAGGTTATATTGGTTTAATTTTGATGCTATTATTTATTGTATCTTTGTTTAAAACACTATGGAGTGTTTATTTGAAATCACAAGATAAAGAATTGCATATGATTTTGTTTATGTCAGTGGTGGGAGCAATTGTTTTTCAATTTTTCAATACTTCATACTTTAGTAGTGTGATGTGGTTGCCGATTGGTTTGGCTTTGAGTGCCGCGACATTTTTAAAGAAAGATATATGATTAAACATATCGTTCAAATTATTCCAGCGCTTGGGTATGGGGGAGCAGAGCGTATGGTTATAGATTTGATTAATAATAGTGATAGTACAAAATATCGTTTTACGGTAATTGTTTTTTTTGATAATTTACCTTTGAAGGCATTAATAAAAAATAAAACGGAGGTAATTTTGGTTGAAAAAAAATCAAAATACGATATCGGTTTTTTGAATAGATTAGAAAATAAATTGGCAGAATTAAAACCAGATCTGATACATGGACATCTATTCGCCGGTGATTTTTGGGGGAGATTGGCGGCTCATCATTTAAATGTTCCTTTTTTAAGTACTGAACATAATTTAAATTACGAAGACGGTTGGTTTAAAAATTATATTAAAAGAATCATTTCAACAAAGCAGGATTATTATGTTGCCTGTTCTTTGGCAGTTTCGGATTATATGCGGGATGTTTATAAAATTTCAAGTGATATTGCAGTTATCAATAACGGCATCGATTTGAATCGCTTTATCAATTTGCCTCCAGCAATTTTTCAGGAACCATTAAAATTTTTAATGGTGGGTAGGCTGGTAAAACAAAAAGGTCATTTGGTTGTTTTGAAAGCATTAAATAATTTAAAATCATTTTCGTGGAGTTTAATTATTGTTGGATCTGGAGAAGAAAAAAATAATTTGTTGGAATTTGTAAAAACAAATAATCTGGGTGAGCGTGTGTTATTTATAGATCCAACTACGCAAATTGAAAAATTATATAGTGAAGCGGACATTTTGCTTATGCCTTCTGTTTGGGAGGGTTTAGGTGTGGTAGTGATGGAAGCGATGGCAAGTGGTCGTTTGGTTGTAGCTTCAAAGACTGGTGGGTTAATAGAAATAATTAGAAATAATGAAACTGGATATTTTGGCGCTTCGAATAACGTTTTAAATTGGGAAGAAAAAATAAGATATTTTTTTGAAAATAAAAAGAATATTCAAACAGTTGTTAAAAGTGCGAAAGTTTATGCTCAAGAAAATTTTGGTATAGATAAGATGACTGATAAATACAACAAGGTTTATTCGATGATTATTAAATGATATGACTACAAAAATGCCAATTGATTGTGTACTAGCTCTTACATACAATTGTAACGCGCGATGTACGATGTGTGATATTTGGAAAATAAAAAATTCTCCAGAATTAACACTAGAAGATTTGGCGAAATTGCCAAGTAGTTTACTGGATGTAAATTTGTCTGGTGGGGAACCTTTTTTAAGAAAAGATTTACCAGAGATCGTGGCCGTGGTTAAAAAAACTTGTCCAAAGGCACGACTGGTGATTTCTTCCAATGGTTTTTTGACACCAGTGATAGATAAGGCTATGACAAAAATTTTGAAAATTGCTCCTGATATTGGGGTGGCATTTTCAGTAGATGGGATAGGGGAGATGCACAATACTATGCGTGGTATTCCTGGTGGTTTTGATCGTGTGATGGATTCATTGAAATTGCTCAAAGGTATGGGTATGACCAATTTGCGTTTGGCTTTTACGATTACCGAACAAAACATTACGCATTTTGATAAAGTGTATGATTTGGCGCAGGAACTCGGCGTACAATTTACTCATAGTTTTGCTCAGAGTAGTGAGTTTTATTTTGGTGGAAAACAAAATATCAATAACCCTCGACGTGATTTGTTGGAAGCGGCCTATGGGCACATTATTAATAGTGAATTAAAAAGCTGGAATGTAAAACGTTGGTTGCGTGCTTATTTTGCCAACGGCATGTTTAAATTTATTACTAGCAAAAATCCAATTTTGGACAACGCACCAGGGCGAGATTTTTTCTTTTTGGATCCAAGTGGTGATATTTATCCTTCGGTAATGCATAATGTGATATTAGGAAGCATTCACAAAGTAGATAATTTTGCTAAATTTTGGCAAGGTTCTGAAATTGATGAAAAGCGAAAAAAAGTAGATGAATTAAAAATGCCGGTCTGGATGATATGTACTGCTCGCACGGCCATCAAAAAACATCCGCTGTTAGTTGGAATATGGATATTAAAAAATAAATTTTTTGGTTATAAAGCGGTGTAGAAAATATATGAGAATTATATTAGTAAATAAATATTGGTACGGACGAGCCGGAGCGGAAACGGTGGTGTTGATGACCAAAAAATTGTTGGAATCAGCAGGACATCAGGTGGAAGTATTTGGTATGAATCATCCGCTAAATTTATTTTCCAATAAATATTTTGTTGATTTTGTAGATTATGACAATATGAGTATTTGGCAAAAACCAAAATTTGGATTGCGGTCTATTTATAATTTTCAAGCGAAGAAAAACTTTTTGGAGTTGATAAAAGATTTCAAACCCGATGTTATTCATTTTCACAATATTTATCATCAATTGTCTTGTTCTATTATCGAAGCCGCTCATGAGCAAAATATTAAAACTGTCATGACTCTGCACGACTACAAATTTATTAGTCCAAATTATAGTTTGTTTAATCACGGTCGAATTGATGAGAGTTGTAGTGGTGGAAACTACTATCGCTGTATTTTGAACAATTGTTTAGGCAATTTTGGAGAAAGTTTGATGGCGACAATTGAAGCTTATTTTGTCGATGCTAAAGGATTTAAAAAAATGATCCATACATATATTAGTCCTAGTAAATTTTTAATGGATAAATTTATTAAAGCTGGTTTTGATGCCAAAAATATTTTGCAAATTTCTAATGCTTTGCCGGCTGATGAATTTAAAATGAGTCACGGTGATTTGGGATATGTGGCCTATGTTGGACGGCTGTCTAGTGAAAAAGGTTTGAAATATTTATTAGCATCGGCTGAAATACTTTCAGATATTCATTTCAAAATTGTTGGAAGTGGGCCAGAATTGATGCAATTGGAAAGTAAAGTAAATGAAAAAAAATTAACTAACGTTGAATTTGTCGGACAAAAAACTGGAGCAGAATTAGAAAGTTTAATTACCGGTGCTCGTTTATTGGTGTTGCCGTCAATATGGTATGAAAATGCGCCTTTGAGTATTTTGGAAGCCAAGGCTCGTGGTAAGATTGTGGTCGCGAGCGATATTGGTGGAATTTCGGAAATGTTGCCTAAAGAACTGTTGGTAGTACCAGCTGATCACATGGCTTTAACAAACAAAATTAAAGCATGGTTTGAAAAAGATGACTCGACGCGACAAGCTATGGCAGAAAGATTGTATGGACAGGTGAATGAGGAAAATAGACCAGAAATATATTTACAAAAAATATTAAAAGTTTATTCTGAAAATGAATAAAAGATTTTACAGATCAACCGTCGCGGTTTTCATCGGCCTTTTTGTGTCGGTATTTTGTTATTTTAATTTTTTTGCCAAGTCTGCACCGGTATTGGCCAATTATTATTTGCGTTGGGATTTACCAAATAGTGAGATTGAAAATTTGGCCAAATGGGATTTGTTGATTTTGGATATGGAAAATCAAGTTTCCAATCCTGAAAAAATAAAAAAAATCAGACAGTTAAATCCGAATATAAAGATTTTGGCATACGTCACTTCACAAGAAATTAAAAATGGAAACCTTGGCGTAATGCGTGCTAAACTGAAAAGTGGAATTAACGATAGTTGGTATTTGCGTCGTAGTAATGGTGATAAAATATCTTTTTGGCCCGGTACTACCATGTTGAATCCGACTGATGTATGTCCGATAAGTGGTGGCCAGCGTTGGAATGGTTATCTGGCTAGT
>Ga0208373_1005735_pt1 | contig 10207 bp, 10 predicted proteins | sample RifOxyC2_FD_184036 | JGI IMG/M metagenome (GOLD analysis project Ga0208373, IMG submission 184036) | Soil microbial communities from Rifle, Colorado - Rifle Oxygen_injection C2 (SPAdes) | ecosystem: Environmental > Terrestrial > Deep subsurface > Rock core/Sediment | place: Rifle, Colorado... | reverse complement strand
CGTACTATGGTGGAGAATGCTGAGTCGCTTACCGGTGCAGTGTATGCCGCAGATAACGATCCCAGGATTACAAAGATTGGGAGATTTCTGAGAAAGTGGAGATTGGATGAAATACCTCAATTATTAAATGTTATTAAAGGCGATATGAGTTTAGTTGGACCACGTCCGGAACGGGAGGTCTTTATAAGGGAATTTGAAGAGAAAATACCTTTTTATACCCAGAGGCTTCTGGTAAGACCAGGCCTAACCGGCTGGGCGCAGGCAAAGTACCCTTACGCATCTTCAATAGAACAAACGGAAGAAAAATTACAATACGATCTTTATTATATTAAGAACATGTCGTTTATCCTGGATGTTGTGGTGATGCTAAAAACCATAAGGGTAGTTCTCTTTGGAAGTGGAAAATAGATATAAGCGCAGCATACAATTATTTATTTTCCTTTCATTTCTGTAACAAAATTCACAAATTTTCCAAGGGACTTTAAAAGTAAAAAGTATATAATATACAATAAATCTGTTAGAGGAATTGAAGTGAAATTAAAATATCTTATTTTATTTGTCACAGTGCAATGTAATTCAAGATGCGTAATGTGTTTTAATTACAATTTGAATGCAGTAAACACAAATGAACTGACTCTTGAAGAATACAGAAAAATAGCAAAGAATTTAAAATCTGAATTAAAATCTTTAATGATATCTGGAGGAGAACCTTCTCTACGCAGAGACCTTCCAGAAATATGTAAAATATTCTATGAACATTGCAATTTAAAAAAGATATATCTTCCTCTGAATGGACTCGATAAAGAAAAAACTATAAATATAGTTGAGAAAATTTTACTACTTTGCCCTCATATTCAATTAAATGCAGGACTATCTGTAAATGGAATTGGGGAAATACATGATACGCAATGTGGAATTAGCGGTTCATTTAGCAAAGTAATGAGTACACATGAAGCACTTTCTAAGCTATCAGAACAATTTACAAATTTAAAAAGAGGAGTTATTACTACGGTTACTAAAATTAATATCAATCAGCTTGAAGAATTAGTAAACTATATTTACAATCTGTCATCACGACCAGATTATCACGACATTATGGTATGCCGAATTCAGGCAGGCTCAAAAACAGATAAAGAATTATTAATAAGTCCAGATGAATATGAAAATGTTTTAAATATAGCAGATAAGTATTTGTATTTTTACGGCAAAAAAAAATATAATAGATTTTTCTTAGGCAATATTGGATATATTCATCACAAGATTTTAAATCATATTTACCTGAATGCATATAAAAACAAACGTATTATTAATTGTAAAGCGCCCGAGTTTATCCGTGTTATAGAAGCAGATGGCAGAGTAAGAATTTGCGAATTAAAGGATGAAGTAGGAAACATAAGGGATTATAATTACGATTTAAACAAAATGGATATTGACCTCAATATATCATCTAAAAAAGTTAATTGTGCTTGTACCCATCCTTGTTTTGTAGTTCCCAGCCTCAGATATTCTTCTAATATTATTAAAAGTTGCACATCAATTTTGGTTGACAACTTAAATTTTCAAAAGGTTATGCGATGAGCGATGTAGCGATCATTGTAATCTCATATAATATGGGGAAAATGTTAAAAGACTGTATAAACTCACTATTAAACCAGTCGGTTCCGGATTTCAGATTGATAATTATTGATGATGCATCTTCAGACGGAACAGAAGATATTGTAAAAGGTTTTACCGACAAAAGAATTAACCACAAAAAAAACAATAAACACTTAGGCATAGCGGCTAGCAGAAATGCGGGTATTGCTGAATTAAAAAATGAAAAGATAGTATTCTTTATAGATGCCGATTGTTACGCTAATGCAAATTGGTTAGAAGAAGGCTTAAATGCATTCATACGCGATTCTTCGGTTCTTGCAGTAGAGGGAGCGACTACCTATGGAGGAAATAATTATCATCCAAGACTTTCAGAAAAATTTTACCATATGGATTGTAAGCCAGGCCTGTTTCAAACCCACAATTGTGCTTATAAAATAGAAGTGTTTCAGCAAATTGGTGGATTTGACGAAAAAAATTTTAACTATTCAAATGAAGATGTTGATTTCTTCTATAGAGCCAAAAAGGAATTCCCAGGTAAAAAATTTTTAGTCTGTCCTAACATGAAAGTTGTACATCAGGTATCTTACTGGAATATCACAAGATTTTTCAAAGATACATATAAGGCAAAATACATTATAAGGTTTATTAAAAAACACGGAAGATTAGATTTTGGTTCAGGTATGTTGGGTAGTTTTATTCTCAGCCCTAATAATCTTATATTGGGACTATTCCCGCCTTTAATATTTATCTACATTTTGAAAAAACATATAAAAATAAGCAATTTGTACGATATGCTATTTATTTTATTATACATAATCAAAGCTTATCATTATAGGTTTATGGTGTGGTACTATGCCCTTAAAGAAAAAATATTTGTGATTTAGCATAACTTAAAATACTTTTATAAATCGCTTTGTGTTCTTCTCCGTAAATACCCCGGTATGAAAGCCCTTCTGCTGTTAGTCAATATACGCTGTTTCAAAATCGGCAAGTGAGTAAAATACAGAATAAACAAAAATTCTAAAGATTTTAGGACAATCATATGAAATTTACGAAGATGCACGGCATCGGCAATGACTATGTCTATATCAATTGTTTTGAAGAAGAGGTTAAGGAACCAGCAAAATTAGCCACAATTATCAGCGATAGGCACTTTGGTGTGGGATCTGATGGGCTTATCCTCATCCTGCCGTCGAAGGCGGCGGATTGCAAGATGCGCATCTTTAATGCAGACGGCAGCGAGGCGCAGATGTGCGGAAACGGTATCCGCTGTGTTGCAAAGTACGTCTACGATCATAAAATCACCCAAAAGAATCCACTTACCGTAGAAACCCTGGCAGGTGTAAAGACAATCCAGCTTTTTGCAACGAATGGGAAAGTGTCCAGTGCGAGAGTCAACATGGGAAAACCCGGACTCATGCGTTCCGAAATTCCTATGCTCGGCAAGGAAACACAGGTAATAAATGAAACATTGACTATTAGTAAAGGGATAACATTTCGGATTACCTGTGTCTCTATGGGAAATCCCCATTGCGTTATCTTTGTTGACAATTTTGATAAGATCGATTTACCTCAATACGGTACAGAAATTGAGCGATATCATTCATTTCCGGAACGGACAAACGTCCACTTTGTCCGGGTGCATAGCCCCAAAGAAGTTACTATGAAGACGTGGGAACGCGGTTCGGGGATAACTCTGGCATGCGGGACGGGCGCATCGGCTGTATGTGTCGCAGGCGTCCTCAACAAAAAGACCGAGCGAAAAATTCTTGCCCATCTGCCGGGAGGTGATTTGGAACTGGAATGGTCAGAAGACGGGAATGTTTACATGACCGGCCCGGCAACGGAGGTGTTTACAGGGGAGTGGACGATAAGCAAATAAAATCATAGAGCCTGAGTTTGCAATGAATGAGGTGGAGTCTGAGGCATTTGAAGTAAAATAAAAAACTACTAATGGGCGACTATTTTATTCCCTTCGCACAAATTCTGGCAAATTCACGGATAAAGGGAAATCGAGTTGTCTGAAATTATATTAGAGGATATTCCTGTATGAATGGTCAATGGCTGGGATATTTAACAAATCTCCAAAAGGGTGGAGAGCATTTGGATATCCAGCAAAGTTTTGTTGTGCTGAATTTAGATCTCATTGGAGAATTTTTTGAAGGAAGGGTGATGTTGTTCGATTTGAATAGAAATTGGAGTGTCGCCCAAGCAAAAATTAATAAAAAAGACTTTAACCAATACACAGTAATATTCACAGGAAAACTGTCTGGCTTTAATCCGATTAAAGAGGATACTACTATCGGAAGTTGGGAAGAAAAAGAATTCTCTTATATTCCAAAAACTGAGATACCAGAAACCGGTGAATTTAGTGGGATTAGTGGGAAAAGCAAAACTGGAGAATCTGAAATTAATGGGGGATTTAAATTAGACAAACCTTTTGAAGGAAAATTTTATTTAAAATTTTACAGTTCTAACAAGCCAGATGAATATAAAGATTCTGATATTAAAATTTATGAAAAAGTAGAATCTTGGGAAGACTTTAAAAAGAAGATAGCAGAGTATAACCAAGGCAAAAAATATATTTTCAGAGGACAAACAGGGGAAAAACGTGAAAACCAATGGATACAGTGGAAACTGCGCACGTCTTTTCATAGAACTAACAGAGTTGATCTCTTCCGCTATAGAGGCGAAAATATACCAGAGCTACACGGTAAAATAAACATTTCTTCAAACCGTAGATATAATTTAAACAATCCACTTGATTCTGGAGCATTACTGGCACTTGCTCAACATCATGGCTATCCTACACCTATATTAGACTGGACCCGTTGTCCTTATGTCGCCGCATACTTTGCCTACGAAAACATCGCAAAAAATGAGGCAGAACAAAGTAAAGGCTATGTTCGAATTTTCGTTTTTGATACTGGGAAATGGGTAAATGGACCAGATTGGATACGTAAAAGAGATAGTAAATATATGGAATCAGTTAAACTTTTGGACCGTGCCTTTCCTTCAATTACGTGTTTTGAACCGTCGGACGAAGGCAATAAAAGGATGCAATCTCAGAAAGCTGTATGTATGTTTTCAAGTTATGATGATATTGAGGGTTATGTAAGGTATTTAGAAAATGAAAACAAAAATGTGTATTTAAAAATTTTTGATTTACCAGTTAGAGACAGAGCAAAAGCTATGATAGATCTGCATGGAAGGCATATTACAGCCGCATCTCTCTTCCCAGATTTAGATGGAATCTGTAAAGCACTAAAAGAAAAACATTTTTAGATGCTATGTTTAAAAAAAGGATGGGCAAGGGTCGCCATCTTAAAACTTAGGGGGGACTTCATATTTCAATTACAGGATGTAGAAGAACTATCTCAGACCAAAAATAATGAAAGTAATAGTTCACCGCCGGGAACTCGGAGAACGCAGAGAAAATAATGCAAAGCATAAGAATCTTTAAAATCTTGTTTATCTCCCACTCGCTCTCTCTGCAATCTTTGCGATATCTGCGGTGTGCTGAGCTATTACAATAAACAATACTTGACTAACCTGTTAGTTTACTTTACTATAAGTTTAAGGAGGTTTATCAATATGCATACGGTAAACATACATGAGGCAAAAACACATCTATCCGCAATACTTAAGCGTGTAGAAAGCGGGGAGGATATTTTAATTGCAAAGGCAGGGAAGCCCATAGCCCGTGTTAGCCCGATACCATCTTCATCAGGCAAAAGACAGCCTGGTACTGCAAAAGGCAGAATTGCTATGACTCAAAACTTCATAGAACCATTGCCGGAAAACATTTTAAAGGAATTTGAAAAATGAAGGCATTGCTTGATACCCATGTGTTTTTGTGGTGGGTGATGGACGATGAAAGATTGACCCCCTATATACGGGATTTTATCGCAGAGGAAGGGAATGATTTGTTTTTGAGTTCAGCAAGTTGCTGGGAAATAGCGATTAAAACAAAAATGGGCAGGCTGAAACTTCCAGAAAATCCTGAAAAATTTATCCCCGATCAAATGATTGCCAATAATATCTCAGGACTGCCGATACAGGTAGTTCACGCCCTCCATGTTTACAACTTGCCGTACCATCATAGAGACCCTTTTGATCGGATGCTCGTGGCACAGGCTAGTATAGAGAAGATTCCTATAATCACCGACGACCGCCTGATTACTGATTACGATGTCAAAATTCTATGGGATAAAAAGAGAAGGCGGCATTGACAATATATCTGTCCCAATTTCTCCACCGTATTTTGCTTTCTCAAATAACACCCCCACTTCAGGGGAAATAAAATGCAAAATTCAAACGTACGGTTGAAAATATATGTAATGCGCAGTTTCTTTCTCTGTGCGATTCTCGCATCTGGCTGTGCGACCTATAAGACCCCGGTTTCGCAGAAACCGATTTGGGAGGATACCTCCGCTATTTTAAGAAATATACAGGGGAAACCCCAAAACCTCTCGTTACAGCAAATACGCGATGCGATCATTTCCAACAGTTCCAGGCTTGCCACCTTTCGTGCAAACATAGCAATGACCCTTACTGCCCCAGACCTCAAAGGTCCCGTCCGCTGTACCGGATTGATACTATATCAAAACCCAAAGAGTTTGCGGGCAATGGGCTCTAAACTTGCCACGACCGTATTTGATATATCTTCTGATGGGAATAAATTCCGGCTCTATGTACCGTTAGAAAACAAGGTTTACACAGGCGCTTGCAACACCTTTCACAGGATCGAGGCGCTTGGCATCAACATCTTCCCGGGAGATATGGCGAGTTTATTCAATTACAAGGAAATTTTAGAAGGAGAAAAACCTACCTTAGAAACCTGGCCTGCCTATTGGCTGATTCATATGCTGGAAATGGATAAGGAGTATGTGAATCTTAAAGGGAATCTGTTGGTTGACAGGGTTAACGGTGAGGTATTTCGCTGCGAATTGTTTAATGCCGATGGTTCTATACGGTTACAGGCCGTGTTTACCAATTATGCAACTTATAAGGAGTGCAGGATACCGCAAAGGATCGACGTTCGCTGGCCTGCATACGACACCACCTTTAGCATTACCTTTTCTAACATTGTCGTGAATGGTGAGCTCGACCCGAAAGTATTTACGCTTGCGATACCCAAGGGGGCACAGACAATTACCCTGGACTAAATCCCGCTGCCGTCTTCAGCGTCCATGATCTTATCCACACGGCGAGCGTGCCTTCCGCCCTCAAAAGGGGTTTCTAGCCACAGCCTAACCTTTTGTTCAAGAAGTTCTTCGTCTATCACATCAGCGCCAATACACAAGATGTTGGAATCATTGTGTCTCCGGCTCATTTCCACGGTATAAAGATTATGGCATACTGCGGCACGAACGCCCTTCACCTTGTTGGCTACGAGAGACATCCCAATTCCAGTGCCGCAGATCAGAATCCCCCTGTCAGATTCTCCGGATCCTACAGAGCGGGCTGCTTTCAATCCGTAATCAGGATAATCTACTGATTCAGCGCCTGTTGTCGTGCCAAAATCCGTAACCGTATGCCCCATTTGGGTAAGCATGGATGCAACATGCTTCTTAAACTCAAAACCTCGATGGTCTGCCGCTAATGCGATCTTCATTATCGTATTTATATTTTCCATGAAAAACTTTTTAGAAACACAAAATAGAACCTAAAAATTTCAAAATACTAAATTGATACAAAATCTTACACTTTTGCCAGACTATTTTCAAGACAACTTCGGATAATACTCTCTGTGATAATGCCATGACGAATAATCTCAATAGTGTCGTCCTTCACTTTAAGCACCGTGGAAGGTGAACGAAGCCGTGTCGAACCGCCGTCCAGAATCGTATGAATCTTCCCTCCGAGATCCATAAGCACCTGTTGCGCATCTGTGGCGGGAGAATGTCCCGAGATATTAGCGCTCGTAGTTACGATAGGTAGTTTTACCGTACGTATCAAATCCCTGGCTACTGCGTTATCGGGAAGTCGGATGCTAATGTCCGAACCGTTTTTTAAAGGGAAAATGATGGCCAACGCCCCCGGCCAGAAGAGAGACATCAGTCTCTTTGCAGTACCCGAAAGGTGATCGACGTATTTTTTTACATCATCGGAGTCCGCAATCATTAAGGTAAGCCGCTTTTCTTCCGGTCGTTTTTTTACCTCGTAGATACGTTCGATGGCTTTTGTGTCGTCTCTCAGTGCGCCCAGTCCGTATACCGTTTCTGTGGGGAAGGCGACCAGTTCACCCATCCTCAAAGCCTGGGCAGCCGCTTCTATGTGTCTCCAATAAAGCGTTCGGTCCTTTAGATTAAGTACGGTTGTATTCATAGCGCTGCAATGCCGCAACCAAAAGACCCCTCTCTTTCCCCCCGTTGCAAGGGGGGACACAGGGGGGTAAAAAACTTTCTAAAAAAGAAGTTTTTACAGAATAATACTATAATAACCATAGTCTAAATGCTAAAGGGCAACATTTCAACATCTTTTATACCTTGACAATAAATTGCTAAATTGGTAGAGTTTCAGCATGAAATTAAAATCGCATCAATTACCTTATGTATTCGTGTTTTTGGGCGTTTTCTCCGCCTTCATTTCGTCCAGCAAGATGTTACTCTGCGCTGCGGAAAGTATCATGAATATCGAAGAAATTGTGCCTGGCATGAAAGGATATGGTAAAACCGTTTTCACGGGCGACCGAATCGAGATGTTCGATGTGGAGGTATTGGGTATCCTGAGAAACTGGGAAGCAAAGAGTAATATGATCCTGATCAGGATGTCGGGTGACCCGTTGGAAAAATCGGGCATTATCGCCGGCATGAGCGGCAGTCCTGTGTATATCGATAATCGTCTTATCGGCGCCGTTGCTTATGGATGGAGCTTTGCAAAAGAGGCTATTGCGGGTGTTACGCCGATTAACGAAATGAAAAGCACCTTGCTGAATATACCGGCAGAAGAAAAAGGCATTTCGCTGACCTCTGCCGATTGGGAACTACCCTCTTTCCCGCAGAACGAAAAAGAACCGGGCTCTCCGATTACCCCCTTGTTATCACAAGAATTAATGACCGGGAATTCAAGGAATATGAAGCTTACGCCAATTCTTGCACCTTTGGTAGTGTCGGGTGTTAATAGCGGAGTTTTGCAAGGAATGCAACACCTTTTCAATGCTTATGGATTGTATCCTGTCCAAGGGGGTAACTATATTTCTGTAAGTCCTCTTTCCGGAAAAGGGGGTAGTATTTCAGAAAAGGCCAAACTCGTTCCAGGGGCATCGGTGGCTGCTATCCTGGTTAAGGGAGACCTCAGCGCCGCTGTTGTTGGCACGGTGACGTACGTAGAGGGAGATAATGTCTTAGCCTTTGGGCATCCGTTTTTGCAAACAGGGACAGCAGACCTCCCCATGGCGTCCGCTTATGTGTACGCCATCCTCACCAGCCAGTCAAATTCTGTAAAAATGGCTTCTCCGCTAGAAATACTTGGTCGAATACATCAGGATAGAAGGTCGGGGATTGCCGGTACTTTTGGTGAATCATCCCGCATGGTGCCCTGTCGTATCGAAGTGGAAGGTTCACAGAACCTCGCCTATGATTTTGAGATCATTGATAATAAACTGCTCACGCCAAGCCTTGTTCTGATGGCAGCCCAGAGCGCCGTGTTGTCGACTGAAAGGAGATTAGGGGAAAAATCGGTAAACATAAAACTTACAGCGCAAATCGATGGTTACGAAAAACCCGTTGTGGTTGAAAACGTTTTTTATGAACTCGACCAAGCATGGTTTCCTCTCAACCATATAGTCCAGCCATTTTCCATGATCCTGAACAACCAGTTTCAAAAAGTATGTGTGAACCGGATTGATCTTAAAATTAAGGTATTAGACACACGCGAAACAGCATATATCGAGGCCATTAAGGTGGATAAAAAACAAGTCAAGCCCGGCGATACGCTGCAGGTAGACGTGCGTATCAAACCGTTTACGGGAGAGAGTTTTTATCAAACGGTAATGATGCAAATACCGGAAGATACGCTTCCGGGAAGTGCGCTGAATGTTACTGCCTGCGATGCCACGTATGGCCAGGCATTGAACATGGGCAGGTCTGCCGGAAAGTTCCTGCCAACGAATTTCGAGCAGCTTTTGCATTACGTAGAAAACATGGAACGAAACAATAATCTCATGGTGCGTGTCCTCTTACCCAAAAAAGGAGTTACCTATAAGGGGGAAGGATTCCCATCGCTTCCAACCTCGATGCTTTCCATTATGAGTATTTCCAATCAAAGTGGGATTGGCCCACTTTTTGATGAAGTAATATCCCGTGTCCCAACCGCATATGTGCTGAACGGAAATCAAAGTATCCCGGTATCAGTTAAATAAACAATAAGGAACACGAATGAAATGAATAACATATAACAAGAAATGAATAATTAAAAAGTAAAAAAGGACGAGTGAAGGCAATGAAAAATATGATTTGGAAGAGCGGCTGATTCAGTTCGCGCCTCTGATTATTGACATTGTTGAAATGCTGCCAAATACAAGGGCAGGAAATCACATTGCAGGACAATTGATTCGTTCAGGCACGTCGCCTGTATTTAATTATGGTGAAGCACAAGAAAGAACTGA
>Ga0208373_1005733_pt1 | contig 10210 bp, 13 predicted proteins | sample RifOxyC2_FD_184036 | JGI IMG/M metagenome (GOLD analysis project Ga0208373, IMG submission 184036) | Soil microbial communities from Rifle, Colorado - Rifle Oxygen_injection C2 (SPAdes) | ecosystem: Environmental > Terrestrial > Deep subsurface > Rock core/Sediment | place: Rifle, Colorado... | reverse complement strand
TCAAAAAGCAAATCCAGATTATATTATTAATGATATAATTGAATTAGATTTAATAAGTAACTCATAAGATGACTACAGATGAACAAAATAAAAAAATTACGGATTTTTTGTTCGAGATTGGCACCATGCGTAAGTTGCCGAGGATTCATCAACAGATGCTTTTGACGCAAGATTTGTCAGATAACATTGCCACCCATAGTTTTCGCGTTACTTTAATTGCCTGGTTTTTAGCTAAAATGGAGCAGATTGATCCATACAAAACAGTTATGGCGGCCCTTTTACATGATGTCAAAGAAGTTCGTAGTGGCGATCATAACTATGTTCATAAAAAATATATTAAAGTTTTTGAAGATGAAATTTCCAAAGATCAGCTCGGCGATCTTCCTTTCTCAGATTTATTAACGATCGATCAAGAATATGAAGCTAGACAAAGTAAAGAAGCAGTTGTGGCCAAAGATGCGGATTTATTAGATCAAATTCTTCTGTTAAAAGAATACGTTCATCAGGGAAATAAAGAAGCTGAGATTTGGCTCAGTGGTAAAGGAAATCAAGAAAAAGAGAATGTCCAATTTAGAAGCTTAAAAACTGAATCGGCCAAAAAACTCGGGAAACAAATCCTTGATGGTAATTTATCTGAGTGGTGGGAAAACATTTGGACTAATAATAATAGGTAAAATGAAAATCATTACTAAAGAAGAAGCAAATTTCATGTCTAAACCTGAGGGAACCAAGGTTTGGTATTATCTGCGCGATGAATATGAAATTCATCTCAACGAGCAAATCCCTAGCTCTACGCAAACTTGGCATCACCATGAAAAAATCTGTGAAACCTTATTTATTCTCGAAGGCGAACTGACAGCCCAGTGGAAAGAAAACGGGCAAACCAAGTCACAGATTGTTAAATCTGGCGATATGATCGAAACTGAAAATTCTCCACATACTTTTACTAATCACACCGATAAGATAGTGAAATTTATTGTTCTCAAACTGGTTCCGACTGGACAAAATAAACACGAGCTCATTAAAAACGACAAGATTGTTGATGAATAAATGAAACAAATAATCCTCGCTTCGACATCACCAAGAAGACAAGAAATTCTCAGTAAATTCGGTGTTAAAATAATCTAATCTTCACCTTCTCTACTGTCTTAATCCTCTTCCATATCTGCTTAATTTGCTTTCGCGTTTAAGCTATATTAAGCTATTTATATATGCTCTATTTAAAACATCCTGAAAGAAAATTACGACATTTTATTGCTATGCCCTTAATTCTTTCGATGATAATTCCCATCGTTATTATGGATGGCTGGATCGAAATCTATCACCGGGTGGCTTTTTATATGTACGACATTCCATACATTAAAAGGCGTCAGTACATCAAACTCGACCGCCATAGATTGCAATATCTAAGCTGGCCGCAAAAGTTATATTGTACTTACTGTGGTTACGGCAATGGCGCTGTGCGCTACTGGACTCAAATTGCTGCTGCTACTGAAAAATATTGGTGCGGAGTTATGCACAATAATGATGACCTGGATTTTATTACCCCGACTCATCATAAAGAATTTGCTAAATATGCAGATGAGCAAGACTTTAAAGCTAAATATTTGTAGTTGAGGATTGAATATAGAATTTCGAATGTGGAATATCGAAGATGAAATCCTAACACTTCTTTGCGATATTCGACATTCAATATTCAATATTCCAAAACTATGAGCTGGATAACTTACGCCGTCCTTTCAGCTTTCTTTGCCTCGCTGGTGGCTATTTTCGGTAAAATCGGAATCAAGGGCATCGATAGTAATTTAGCTGTGGCTATTCGAACAATTATTATAGTTTTTTTTGCCTGGGCGATTGTTCTGATACAGGGAAATGCCAAGGATTTAACGAAAATCTCTGGATATTCATACACTTTCATAATTTTGTCTGCAATTGCCACTGGCCTATCTTGGATTTTTTACTACAAAGCCTTACAACTCGGTGAAGCATCCCGAGTCGCACCGATTGATAAACTGAGTGTTGCTTTAACAATTATTCTCGCTTTTATCTTTCTGAGTGAAAAGCCAACCGCTGGGAATGTTGTAGGTGGCTTATTGGTTACTGCCGGAGTTTTAGTTTCGGCTCTGGTTAAATAAATTACCACCGTATTGTCATTCCCACGAAAGTGGGAATCCAGATCTTGAACTTCGTCTGGATCCCCAATCAAGTTGGGGATGACACACAGAAAAAATAATATGAAATACAACACCCTAACAGATGAAGAAAAAGCAGTTATAGAAGATAAAGCTACTGAAGCGCCATTTTCAGGTAAACATAATGATCACTTTAAAAAAGGCGTTTACGTTTGCAAACGCTGCAATGCTCCACTTTTTAATTCAGATGATAAATTTAAATCAGATTGTGGTTGGCCAAGCTTTGACGATCAGATAAAAAATGCATTAAAGCGTATTCCGGATGCAGACGGATTTCGAACTGAAATAATCTGTAATAATTGTGGCGCTCATCTTGGCCACATATTCACTGATGAAGGTTTGACTGATAAAAATACTCGTTATTGTGTCAACTCAATCTCATTAGTTTTCAAGAGCAATGGCTAACTAATTGATAATCTGTCCCATATACTTTCCAAGATATTTAAATCGTACTAGACTAAATATAGACTATTCCACCAAACTTCGTTCTCATAGGGTCATAACTTAGAAAATAAAACTTTATCTTTACATCTCTAAAATGGCCAAAAAACAAAAAATTGCCAAACAAAAAAATATCTTATTCAAAAAAAATAAGAGTCGACCTCCTAAATTTTCTTTCAAATCTTCGATTATTAATTTTTTAAAAAAATCTGAAAAAAATCCAATAATCGCTCCTATTAAAGAAAACGAATGGGAATCTGTTCAAACATTTAATCCGGCTGCTTTTTATGAAGACGGCCGAGTCCATCTTTTGTACCGCGCACTTGGTAGTGATGGCGTTTCAAGAATTGGTTATGCACTAAGTGAAAATGGTATTGATATTGTTGAGCGGCTCGATGAGCCAATATTCACATACCTAAAACAACCTGTTAAAGACGGTAAATCTCTTTATAATCTTTTAGAATATAACTCTGGTGGTGGCTGGAACGGTTCAGAAGATCCTCGTGTTACAGTGATTGATGATCGAGTTTACATGTTCTTTGTGGCTTTTGATGGTTGGGATATTCCGCGCTTAGCCATTACTTCGATCTCTCTCGACGACTTTTTGAATAGAAAGTGGAAATGGGACGGCGTTAAAATTATCTCACCTCCGGGGATTGTTGATAAAAGTGGGGTTGTTTTTCCTGAAAAAATCAGAGGGAAATATGTAGTCATGCACCGCATTTTTCCTAATATCTTAATTGATTTCGTAAACGACTTAGATTTTGAAGATGGTGAGTACCTGCCTGGAAAATATTCGATCAAGGTCAGAAGTAGAAAATTTTGGGATAGTCGCAAAATCGGGGCTGGAGCACCACCAATTAAAACTAAAAAAGGTTGGTTATTAATTTACTATGGAGTGGATGATAAAGATGCCCGTCGTTATATGATTGGCGCCATGCTTTTGGATCTTCATAATCCAGTCAAAGTTTTGGTGCGCACTGATGAACCGATTTTGGAACCAACAGATTGGTATGAAAACGAGGGCCATAAAGCTGGAATTGCCTATCCTTGCGGGGCTGTAGTTATGAGCGGCACACTGTTTGTCTATTACGGTGGAGCTGATACTGTGGTATGTGTAGCCACAGCCAATCTTGAAACATTTTTAGATCAACTTATTAACAAAGAAAAGCCGAAGCTTAAAACTCTTAAACCTAAAAAAACCAATAATGCTAAAAGTTAATCGCTATTCTAAAAATCCCATTCTAAAGCCAGATACCAGCAATGAATGGGAAGCTGAAGCTGTCTTAAACGGCTGCCCCATCAAGTTCAGGGACAAAATATTTCTCACTTATCGAGCCATTTCGATTCCTCACTATCACTCAACAACCGATATTGAAATGCAGATTTCCAATATTGGACTAGCTGAAAGCCGCGACGGCTTTCGTTTTATTAAAAGGAGAAAGCTAATTTCTCCTCAAGAACATTGGGAAATCTATGGTTGCGAAGACCCTCGCGTAACCGAATTTGAAGGTAAATATTATATCTTTTATACTGCTCTTTCAACTTATCCATTTAATGCTGCTGGCATTAAAATTGGCTTGGCCATTACCAAAGATTTCCAGACAATTCAAGAAAAACATCTTATCACACCTTTTAATGCCAAAGCTATGGCCATGTTTCCAGAAAGAATTAATGGTAAGATTTATTCAATTCTCACAGCTAATACTGACATGCCTCCCTCTAAAATTGCCATCGCCTCATTCGATCGAATCAATCAGATGTGGTCACAAGATTACTGGCTATCATGGTATAAAGATTTGAAATCTCACTCAATTGATTTACAACGCAGTCCTTCTGACCAAATTGAATTGGGAGCTCCCCCGATTAAAACTCCGGTTGGTTGGCTTGTTATATACTCGTATATTAAAAATTACTTCTCAGATAATAAACTTTTTGGAATTGAGGCAGCTTTACTTGGCTTAAATGATCCACGGAAAATTATCGCTTCAACAGACATGCCTTTAATGGTTCCTGAAGAAATTTATGAAAGATATGGTATTATCCCCAATATCATTTTTCCATCTGGAGCACTGGCACTTGGTAATGAGTTAAGAATTTATTATGGAGCAGCTGACACAGTGATTGCTTGTGCTAGTACCAAGTTCGGACATTTACTCCAACATATCTTGACCGATGTTAAAGAAGAAAAATTAAGCTTTATTCGGTCAAAAAATAATCCAATAATTTCTCCAAAACCAGAAAGTTCGTGGGAATCTAGGGCAGCATTTAATCCGGCTGCAGTTTATGAAAATAATAAAGTTCATATTGTCTACCGAGCTATGTCAGAGGATAATACATCAGTTATGGGATATGCAAATAGCGACGATGGTATGAACATTTCATACCGAAGCCCTGACCCAATTTATACCCCAAGAAATGACTTTGAGATGAAAAAGGTCCCGGGTGGTAATTCTGGATGTGAAGATCCACGAATAACAAAAATAGATGATCGATTTTATATGTTTTATACCGCCTATAATGGAGCTGAACCGCCAAGAGTAGCTGTAACATCGATTGCAGTTGCTGATTTCATTAGTCAAAAATGGAACTGGTCTGCTTCAAAGCTTATTTCTCCATCTGGTATGGCTGATAAAGATGCCTGCATTTTTCCTGAAAAAGTTAATGGACAGTATTTAATCTTTCATCGAATTGGGGATGACATCGATATTGCTTTTGTGCCAGATTTAAAATTTGAAGCTACTGGCTGGCTTGAAGAGCGAAGATGGCTTTTGCTGCGTAAAGGTTTTTGGGATAGTAAAAAATTAGGCATCTCTAGCCCGCCAATGAAAGTTAGTTCTGGATGGATAATGCTCTATCATGGCGTATCTGATGATAATGTCTATCGGGTGGGCGCGGTACTGCTGGATAAAAATGACCCAACAAATATTATCGGCCGAACAACGAATTTTATCTTCGAACCACAAACTGAGTATGAAAAAGTAGGACAATTTCCTAATGTCGTTTTCCCTTGTGGAAGTGTTATTATCAAAGACACGATATATATGTACTATGGCGGTGGAGATAGCGTCGTCGGCGTGGCCACCATGAAAGTCAAAACTCTTTTAAATTTATTGGACTAAATCATTTCATAACTATGAATCTCCAACAAGAACTTACAAAAAAGGATTGGCGACCTGAGGAATTAGCTGACTTAGTTACTCAAGATAAGAAATATATTCAAGAAATTATCGATGGTATTTTTTCATCAGTGGCAACAACCAAATTTCGGTCAGCAAAGATTGCTATTTTGCTATCAGAAAAATATCCAAAAAAGGTTTATGCATATTTTGATAAATTGGCTGAACTTTTAGAAAATAAGAATAAGATTCTCAAGTGGAACGGCATTATGATCATTGGCAATCTCGCAGTGGTTGATAGTAAAGAAAAAGTTGAGCGTGTGATTGGTAAACTTTATAACCAGCTGAATACCGGAACGATGATCACGGCTAATAACACTATCATGGCTCTGGCTAAGATCGCTCAAGCTAAGCCTGAACTTCGTGATGAAATAACTAAAGAGTTAATCTTCGTTGAAACGTATAAATATGAAACTGCAGAGTGCTCTAAAATTGCCGCTGGATTTGTTTTGGAAGCAGTTGACCCACTAATTGATATTCTTAAAAGTAAACGATCGGTCATCAAATTTATTAAAAGTCAGCTGCACAGCACCCGCCGTTCCACCAAACAAAAAGCTCAAGAACTGATCAACAAATATTCAAAGTAAGATTTAATTCTAACAAAACGAAAATGAAAAACGTAGGCGGTAGCGCAGTTAAAGCTGGAATAACCTTTGGCTCAGCTTTAGCCATCACAATCTCGTGGTCACAGTATCATTCGATTCTCTATGCGATTTTACATGGAATCTTGTCGTGGATTTATGTCATTTACTTTGCATTAACCAAGTAGTCTGATAATATCAATCTAATAATTATTTTCGCGGCACAAAAAAACCCTTGACAACTCTCTCTCTCTCTGTTAGATTCGAATTAAGGAAATCCTTATTAAATTTTGATAAGTTGATTTACCTATATTGCGACAGGGAAGGAGGTAATTGTCATGGCGCACGATAGGCCGAAACAATCGAAAGGTGCGTGGAAAGGCAACAAAGACCGACACCAAAAGACCAACCCGAAAGGGCCACGTCCAGCGAAGAATCAGGGTGTGGGCAAAAGCTATGTCCCTCCCAAATACCGGTGATCGTCTGATGCCAGTCTCGATTCAGAGGGGTCTCTTTTTTAAAGGGATCCCTCACCCCAACTCACACTGTACAAACTGCTACATATTAAGAATAATTCGAAATGATCAAAGAAGAAATAAAAATTCGAAAAGCAACTGAAGCTGATTACAAAGTGGTTAATTCCCTTTATTTTGAGTTGTACACACTAAATCAGCAAAATATTCCTTTGACGTATAAAAAAACACCTACAAAGCCTCAATCAAAAGGTGAATTCTTAAATATGTTGGAAGATAATAAAAGTTTACTTCTTGTAGCTGTGGTGAACGATCGTGCAGTTGGACTCATTTATGCATTTATCGAAAAGGAAACGGGTAACAATGTTACTTATGGATATCATAGGGTGTATATTGGCGATCTTTATGTGCTACCTGACTATCACCGTCAGGGTATCGGCTCTCTCCTGATGCAGGAAGTTGAAAAATGGGCCAAAGATCGTAAACTTTCAGACCTCGCAGTGCTTGTTTATGCATTTAATCAAAATGCAGTTAGCTTTTATCAAAAATTAGGTTATAAACCATATAGTATCCAACTAAATAAAAAACTTAACTAGCTCTCTTTATTCTTTTTTCCAAATTCTGTATTCTGCTATTATGTATTGTGCTCTATTGATCAGGCGAACGCCAAACCTCATCTGAAGCAGAATTATCCGAAGTAGCTAAATTTATTTGAAATAACATTTAATCTTAACCTTCTATGTCTTCTTTATCTTCTTTAACCAAAGCCGAACTTCGTAAATACGTTGACACAAAATTTCAAGCTGGTGCCTCGAGGTTTTTTAAAGAAGAAATACAAGTTTTGGGAGTTCGGTCGCCGCAGGTTAAACTGGTTGCTGCTAAATTTTGGCCGGAGGTTAAAAAATTACCGAAAGATCAAATTTTCACGATCTGTGAAGAACTTTGGCAAAACGGCTTCATCGAAGAAACCTTTGTAGCCATTAACTGGACCAATCGACTTTTAAAAAAATTGGGAAAAGCGGATTTTATACGGTTTACAAATTGGATCGATCAATACGTAAACAACTGGGCATCGTGCGATATCTTTTGCACCCATGCTGTTGGCTACTTAGTTCAAAAATATCCGGAGTTATTTACAGAGTTAAAAACTTGGACCAAATCCAAAAATCGCTGGTTCCGCCGCGCTGCTGCTGTTTCTTTAATCTACCCCCTCCACCACCCTTTTTTTTCTTCTAAATCCTCAATTCTCCCTATTCCCCCCACTCTCCCTATTTCCCTTTTAAATCAGGTTTTTCAAATTGCTGACTCATTGTTTTCAGACCCAGACAACCTCGTTCAAAAAGGTTACGGCTGGATGCTTAAAGAAGCATCCAAAATCTGGCCACAAGAGATTTTTAAGTATGTATTCGATCGACGAGACAAAATGCCTCGCACCGCTCTAAGATATGCGATAGAGAAACTGCCAAAAGATCTAAAATTAAAAGCTATGAGTAAAAATTAACCAATGAGCTATTTTATCACCGGCAATAAAAATAAATTCCAAGAAGCAAAGCTTATAATTCCTCAACTCGAACAGCTGGATATTGATTTACCAGAAATTCAAGAAATCGATCCGCAAAAAGTTATTGAGGCTAAACTCAAAGAAGCTGGCCAACACCACGATGGCCAGTTGATAGTCGAAGATACTGGACTTTACATCAAATGTCTCGATGGTTTGCCAGGACCACTAATTAAGTGGTTCCACAAAACCGTGGGTTACCCAAAACTGGCCGAATTAGTATTTAAATATCCCGACCACCAAGCTGAAGCAAAAGCGGTCATAGGATATTTTGACCAGACTAATATTCGATTTTTTGAAGGAGTAATTTCTGGTCAGATTGTGCTGCCGCGCGGAGAAACTAATTTTGGCTGGGATATTATCTTTCAGCCAGATAGATTTGATAAAACATTTGCCGAGATGACGATTGAAGAAAAAAACAAAATTAGCCACCGACGATTAGCCTTTGAAAAATTAAAAGAGTATTTGAGAGCACGATGAGCCAGCAGTTTATTATTTTTCGTAGGGATCGACTGTTCGAGATCTGCCGTAGGCAGATCGAGTTGGATCACAAGAAAAATAATAACTATTGGCGATATTAAGATTAAATAATCTTCGACTTAAGCTTGCGGACCGACATGGCCTTAACCTCAGATAGAGCGATTGTCTGACCATCTTCTAATAGCACTTTTCCACTTTTGTGATCAAAAAATTTTCCAACGATAACTTCACCAGATTTTAATCTGATAAATACTGTAGTTCCTTTATGGTAGTGTGTATGCATGCCCATATGATAAGATTACACTATAAGTATGTATATATGTATAAACGAAAGACAATTGTCACTAACACAATTAATATAATCTCATTTTTCTTAGCACTTGAGGGGTATGTTATGTTAATTTTCTTTGGTCGACTTCTCGACGAGTGGCCTCGCCGCTTAATTAGCTTTATAATTTTTGGCATTTTTATGGTCCTTTTATACCTTTCCAGCGCTGTTTATCATGCTATTCCTAAACATTCACGTTTAAAAAAGATCGTGCAAAAGATCGATCATTCCATGATTTACTTAATGATCGCTGGCAGTTATACTCCGATTTGCCTTTTAGTTCTCAACGGACCATGGGGAAAAGGTTTACTACTGACTGTTTGGTTGATCGCAATTTTTGGTATAATTTTAAAATTTCTTAAAAACCCGCTTCCGTCATGGTCGCACGTCGGGCTTTATCTCTTTATGGGCTGGCTCCTCTTGATGACTTATCCGTATCTGCTCGAGACTCTGGGAATTTACGGCTTTATCTGGCTTTTAGCAAGTGGGTTGTCTTATACAATCGGCGCTACAGTTGTTATTTTGCATCCTCTGGTTAAAAGACGTATGCTTTTTTCATATATTGATATTTTTCATATTTTTGTTATTTTGGGGACTCTAGCTCATATTATTTTATTAATCAAATTTGTTTAGGAGTTGACCAAATCCTATGAACTAGCTAGGATATAATTATGCAATTTATTTGGAAATATCTTAAAAATTATAAAAAACCGCTAGTCGCGGCGATTATTTTGGCGATTATTAATCAAGTCTTTTCTCTTTTAGACCCACAAATCTTTCGGATGATCGTCGATAACTACATTAATAAATTTGCCTCAATTCCTAAAGGAGATTTTATCCGAGGTGTTTTACTACTCCTTTTGGCGTCAGTTGGAGTAGCATTAGTTTCGCGGATCGCAAAAAATTTTCAAGATTACTATGTCAACTATATAACTCAAAAACTCGGCACAGCTATGTATGCTCGCGGCGTCTCTCATT
>Ga0208373_1005726_pt1 | contig 10218 bp, 6 predicted proteins | sample RifOxyC2_FD_184036 | JGI IMG/M metagenome (GOLD analysis project Ga0208373, IMG submission 184036) | Soil microbial communities from Rifle, Colorado - Rifle Oxygen_injection C2 (SPAdes) | ecosystem: Environmental > Terrestrial > Deep subsurface > Rock core/Sediment | place: Rifle, Colorado... | reverse complement strand
AAAAATGAACCTGGCCATGTTATCCGTGATTATTCCCGGATCCCTGTATAAAAAACCCGCCGTAAGTAATAACAACGCGGCAACCGGCGTAAAAAACCTGAATAGCATGCTGAAATCAGCCGTTTTATTTACAAATTCCCTTGAAAGCCGGCCGCTCACCGAACTTATGAATTCTTCTGAAAGCTCAGCCGACATTCCCAGTGATTCCGCGCTTGCGAGTTTGTTCCTGATCTGCCAGGCGTTTAGGAGATGGTCCTTCAGTTGCGGGTTTTTTTCCTGGACCTCCCGGATCGTTTCCTCGGCGCTTGCCCGGGCAGCCAGCATCGCGTGCACTGCGCTGAAAACCACCAACGCGCAGGCGCAGGACCAGAACATGAACCTGAAGGATTGGCCAAGGGGCAGAAAATAATCGAGAAATGAAAGATACAGCAGGACCGAGAAACCCAGAACAAGCAACAGCGCCAGGTGTTCGCAATAAATGAATAAATTTCTTCTTTTCCTTACGGTGTCAAGGAAGGGATTAAGGCTGTCCATGTTGATGACGGGTCTGCTTATAGGTTCGGTTGTACGATGCTTTTGACGAACTTGGCGATTTCATCCGAGGCGCCGGGTTTGCTGAACTTTTTTATGTCCGACTGCATCTTGTATATGGTTTCAGGGCTGGCGATTATTTTATCCAGGATTTGCGTTGTTTTTTCGTAATCCCGTTCCACAAAACCGAATCCGTGCTTTAGGAGCAGTTTCGCGTTGCCCCTTTCCTGCCCGGGAGTGAACACGGGGATCAATACCGGCTTTCCTGCGGCAAGCGTTTCCATAACGATCGCTCCGCCGCATTTTGAGATTATCAGGTCGCTTGACCTTATGAAATCAGGCATCCTGTCGCACCAGCCTATGACTTTAGTGGGCGGCTTGTAGGTTTTTTTTGTCAGGACTTCATAAATGGCCTTGTATTTGCCCGTGATTATGATGACCTGGAACTTTTTTCCTTCCTGCCTCGACAGGTAATCGATAAGCCGCAGGAATTTACTAACATCCCCCAGCCCTACCACGAACAAAATGGTTAATACCCCGGGCGTCAGGCCCTGCTCCTTCAAAAAAGCGGCGGTGTCCATCGGTTTGCCTAGCTCCGTGTTTACAGGAAAGCCAGTGACCCTTATTTTCCCCTCCGGTACGCCTGCTTTCACCAGGGCTTCCCTTGATTCGTCGTCGCAAACCATCAGGTATTGAGCGTCGTCCGTCACCCAGGTCTTGTGTATTTCGGTGGAATCGGTCACGACGCAGGAATAACGGAGTTTTTTTTCGGGTGCACGGATTTTGTTGTAATGGTCTATCAGGTAATTCCAGTAAGGATGGGTATTTACGCAATAATCCGGTTTCTCGGCGTCAAACATTTTAAAAAACTCGCTAAAAAACCTAGGAAATATGTTCTGAAAATAAAAGTGAGCGGCTTTTCCGTTTGAAAAGTCAAAAATGAAATCCCAGAGCGCCGGCTTTTCCATTGTCACGTTGTAAAGCTTTTCAAAAACGTGCTGTTCATGGGAACTGCCGGGCGGTTTTAGAAAGTCCACGATTTTAGACTCAATTTCAGCCGGCAGTGCGATCGCGTCAAGCGATTTCTTGATGAATTTGCTGGCCGTCATGTGGCCTGTACCGTAACTGGCTGTCAGCAGGAGGAGTTTTTTTGGCATCTCTATTCCTTTTGAGTACCCCTTTTCAAAAATTTATTTTCTTGATCACCTTGAAAGGCAGGTCTTCCTTCGATTCAAGGTAAAAACGCACGATAACTTCCATTACAAGGCCCAGCAGAAGGCAGATAATGCTTACTGACCACAGCAGGAAACCTATGAAAAACAGCGGGCTGAGCCATTCGCCGGAAAAAAACAGTTTTCTCACGAAAACAAACGCATTGACGGCAAACCCTGACAGAAAAAGGAACAGCGCAATCCCCCCGAAAACATATATGGGCCTTGTCAGGTATGAAAGCAGGAACTTGACCACCATCAGGTCAAGGATGACCTTTAGAGTCCTGTTGATGCCGTATTTTGATTTGCCGTGTATCCTTTTCCTGTGATTCACAATCACTTCGGTTATCTTGGCGCCCTGCCAGTAGCAGTAAGCCGGAAGCAGGCGGTGCATTTCACCGTAAATGGCGTAATTGCCCAGGACTTCCCTCTTATAGGCTTTCAATGTGCAGCCGAAATCGTGTATTTTTAAGCCGGTGAAATACGAGATTATCCAGTTGGCTACCTTGCTTGGCAGGATCTTCGTAAGGAACTTATCGTTCCTGTTTTTTCTCCAGCCGCTTACGACATCGTAGCCCTGTTCTATCTGTTCAAGCAGGACCGGTATGTCGCGTGGGTCGTTTTGCAGGTCCCCGTCAAGCATTACTATGACCTCTCCGATAGAATTCTTGATTCCCGTGGAAATGGCCGCGGTCTGGCCGTAATTGCGGTTCAGCTGGATGACCATCTTGAGCAGGTCGCCCTTTACTTCTTCAAGAACTTTGAGGGTATTGTCCGTGGAGCCGTCGTCAATGAAAATAACCTCGGTCGTGTACTTGATTTTCTTGACGACTTCCGCAAGTTCAAGGTATAGCCGCTTGACGTTCTCTTCTTCGTTGTAAATTGGGATGATAATGCTTAAGTTCTTTTCCATACGATGTTATTATAGCATTATTTTTTTGCGCCGCAAAACCCCTCTTCTGTTTCTCAGGCTTCAGAAGTAGTTACTCTGTCTGCTTTAGGTCAAACCGACAAAAAAACTCCACTTAACAGAAATGATGGGTTGAATTATTTAAAACTTCCAAGATAAGGAAAATAAAGTTTCAGATTTATCTTCTGAGTTGTTTAATATTTTGCTATCTAAATAAGCAATATCAAAACCAAGATGTTTCATTTGAAAGCCTGTTCCATATGTAACAAATCTTTCGTTTGTATTAACAATGTCTTTGCGTGTATAGTCAGGTTTGTCAAATATTCCAAATCTCAAAGGAAGCTTATTATTCAAGATATAATACTCAACACCTATCCCTGTTTCAATAACATCAAATAAACCTGCATCAACTATTGTCACATCGCCAATTCTTTTTGCTTCTGACCATTTATATAACATTAAATCTGCGCTTATAGTAATTCCATCTTTTATATATGCAATACCAAGCCCTGTTTTTGATGGAATAATGTCTTTCCCGGAATTATCTAGCCACTCTGTACTTTCAATGGGCATAGCTTCGTGCTTTAATGTTTTCCAAGATATTTCTGTCTTTGGCCAATATCTGAATCCCAGTTTAAATAATTCATTTATATTATATATACAACCAAAATCAATGGCAAAATTACTACCCGTCTCTTCACCACTCTCTCTTAAAATAAAATTCCCATCATAAGTATATCCATCATTAGTTACAATTTGCTTAATAACTGATTCAATAGCAATACGTCTTCTTTTTGAAACCAAACCTAAATTGATCCCAAAATCAAAAGATTTACTAATTTCTATACCTATTGGAAGTGTTAAATACGAAATAATCGTTTGATCCCATTGGCCGTATTTTATAGCCTTATTATAGACTGTTGGGGTCGGTGGGGTAAAATCATGAGTATCTCGCGAATATATGGCATAAATATACTCTGATGGAGCAGTATACATAAAACCAAAACTCCCTCGTATTCCAAGTTTCTTTTGTAAAGAACCGAATAAGAATATTATTTCATTTTTTGATGCCCAATAAAATGTAGTTGTACTTAATTGTGCCAAGCCTGCTGGATTAGAATATGCAGTTGATGGGTCATTTGCGATAGCCATGGCGCATTTTCCCATACCAAATGATTTTATTTCTATTTTTTCATCCCAAATTTCAAAATATTTTGTAGAAATGGTGGAGAAATCACTAACTACTTCTCCGTAGCATTCAAACACATTAATTAGTGGAAAAATTAATAGAATGATGAAGATTATATAATGTATATCCCCTCCTCGTCCCAGCCACCTTTCCTATCCACAAATCGTACTGACTGCTTGGTTTTTTTGCCTTAGTGTCCTCAAGTAACTTTTATTTAACTGCTTCCTTATTTCCTTAAATCTGCAGAGCTGCGCTCTGCTACTACAAAAGCCGCTCGGGAATACAGGAAGCTCTTCTGTCCTGCGTTGCCTATCTGGCCGTAAAGGTCGCCGAGTTTCCTAAGACAGTCCGGTTTGTCCGTAAGGTCATAAATAAATATTGATTGGGCCGCTACAGCAACCGGTTTGCAGAACTCTTCAAGCCAGGAAAAGGTTTTTTTGTCCGCGTAATACGTGGCTTTGAGGTTGGTGACAGATATTGCGAATATAATCGGTTCGTTTTTGCCCGGAAAAACAGCATCACCCGGCCTTTCCTGCGGCTTCATGTTGTTTATAAACCCGATCGGGATATATTGTATGCCGTAGTAATGCGGGTCGCCGACACCGAAATAGCACATATAAATAACCGGCGCCTTGTTCTGCTGTATCACCCATCTCCTCAGCTCTTTTAATCCCTGGCCCCAATCAATGTTTGAGTCAGTTAGGTATTTACTGCCGTTTTCAGGGCCGCCAGCGGCTTTGTTGAAATATGACAGATGCCACGGGTGAACAACTGCAAACTCAGCGGCATAAAGCAGGATCAATACAAAGGAGACCGCCCACCCTGCTTGTTTGAATCTGGACCCCAGGTATTTAAACAAATTTCCGGCCCAGAGAAACAGGAACGGGTATATCGGCAGAATATGCCTCATGCCGATCTGGACTTTTGAGAATGACGAGACAGTGAAATACAATAACGGCGGTACAAGCAGGATAGCGAAGTGTTCTTTGTTGTATTTTTTCAAGAAAAAGAAGGACCCGGCGAACAGGGCAATGAAAGCCACCGGCGTTTTGATAAGCGCCAGGAGAACAAAGTAATAACTCCAGCCGGTTGTTGAATACTGGCCGAACAGGAAGCTTGACCTGCCCCTGCCCATCTGTTTTGTCAGGTACCTGAGGCCTTCAAAGTAAAGCCCTGCCTGCGAGAACCGGTAAACGAACAGTATTGTTATTGCCAGCGCACCCAGGAAAATAAGCCCGTGGCTGATAAGTTTTGTGGTTACCTTTTTGTTTTTACGGTAGCCGAAGAAGAATACAAGCAGGTAGGCAAGCAGTAATATACCGGCTGAATACTTGGAGCAGAAAGCGAGCCCAGTGAACACTCCGCAGAGGATAGAGTATTTAATTAGCTGTGTGTTGAACCATTTCCACAGAAAATATGTTCCGAGCGTAAAGAAGAAAACAAATACAAGGTCGGTGGTGACCAGGGTAGCGTGGGCAAGAAAGTTTGATGAAAAAACGTAGAGCGATAGTACCAGAAGCGCTGCAGTCCCGCCATAGAGTTCCGAAGCCCACCGGAAAATCAGAAAACCAAGCAGGCACGACACAATTAGTATCGCAACCCTGCCGGAATTGAGCATTTTTTCAGCATCAATGCTGTTTTTATAAAGGAAGAGATCGGCGAATGAATACTGCTCATAATTCTGCCACGCAGGATGGCTTGTCGGAAGGGCTGGGTTCATGGATAAAAGCGGAATTGCTCCCGTCATTTCAGCCAGGGGCGGATGGTCATATATATTCAGGTAGAATTTGTCGGTTTTCCAGTAGGAATAGCCGGCGGCAAGGTGAAGCGGTTCGTCATAGGTCGGGGAAAGCCGCCTTATCGTGTCAAGCCCGGCAAAAAAATGAACAGCAAGAAGGGCCAGCGCGGCAAACAAGTAAATTTTCTGTTTCATTTAACGGTTAGTACCGCCTTTCTGCGATTGTTTATACCTGGCGACTTCAAGGTATCTGCGAGCTTCCGCGTAATTCGGGTCGATGCTCACGGCTCTTTCAAGTTCCCTGATAACATTGGGCCAATCCTCATGGCGCCAGTAAATAACCGCCTTGTTAAAGTATGATTTCGTGAACCCCGGGCTCACTTCCCCCGCGAGCGTATAGTATTCCAGTGACTTGCTTTCATCTCCAAGCTTTTCGGTAGTTACCCCCATATTTACGTAAAGCTCGGCAAGGTCGCCGAGGATTCCCCGCTTAACGCCTTCCAGGGAATTATACTGCCTGGAAAGATCAACCTGGTACCGGTAAATATCCGCCGCGATATTGTAGTACTTCATCGCGTTTTTATAATCGCCAGAGTCAAAATAGGTGTAGCCCAGGTGAAACGCGCTTACCGGGAATTTGTCGTGCAAATACAGGGCGGCAAGGAATTCTTCCTGCGCCAGCGGGTAATTCTTGTTTATCATGTAATAATAGCCCTGCCTGTGGCGGGATTTCGCGTAGTCTTCAATAAGGTCTGGCGTAAAAAACTCCCTGTGAGCGCCGTAGCGGTATGTTCCCCTGTAACCGTAGAGCTCATTCATCACGTTAAATTTGCTGTGGTCAAGTTTTTTTTCCTTGACAAAAGCCATCAGCCCGTGAGGATGAAGGATTATGGTTGAAAATCCGGGAATCTCGGCATCAGTTGAAACGAGCAAGTCCCTTTTCGGGTTCAGGCGTTCCATAGCCAGCCAGTCCTGCTCGGTTTTTAACGCGCCTACGCAGGCGTCCGGGTGCTGTCGCCTGAGCATGTCCTGGTACCAGAGCGACCCTGAAAGCCCCTGGCCGACTACCACTACATCCTTGCGGTGGTTCAGGATATACTGGCTGAACCAAAGCGAAAACAGCTGAACGTCTTCTTTCAGGACGACTATTGAGTTTGGCGGGGCCGAGCGAAACACATTCCGGCTGAAATCATCCGTAAAGTAATTGTTTCTCTTGTTTATACCTTCATAATTCTGCGCGGCATTTAGCAGGGCAAAACAGGAAAGCCCGGCAAGGCAGGCATACTTCAACAACGGCTTTTCGCTGCTGATTTTTTCCAGAATGAATAAAAGCCCGAATAACGCGAAAATAAAAAATACCGTGTTGGGCAGAAGGAAATGCGCTTCAAGAATGGCCAGCGCGTGGGTATTGGGCGGCATGTTGCCGAGGAAAATAAATACCGGCCCCGCAATGATAAATGCCGCGGACAGCGAATAAAAAAGCGGTTTGTTTGTTTTATAGAGTTTTACCGCGCCAAGCGCTCCAAGAATTATGCCAATGTAGGCAAACCCGGCGAACAGGTGTTTGAAATAAAAACCTATCCCGGCAGGGAAATTTTCCCCCTTCGCATAATTTGTTGAAAGCAGGTCCAGCGTGCTCCCGTGTGATTTTCTGGTAATGGCGTCTATGAGCTTTTCAAGCATTGCAGGGTGGTTCCAGTCAATTAGAGGGAATTGCGATGCGCGCGCAGGCAGATAGAGAAACACAGAAAAACCCAACAGGAACGTTATAGCGCAGGTGCCCAGTGTGGAAATTTTTGATACCCTGCCGTAAAACAGGAAAACCAGTAAGAATCCCGGCATGATAAGCAAAAGGTCCATCCTATTGCCCAAACCCATCCCGGAAATAAAGCAGAACAGGTAAATGTATTTTAATTCCCGCGCCTCCTCCCACTTCGTGTAAATATAAAACAGGAGAGCGGCAAAAAACGTATTTATGGTATACATCTCTGAAACCAGGGAAAGGTACCACTGCAGGTAGGATGTGGCGAAAATTAAGACGGCGGCAAGGGCGAGCCCCGCAGAATTGAACTTCAGGAAGTATTTGCGGATACCCAGATAAAGAAACAGTATAGTCAGCGCTGACGCAAGCGCCGACAGCACATTCGCCCTGTATGCGACATTGCCCAAAGGAAAAAGAGAGGCAAAAACTTTTCCGGACAGCGCATATAACGGATAACCCGGCGGGTGAGGCACGCCGAGCGTATGGATGACCGTGGCCATTTCCCCCGAATCACGGTAGGGCGCCATTGCCGGGAACAGGGTGAACAAATAAAGCCCAAAAACCAGCAACAGAAGCGCAGCAAGTTTTATTTTTTCCATAATTTAATTAGGGACACTTCCCCTATTATTTTATCATTTTTTTCTTGTGAATTCATTGAACTATCTGATCGTTATTTTTGTGAAATATCGCAAAAATTAATAGGGGAAGTGTCCCTATTTATTTAGTCGCAGCATTACCTGGGGGAGGTACCTGCCGGCCTGCTGGTGGTTGGGGTCTATTTCCAGTACCTTCCTGAAGCATTCCGCCACTTTTTCCCAGTTGTTCTGTTTCCAGTATACGACGCCAAGGTTGTAATAAGCGTCAGGCATCTTCGGCCGGGCTTTTATCGCCTGCTCGTAATAATCTTTCGCCAGGGTATCGTTGTTCCTGCGTTCCGCTATCAAACCCAGCCCCAGCAGGGCGTTGGCATCGGTTTTATCTATGTCCAGGGCTTTTTTATAAAACACTTCCGCTTCCGCGTGGGAACCTGTTTCCAGGAACTTGTAAGCCCTGGTGATATACTCAATCAGCAGGTTCGAATTCATCCACATCACATCCGGCCAGCGGTTCCGGGCGTAATCAAGCCATTCAAGCTGGTTTTTTTCCGTTTCGCTGCGCATAATTACATAGACAGGCGCTAACCCTCTTGAGCGGTAATCATCAAAGGTTGCGAATGCGCTCCTCTGAAGACAGTACAATTCCCACGAATCAAATGCCGGCTGTTTGGTGTCGTAGAGGATCCCATTAGGGTATAGTTTTATACCGGGCATTATATCCTTGTTGAAGGTCGAAAAATACACCGGGCGCGTATCAAGCATTTTTCTTTCCACAGCCCTTCGCCTGGTTTCCTTGTCTTCCCGGTATAAACCCCTGAAATCAGAACCGTAGATGTTATTGAAAACCAGCCCGCCGCGGTCGTGCAGTTCCACGTCCTGCCTGTATTTTTCGGCGAAAGACAGGTATCCCGTGCCGTAGAAGGTGTCGTCGCCGCCGTCCATGAATAACACGCTTCCGGGCTTGCAGGCCTTAAGGACATTTTTAGCGTAATCATATTCAAGGTAATAATCCCGCCAGTTGCAGGTTTTCAGGGTGTTAGAAAACAGGAACGCCGCAAGGCACAGAAAAAGGATGAGCGTATATTTTGATTTCCTCACGCAGAAATCTACCGCGTATCCCGCAGACAGAAAGAAAGGTATGGCGGGTATGAACCCAATGCCGGCGCCGAGATACATTATCAGGTTTGCCGTTCCGAAGTATTTTTCCTTCTTTATGAACAGAAGCCAGCCCGCAAGCCCCAGGAGAAACACGGCAGCTGTCACCTGTCGGGAGGAATTAACCGCATAACGCTTTATTTGCTTCGCGAAAGTGGGCAGGTCAAGCTTTTTCTTCTCCCCCACTGTCAGCGAGAAGCTTCCGTAATCCTTCCTGCTGACTACCCGGATGAAGTTTTCAAGGTTGACGGGGTTTCCCCAGTTGAAAGCCGGGTTTTTTGATGCCCTGATAGGCAAGTATGCGTAAATTGAAAAACCCAGCAGGAATAAAAGAACCATCGCCGCGTAACCGCGCAGCCGTAGCGTGCCGGCTATTTTCCATAAAACCAGAAGAAAGACCGGGACAATAAAAACAAGCGTATGGTGGTTGCCCATTCCAAGCCCGAATATGAAGACAGCCAGCAGAAAATACTTGTTCTCCGAGAGCGCCAGGTAGAGCAGGTAAAGCAGGAGCGCCACAAAAAATGAATTAAGCGCGAACACTTCCGATTGGATAGCGCTGCGCCAGAACGCCTGGCTGAATGCGAAAAGGATTGAGGTAACCAGGGCTGCCGAGTAGTTTTTTTTGGTGAGTTTCAATACAAGGGAATAGATAATTACCACCGCCAGCGCTGAAAAAACCGCGCTTATCAGGTTTACCCTGAACGCTATGCTTCCGAACGGAACAGCGCTTACAAAAACCTTGCCTAAAATGCAGTAAAGCGGGTAACCGGGGCTGTGGGGAATGCCTAGTATAGAGGCGCAAGCGCAGAACTCGCCGGAATCTCCCACCGAAATGCTGGGGCTCAAGGTATACAGGTATGCGGCGAACGTTGACAGAAAAAGGATGATGCGTATTAACATATTTGTTGTCTTACAAAAGCCCCTTCAATCTCCTGATTACCCACTCGATGATAAGCAGTAAAAATATAACAAAATAAAAGCCGGGGAACAAGGACAGCGATATCTGCTTTTTTATGACAGGCCGGATGTTTTTACCGATTGAATCCTTCATGGCATTGATAGAGAAATTTTCCATTGTGGAAACAGTCCCATTTGTCGCGCCAGCTATTTCCTTCATCAGGGC
>Ga0208373_1005725_pt1 | contig 10219 bp, 11 predicted proteins | sample RifOxyC2_FD_184036 | JGI IMG/M metagenome (GOLD analysis project Ga0208373, IMG submission 184036) | Soil microbial communities from Rifle, Colorado - Rifle Oxygen_injection C2 (SPAdes) | ecosystem: Environmental > Terrestrial > Deep subsurface > Rock core/Sediment | place: Rifle, Colorado... | reverse complement strand
TGGTCGCGTACGCGTCGCTTGTTGAACTCTTCTAGGTAATCTTTGCCAAGCGCTGAAAGCATGTGAGTAAAAGGCCAACACATTGATACAGTAATATCCTCATACCACAGCATATCTTTAAGCATTTGTTGCACCCCTTCCTTACCCTCAAAAAAGCGTATCTTTGGCTGTACGGTGTGTGTTTGTGCCACTAGCTCAGAAAGGTTTTTATCAAACAGGTTTTTCCCTATCTCAAGTCGTTCAATATGGTCACCGAGTATATGACTCACCTGTCGCACGTCCCCTGCACCAAAAAAAGTTTTACCGTCTATGTCTCGCTCCACTACAAGATCATATTTTTTAAGCAACTTTATCTGGTCATACACTGACGGCCGAGTAATACCCGTCCGCTCAGCAAGTAGTCGTGCTGTCGTCTCCCCATGTTGTAAAAGCGACAAGTATACCAAGCGTGCCGACTCAGCTATTCCTAGCTCTTCAAGTATTCCATCGATTATATCCATAGAGTGAGTATACACCCTTTTTGTCGAATGTCGACGACAGAAAGCACCCTTCCCTGTTTTTTCGTACTGTGCACGTAGATCAAGCACATTCACAACGAGAGCCATAACGGACTCTCTCAAAAAAAACAGGAGGTTCAAATGAACTCACAAGAAAGTACTTCTTTACCAAACGTCGATGTTGCAAAAACCGTTACTGCTGTTGCAAACCTTACTAACCCACATGCCAAAAGAATTATTGATCGTTCAAGTTCAATCAGCGACACTTTTGTAAAAAAGATTATCGCGCAGTCAGTTTTCACTTGGGAAGGACGCAAACCTGCTCCAGCCTTGGATGACAACTTTAACTTTCAAGGTACCGACCTAGACTTGTTGTCGTTTATGGTGCCCATGATGGTTCGTGGTGCGGTGATAGAAATCCCCGAGTACCAAAACAGACGAAAGGTTGTACGCCACAAAGGTGAGAGAAAGATTGGAGCAAGTCAGTTTGGTAACATTACTGGCCTTACGTCTAACGCAGATGTTCACTCTTTCTCAGTACGCATCTTTGACCGCTCGATTGTCGTAACAGACGCGGACACAGAAAAAGAAAGTGTAGGCGCTCATCGCAACTACATGCTCGTTGACTGTGACGGTCATTGGTACGACGGTTGGAACAAGATTGTATGGGATCCAACGCGAAAGGAAAATGCCTTTTTGGCAGACAACAAGCTTTGGACCGGAAACAGTGTCGTCTTTCAACACTACGTACATCCAAACCGTAAGCAGAGCATCTTTGGTGCTCCCTACCTACTTCTTAAAATGCTTGCTGAACGCCTTACTGACGAAGCAACGTTTTATCGCAAAGAAGTAAAACGTCTCGAAGCCTTAGGTTTTTCTTTACCAAAAGGTGAAAAGAAGTCGTACGTACCACCAATTTCTGAAGGAGCTACCAAAAAGGTACAAGTACAGGTTATGGAAACTGCGCTTGATGGCGCTGACTTTATTGGCGAGTATGCACAGGTAGAAAACAGCGACGCTGGACTGCTCAAAGCATATCGACATCAAAAGCATCTTACCTATACCTTGAAACCACTCGTGCAGTTTGTGGTACGTGCTGATGAAGTTGCATACTTCAAGTACGGCTGTAGTGACGACTTTGTAGCGTCATGGATACAAGGTAGTACTTGGAAAGACGGCTACCGTGTTCCTCGTGGTAAAGTTGATTGGAAACGACTTGAGTTTTCACCACTTCTTTCACTTCGTTATAGAGTAAAAGAGGTTACCCAAACCGTATCTGCCTCCTGATACATGCCTGAGAGCACACACGCTCTACCCGACTCAGCACCCCTGAGTCGGTTTTTATTTTCAACCCCGTACCAGAGCAAAGCCCTGCGGAGCAATGCTCGGTACAGGGCAAGCCCGCTCACTCCTCAAAGGAATCTTTAAGACTCGTTTGTATTCACAATTTTGAAGTAGGTATTTTATTTAAAAAGTTTTTCTCATCTTTAAGTGTTTTGATTTTAAAAACAGTCAAGTGTGGATGCTTATTTATTTTTTCCCACTCAACTTCTGTGCTATACGGAAGTATATACTTAAGCAATCTGAACGTATCTTTTAGAGTAACAACCTGGTTAGCATGCATGTCTGGTCTCTGTTTTCCATAGTATTTAATAGTACGTTTAAGCAGTCTCCAAACAATTATCCATTTTGGAAGTTCAAATATAATTACTGTGTCAGCTTCTTTCAGTCTTTGTTCATACGTAACAGAGCGAGGAAAATTTCCATCCATTATCCATACAGGATTTTCATCTATCAATTCTTGGATCTTTTCTGCAAATAACTTTTGTTTGATTCCCCCTTTCTCAGCCCAAAATATTTTATCGAGGTGGAATAATGGTATGTTGAGTTTTTCTGAAAGTTTGTATCCTAAAGTTGTTTTGCCAGACGATGGACACCCCGTGAGTAATATTTTCTTCATTAATATAAGTATACCAACAAGAAGCCAACTAGGACCACGGTATGTTCATTGAACGTTCATTTCCTAATATAAAAGCGACCCCATAGCGTGGCTTTCAGAACTTTATAAGGGTAAAGATAAAATAAATATTTCATTCAAGAGTTGGAGAATGTTTTGGTTAATTAATCTGATGAACAATATTCAAATCTTTCTGACATCAAACATGTCTTGATAAGCTAAGAAATAGCTCAAGTAAATGACCACATTAATTGTCTATTCTTTTACTTATCGCATGATAGTATTGATGATATATAGTAACAAATAGTACTCCTGTTATTTAGGTTAAGACTCTTTGTGTATAAGTCTAAATCGATTTGTATGTTTGAATCAATAATCTTCAGAAACCAAAGAAAGTTTAATGTAAATGAGCCGATTGATATTGAAGCACTCTATGAAGCGTTGTTATTCTATGGGTCAGTCACTGTAATAGCAGACAAATCAATTCTTAAACAGCTTATTGGTATATTCGGACACGACGGGCTGCTTGAACTTGTGCAAGATGAGTTTCTACATATTGAATATCTTAACAATAATACGGGGATTCACACGCAAAATTCGGGCTCATCTAACGAGCTTCATTCTCCAGTGACTTTTAATTCTCCTGTCTTGGATTTGGATAACGTTGCATTTGAACTTTTTCGTGAAAGTACCGGAAAGCAAGGTAAAGGACGAAGACTCGCAACAAGGTTTATAAAGAACGTTAGTGAGGTGGATTTTGAGATTGATATTACAAAACAGTTAATCTCGGATCTCGCTGAGGCCAGTTATGTTGAGGATGCTGTCAGACGCATCTTAAGTTTTTACACTCCTGAATATGGCAATATGTTTGATATTAAATTTCATGTAACGAAAGAGGGTGATGGACTTTCTGTAGATACAAATCTCGATTTTAGTAGACTTAATTGGATTTACCACACCCGCGTTTCTATTAAACATTCAAGTATTACACCTGCATACTTACTCATCCACTTATTTAATACACGTTGTGATATTCACTTTGCTTCAACACACACTTCAGAAATTGCCACGGACCCTATTAGTTCAGCAATTATGGATATCAAGTATTCTGAACTACTTAAAAATCGTGGTGCCAGTATAAATACACTGACCTCATTCAAACGATTTGTGAGCGTTGACACGAAGAATATAGGAGTAGTCCTAGCATGCGGGAGGCGTTCACACAAAGAGTATTTAGTCTTACTGAACAAATCTCGAAAGATGCGAAACTGGCTCCACAACAAAGAACCTGATATTGATCTAATCAAGGATTACCATGAAGCCGTAGTTAGTGATACATGGGCAGATAAATTACCAACAAAGACCACAAGATGGTCAATCTTCAGTGGCATCGGTTTAGTTTTGGATACTGCCGGAGCGGGTGGGTTGGGCACATTTGCTGGACTTGGAATTAGTGCAGTAGACACATTTCTTCTAGATAGATTGATTAAAGGATGGAAACCAAACCAGTTTATTTCAGATCTAAAGGAATTCACTAAGGATGTTGAAGGCTAACCCATTAGGGAACACTTATGCTAGTGTGATATGAAATTAAAACATATTTTTCAAAAGATGATCTGTTTCTAAAGTTTACTTTCCCATTCTGGAGTATCAGCTTGTATTTTTCCAAAATACCAATTTTTTCTTTGAAGGGAGTCACTAGAACAAGAAAGTGTTGACTCTCTATCAAACACATCAATAAATGAAAAAGATTCTTGAAATATGAACGCTAAACATGCAGTATCACTAATATAGTTAAATTTTGTATCTAGTCCACTATTATCAAGGTATTCCATTGTCTCTGAATATCTACTCTTTGTTCTCTCAAAAACATAACTACTACCCCCGACATCATCAGTCAACAGCGTCGTCAGCAAATTATTCCTTTCAGTGTTTAAAAGTTCTGTCTGATCTAGGTAGTACAAAAGATACTCAAAATTAACAGTACCTAATTTTTGTTGTAACAGTTTACGATCTGAACTGCTAATTTCATGACTTATATAACTTCTAGGAAAGAATGAAATAGATGAAGATGCAATAAAGCTAGGAAAAGTATTACTGTTATCTATAAATATATCTTGATTGGCAATAATGCTTCTGTAAAGAGAATCCAAACTATCTTGTTGATTATTAATTTCATGTCGCCAAGGAATAATAATTGTGACCAAGACTTGGACACTGGCAACAAAGAGAAGTCCGAACGTATACCAACCTAATATTCTTGAATGTTTATTTGAATCGTTTGAAGCTTGTGTACTTGTCTTTACAAGTTTTTCACTCGATAAGTGAATTTCTTCTTTTAGACAATTGATACTTTTTTCAATATCTTCTGCTGTCTTTACTAAAATTGCTGCTGAATATTGTTCTCCCGCAAGTGTGTTATGACTTGTTCTTGAAGTAAATTCATCAAGTAATTGCTCTTTATTTTTTTTGGAAACATGTAAATTCACTAACTTACATTACTCTCTCAAATATTAAGAATCAAGTTATCAATAATCTGTAGTGCTAATAAAATATTATTCAATAATAAATTATAAGTAGAGGCACAAAACATAGTAAAGTTTTTAAAAATATTATCACACCATGAGTTAAGAAGTTGTTTTTTGCGCTAATGCATAAAATAGAATAATCAAGATTTCCTTTACACAACGTCAATGTTTTTTATTTTCATACTTCATCTTATAAGAAAATAGTATTTTTTGTGCATATATTTCTACTTAATCAAACAATAAGTAATGTCATAACTTACAAAAAACTCCCCCTATCAGATTGAAGAGTATTTTGAAAAATAAAGAAATTCCCTAGTTTTTAATTTTAAAGTTGTTTGATTTTGTCGAGTAACTCAATCGCGGTCTCATCGAATGATGGAGGTATTCCAACCCCGAGGTTTTTTGCTACTTCATCATATGTAGCAAGTCCTTCTGGCAGTAGCTCATTATCAAAGCTCGCCACAACGCCATCTATAACTGTCTCAACCTGAAGAGTGTCCCAGCCAGCTGACTGCAGATATGCTTTGAGTTCATCAATAAGGTCTTCTTTATCCATATTATGTTTATTATAATTTAGTTTGAACTGTATTACTACTTATGGCAGGAATGTATCAAAAAAATAATTTACAATTTATTACTTTATAAATGGCTGATTACCCTGAGAAGGTTTTTTAATTCCTTCATCAATATCTAAGTTTGGCACAAACCCATAGTGTGTGAGTGCGCCTCGCAAATAACCAAAGAACTCTGGACTTGGTGGAGGGAACTTTGGATGTTCCACAACTTTGCCACACACTTCTCCTTGTTCAGCTTCGTTTTCTGTTTGATAGTGATATGAGTAGTTTGTAAAGAAAATTGCGTTTAGTGGATACTCTTCTGGTGCTAAGTTTTTGAGTTTACGATCAACAATTGATTGTGCTTCATTTATCCATTGTATTTCGTTATCAACGAAATCAGGTGTTGGTGGTGTATTCACATCAATAAATACAGCAAAAGGTACATCTTTTGGATTTTGTTCCAATGCTTTCCTAAACAACCTTTTGATTACACGAGCTGAATAAAGTTTTTCAAATGACTGTTGTGATCCTCCTTCGTGTAATACACCACTTCTTTTCTTACTTTTTGCTTCTACAGCAAGAACTGCACCTGTCCCTCGATGAGTGGCTACAAACTCACAATGCTTACTCTTGCTATTCTCGTCAGTCCACTCAATATCGCAGTCAAGGCGAGCAAAGATGGCAGCTATTGCAATTTCGTAACGTGCACCTTGGTAATGCTCTCTCGTTTTTAATCGGTCTAAAAGTGTTTGAGGTAATTTTTGTTTATGTATCAAACTACAAACATCAAAAGCGAGTAGCAAGAGTGATTTACCATATCCATCTGGCATTGCACTCCACACTCCTCTTTGATCATGAATAGCTGTTTTTTGATTGAGATCTATCCACTCTCCAAGCTTTTCAAGACAAACAGAAATAAAGTGTCTCTCCCTTGTTTGAAGGGTAGCTTGTACGCGGAACCAATCGTGCCCAATAGTTTCTTTAAGTATTTGTATTAAAAAAGTATGAAAGGTCTCATTTGGATTAACTTTAGCATAGACTTTGTTTCCAAGAGCAAAAACCTTCTTACCTTGAAACATGATTGGTGTTACATAGTGAATATGTATCCCAGCTTGCTTCATATACTCCTCTTCTGCTCTTTTTTTTGAAAAGTATTCCAGTACTTCACGAGGAACTTCCTGAGATGGCTGTTGTTGGTCTTTGTGCATACAACATTTCTTATACTTCTTACCACTTCCACAATGACAAAGTTTATTTCTTCCGTATTTAATCATTATGTTGTATATCTTACCAAAAACTACATGTTATTTCAGGGGAAATGGGGTCTGCCAATATTTCCAAACTAATTCCCCTCCTATCCCGTTAGAGCCTGCCTGCCCTGTATGTCATGCCTGCGCATGCAGGGTAGGCATGGCAGGCAGGACAGGTTGTATAACGATTTATTTTATTCTCACTTTTTAACATTTAACTTTACAAACTTTCAACTTTTTCTCTGTCCCCCCGACTTTCGCACCGTCAACCCCAGAACCAGTACTACGATTTTTGTTTTCCAATAGCCAAAGCTGCAAGCAGGAAGAATATATACCCACTGAAATAGAGTAGTGTCGGTTTGTTAAAAAAAGTACCATCAAGGATGACTGGGCTATAGCCCACTAAATAAAGCAGACTGAAAATTCCACCAATACCTGCGATAAAAAAATTAATTCTTGTCGCGACTGGTCGTTTGTGGATAAAAAATATAGATATAGCGCCAAGCAAGGCGAGCAAAAAGAGAAGAAGTCCTATCCAAAATTCCTTAATACGAATGGTCTCAGTAAAAAGTACGTAAAACCCACTTGAAAAAAGAGCAATAAGTGCTCCCAATAGACTTAGTACATATGAAGCTATATTTCTCATAATTTTGTTGAAAGATTTAGTTACAGCTCTCTCATGATTTCTAGACATATAGTTTTGCATAAAAAAATATAAATATGCTAGATTGCGCACAACTCAATACGTTTGTGTTGAGGAAACTGTTCCTTCAAAAAACTCTCACGGGGAGAATCAAATGTTAAAAAGAATCAAAGTGATGCTCTTAGTTGTATTTTGTACCATATTCGCTTTTTTCCAAAGCGCCATTGCTGGAAAGGTGTACGGACTACGGACCAATCTTTGGGGAGTACCCATATATTCTATTCCATGGATACAACACACGTACAGCTGTGTTAGCAATCTAGGGGTGGTAACTTGTTATGCGTTTCCAAGCGGCTCCACAAAAACGGGTGGAACAATAGCAGTAACAAGCGTAAATGAATCGGTAGGTGTGATGCGTGCAAAATGCTACGCAGGTTGCAGTATGTCATACGGTGTTAATGGTGTTTGTCATCAGCACACCAATCGAGTAATCTATCCCTCAAATAATCATCCAGAAATACCAACATCGGTAACTGGATATTCGGCCAGTCGATGGCTTTTCGGCGCAAGGGGAACAAATTGGTCTCAATGTGTTTCTAAATGTGGTGCTTATTAATATTCAAAAGGAGGATATATGAAAAGGCGTATTCTACTAGCCACTTGTTTTACCTTTCTTCTTGCTCTTCAGATAGAAACTGCACTGGCGGAAGAAACAACAAACCTGTTGAAAGGCAACATTAATGATACTAATGAGCAATATCGCAGCGAGTATTATGCAAAAAAACTTCACGAGTCCTACAAAAAAAGTAAGGACGAAACTGAAGCGCTTGTTGTCGATGGTGACCTTCTTATCAATCAGATGCTTGGAAATGATTTTTTGAAGGAGAAACGGTTACACTTAAATATAATTCAACGTAAGATGTTTCTCAAACGAAAGACATTGGAAGAACTATATAATTCCAACGATCTTTCTCTCGATGCGTACGAGTATCAAATTGAAAAAGTGTCGACTGAAAGTTTTATCGAGGCTGCAAAAATTCTTTCTGATATTGAATTTGAAAAACTTTTCGGGTTTCAGAAGATCGAAATCTCAAAGGCTTATGACAAAATAACAGAACCTCTTCCAGAATAACAAGGAGATATAACTATGGTTAGCTTGGGCGGTCTGAATGGCCGCCCTTTTTGTGAACTATTTTTCCTTCTCCATTTATTACATTAAAAAAATAAAAATTCATTAAAAATTTCAAATTTTAAATTAAAAATTCAAGTTAGCTCTCTAACGGGACCAATCCTCTACAACCAGTTTGTTCCCCGACTTTCGCACCGTTAGTTTTTGCCGCTCTTCCCACTCTAATTTTTTTGTAAAAAGAAACCTGCCCAGAGACAGGTCTCTAGGCAGAGTATAAATACATTATTAATCACAAAGACCTTCATCAATTAGCAATTGTTCAATTTCGGGATATTGGCGAATTTTATCCTGATCAACTCTGGCAACAGTCGTAGCAGTATCACGTGCGTCAAATCGAAGAAATTGAATAATTACTTGTACGCAAGAGACACCTCTTCCTTCGTTTTCCCGCTCTTGTAACTTATCGAGCTTTTCAGCCAATTCAAAATTGGTTGTCTTGTTCATCACAGCCCCCTTTAAGGTTTATTGCAGCTTGGGCACAGGCCTGATTTTGACATCATATGTAAAGCACTACCATATTCTGCGCAATCAGCATGGATACTTTTTGCACTCAGAACAGGTACCATTTTCTCACGAGGTATAAACCCACCAATCACATCCCATTCGAGATCATATTGAATCCCGTTCTTTTTGAGTGCGGAGACAATTTTTTCAATTTCACACTGACTTGTTGCACGGACATATAAATACGGACTATCAGTGTATTTGCCGTCACACGACTCGACATTCATGTCTACTAATGATGTCACCGTATCTTCTTGGAGACCAATAGATATAACCAGAGAATCAATCTTTTCTTTGAGTTTTACCGCTTCTTTTCCTCTTCCAAAACCGCACATCATAATGTTTGGCATTTCAATCCCCCGAGTAGATGGTTTATCTGAGTATTTAGTTTCTTTAGAACAATATTAACTTAACAAAGAATGACATATCACTATAACATTGTCAATATCTCATCTACTGAAAAACGGAATCAACCAACTTTCCAAACTATTTCTCCTCCCATCCCGTTAGAGTATTAATGAGGTCCGACCTCAATAATCATTCACCACATCATCAGTCCCCAAGCCATATTAATGAGGTCCGACCTCATTAATATTATCTATCAAAGCAAAGCGAGGTAAAAATAGAACGTTATCTTTGTTTCAGGTCTCTAATGGGTCCACCTCAACAACCAGTTTACCCGCACACCAAGTCTACTCTTGTGCCTACGGCACATACTGCTTTGCAGTACTAGAGTAGATTTAGTGTGCAGGCTTGTTCCCCGACTTTCGCACGCGGTTTAAGGGTAAAAGAAAACCGCTCAAACAGACACGGTTTCTGTTTGAACGGTTAAGGTTAATGTACATCATTAAGGTCTGAACCTTGGAGACAAACCATCTTCGATGATTGCCCCCAATATTCTACTTAGCACAAAACTCAGAATGAGAACAATTCCCCAAGCCTCGTTGTTTGACACCTCTACCCTTGGTAAACCGAATACATTTGACCATGGCCATGGCCAAAGGGCCAGAAAGGTGCACGCTGTGACTAACCAGCCACTAGTTTTTGCAAAATACAACTTTGCTTTATAAATGAACATGTCCTCCCCCTTCTAC
>Ga0208373_1005724_pt1 | contig 10221 bp, 7 predicted proteins | sample RifOxyC2_FD_184036 | JGI IMG/M metagenome (GOLD analysis project Ga0208373, IMG submission 184036) | Soil microbial communities from Rifle, Colorado - Rifle Oxygen_injection C2 (SPAdes) | ecosystem: Environmental > Terrestrial > Deep subsurface > Rock core/Sediment | place: Rifle, Colorado... | reverse complement strand
AAGGTAATGAAATGTCCCGAGATGTCGCTTCGTTCTGAAAAACTGGACGAGCAGTTATCATCATTAATCAAAAAAGTTTCTTTGCCCAAAGACTGGGCGGAGGAATTGAATCGTCTTGCTTTGCAAGACTACAAAAATTCCGCCCCGTCTTTGACTGCGTGTGTGGAAGAAAAAAAGAAAAAGATTTCTTCTTTGTCGGAAAAGTTAGAGCGACTTCTTACGGGGTATCTTGACCAAGTGATTGACCAACCAGACTACTGTTTACAAAAAGCTAAACTGCTTTCCGAAAAGAAGTCGCTCGAAGAAGAAATCTTTACTTTTTCACACAAGCAGAATGATTGGCTCGCACCTTTCCAAAACTGGCTAAAAGACGCTCAATCATTGGACAAAATTGCTTCTGATTCAGACCTTTTTGCTAAAAAGGTCTGTGCCAAAAAAATCTTTGGCTCGCACCTGCTTCTTGGTGAAAAAACACTGCGCGCTTGCGCGCCAGAAATTCTGAATTCCCTTGCAATCCCGCCAAAAAATCCTTGGTCGGCGCTTTGCGCCGTCCGCTTGTATCCTCCGAAAAAATCGTTGAGTTCCTTATTGGTGCCCAGGGGGGGACTCGAACCCCCAAGCCCTTGCGAGCGCTACCACCTCAAGGTAGTAAGTCTACCAGTTTCTCCACCTGGGCATGCCTCAATTTTAGCATATTCATACAAATTAAAAACCCGATTTGACCGGGTCTTTAATAAATTTGCTTCATGTTCTTCTATGCTACTTTCCTTTTGAGCTGCCCTTTTTAACTGCTAGCCCCAGTTCATCAATTACCCGCTTTACTTGTTTGTTGATTATCTTTTTCACTTCTTCCCTGTTTTTATCTATATTTTTCAAAAAGTCTTTGGCTACTTTTTCGGTTTCTTTTTTACCGATATTTCTATTTTTCTTAAGTTCTTTTATGCCTTTTTCTATCTTCTCTTTTGTTATATCCATCAATCCAAAACCTAAAAGGAGCGCCTGCGTTATAATGTCTTTTGATTCTTTTTTGTTCATATTTTTAAATCTAACAAATTAGTTTAATAGTTTTCGACCATTTTGTTTTAACATTTAACCCTTTTTCGCTTTTTGCTCCGTCGGCCCAAAATGCACTGAAAAATCCAAACCTTTGTCAATCAAGCCCTTGGCAAAAGTTTGCAAATTTTCCGGCAATGATTCCATAAGACTGAGAAGATTATTTAAGGGAACAGTTTTGCCTTCCTGCGCAAAATTCATTATACTCATTCCATACTTTTTTTCAACAATATCCTTGAAGGAATCAATAATATCAAGGTCCGGTTTTAACTTTCTCAAATCTCCATCGTATTCCAAGAGAGTTTTTCCAATAATGACAATGGAATAAGGCAGGTCAATTTTTGACTCTATGGAAATTTTTACCAATTGATAAAAAACCTCCGCTGTAGTCATTTCCATGATGGAACCGCTCTGCCATTCATTCAAAAGCTGGCGAATTTTAGCTTCAATTTCCGGCATTGAAGCATGCCCCTCAATTTCGTCCAAACCGATAAGAGATCCAGAAATTTTTTCAATGTCTCTCTCAATAATTCCAAAGAATACCTCAAGTATTGATTTCTTTATGGATGGCTGTAAAATCCCTATTATTCCAAAATCTATAAAGGCCACGTCGCCTTCTTTAGTGACAAAAATATTGCCAGGATGAGGATCGGCGTGGAAAACACCATCTTCAAAAATTTGTTTGAACACTATATTTATGGCACGATCCAAAAACTTACTCTTTGAAAATTTTATATCTTTGTATTTTATGATGTTCTGTTCGGACAGATTGGGAATATTATCAAATAATTCATTCAAACTCACCCCGTCTATATATTCCATTACCAGTATCTTTTTAGACGATAGAGCATGCTCAATTCTCGGAGCCTTGAAATATTTGACATCCAAAAAGTTTTTACTGATACGTTCTATATTGATAGCTTCTAATCTATAATCAAGTTCTTTTTCAATCCATCTGTGAAATTCCGCTATGGCTAACCCAGCCATTGATTTGAATTTTCTTGTTTTTGGATTAAAGGAAAGTAAAAAGATAGATTTTTTAATTAAGCTTAAATCCTGCAAAATCACCGAATAAATGTCGGGTTTTTGGATTTTCACCGCCAAAATTTTTCCCTGATAGACCGCCCTGTGGACCTGCGCCAGAGAGGCTACGGCAAAAGGAGTTTCCTCAAAACTGTGAAAAATCTCCGAGGGGGATTTTCCCGTCTCTGACTTAAATAAATTGATAACTTTCCGCGCATCAACAGGCGTGCCGTGGTCTAATAATTTTCTCAATTCATCAGCTAGGTTCGGCGGAATAATATCGGGCCTTAAAGACAACATTTGCCCCAGTTTAATAAAGGTCGGGCCAAGATCATTCAATATCTTAACCATAGGTGGACCTATCACCGAAAAATCAATCCCATTGTCTTTATTTTTTAATAGTTTCTTTACTTTAACAAAAGCGTTAAATATATGGATAAAACGTTTTGCTTGGTTCATAATTTGCTTCTATCTTCTAAGGGCACATCTTTATTCCCCTTTTGTTTCTTCTGATCCCACTTCTTTTTCATTCTCCGATACAATTGAGTGTAATTTTCGGCGAACATCTTTTATTGCCTTGTTGCGCACATAATAAAGCTTCGCCCTGCGAATATGAGATTTTTTTGTTATTTCAATTTTGTCAATCATGGGAGAATAGAGTGGAAAAATTCTTTCCACCCCTACTCCCGAAGCTATTTTTCTGACGGTAAAGGTAGCTCCGATTTCCGTACCATGTTTTCTGGCAAGCACTATGCCTTCAAAAGCCTGTAAGCGGGTTTTGCCTTTCTCGTCTAATATTTTAGACCACACACGCACTGTATCTCCGGAGTGAAAATCCAGTTTTTTTCTTTCTTCAACATTAACCGAAGTCAGTTTTGTCTTATCAATTTTACTTCCCGACATAATCGTTTTAATCTAACACAAAAAAATTTTGAGCGCAAACCCGTCAACCTGCCAGGTTGACGGGTTTTTATAAAAAATTATAAAAATTCCTGCTGATAACATTTCACACAGTAAACTATTTCCGGTCGGTCAGGCGCATATGGTGTATAAATATCGGCGTTGCATTTTGCGCAAGTTCTGTTATATAACTTCGGCTTGGTTAATCTAGCAAATCGTTTGTTTTCGCGACACTTTGGGCATTCATGTGGGACAGGCAAGTTCATTTTGCGAAGCAAATCAAATTCGCCCCGCGCAATTTTGTATCCCCTTTTGCAATTCCCGCATTTAACCACTTCATTTAAAATATTTTCATCAGTATTGGAAATTTTGTCCGGCAAAGAATCCGCCGATTTTGTGGTATGGTATATGGTATCTTCCGTTTCACTCCAACTATACCCCTCCGCTAGCGCTTCTTCTTTTGTTTTTGGAAAAAAACGCATGGCATTAGATTTATTATAAGAAAATTTACTAAACTCAAGTGGAAAAAATTCTCCATAAGAATATTTTCTGCCCAGTTTATCTATATAAGGATTTTTTTTCATATCCGCAATTATTTGCGTCTTGAGCTTGTCAAAGGATTCTTTATCATATTGCTTATTTAATATACAATATTGTTTTCTTTTCAGGTTCACACAGCCAAAATTGTTCTTACCAGTAATATTGTAATAGCAATACTGTAAATTTAAACTATCTGGCCAACATTCCACACAAAAACTTACCGAGCTTGAATTTTCTCCTACTACGCTAGATTCATATATTAATTCAGCATTATTACCCCAACCAGAATAATCCCAGCAATCTTTAGAAGAAGATACAGTAATAAACTGACACCATTTACAATGGTCTGCATAATTCACTATATATCCCTCCTTGGTGTTTCTAGACTGAAAAGTATATTCACCATTCACATTCTGGTTCATGCTGTGTCCATGATACTCCCGATAAGGTTTTGTAAGCCAAAAATTATATGCCTTTTTAAAAAAATCGTTTAAATTATTCCAGGACTCAAAGTTTAATTCTCTTAATTTTTTTTCATATTCTTCTTTAGAATATTTTACATTAAAAATATAGCTTGACGCTCCACGCAAATTTACACACCCAATGCAATTCGTACAACTATAACAATTACGAGAAAACCAGACATCTACACAATCATTACATTCGTCTGAAAAAAAGGTACGGTAATTATTAATAAAACCTATAGATTCATAGCACAATTCTGATTCCCATCCACGAATACAATCTAAACTATGCTTTAAACCATTTAATATTGAAGAATAATATACATTGTCACAAAAATCAGCCCAAAAAACCAAATAACAATCTTTAGACCAAGCTAAGGCATTTGAATATTCAGAATTTTTTAAAGTATTATACTCACTTGTAAGAGCGGTGTATGGGGTTTTTTGAAAAAGTTCTTTTAATTGATCTAAAAAAGGACGTTTTGAATCATAATCCATCGCGTATTCTGTACCATCCCAACTATCATTCCACCAACATTTTTGACAATAAATTATTGAACTATCTTTAGGTGAAAACATTGAGAGCGTTTTGTTTTTACATTTATCACAAATTCTCCAATATAAATTCCACGTATTTTGAAAAGAAAAACGTCTTATCATCCGGCATTCTGGACACCACGAGGGCGGTGGCACTTTGATTTTTTCATAAAACCTAAAATCTTCTGGCTCAATTACAAAATCCTTTTTACAGTTTTGGCAGATTTTCTTTTCATTTTGATATTCCATTTTTTATCTACTTTAGTTAAGTAAAGTGGCTAAGATACTTCTTGTTGATAACATTGTTTACAATAAATAGTTTCTGAGCGATCAGGAGAATACATTGTTTCAAATTCGTTGAGACATTTTCCTTGATGGTTGTGATTTGATAACTTACACATACATTGTCGTTTGTAAAAATGGAAAGGATTTTTCCAAACTAAGCGCTGATGATATCTACAATTAGGACAATATCTTGGAATCGGTAAATTCATTTGTCTATAAAATGATAACTCATCAGGTAAAATTTTGAAAGCCGAAATACATCGTGTCTCTATCTTTCCTTTGTTTGGGCATTCTATTACTTCGTTACAAATAGTGTCTTCTACTTCGTTGATACTATCTGGAAGCATCTTCGTTTTTATTGTTGAAACGTAAGATTTCGATTCCGCATCTCTCCATCTGTACCCTAGAGAAATTATTTCATCTTCCGAAAGAGGTTGTTCCTCAAAAGCCTCAGATTCATTATAAGTAAAAGGAGAAAGTTCTGTTGGGAAGCATTCACCAAAAACATACTTGCGACCAATTTTATCAAAATAAGGCATATCATTCATATGTTTTTTTATTTTTTCTATTAATTCAGTGTATTCTTTCTTAGAGTATTGCGTATTAAAAACACAATATTGTTTTTTACTTAAACCCACACACCCAAAACAATCTGAACAACCTCTACAACTATCACAATAAAATAAATTTTTACTTCCTCCTCCACAACTAAGTGACAAAACTACTCTACTAGCCCCTCTCCCGCCATTAGTAAATTCATAACACTCTTCTGATACACCTGAAAATATAACATCTTGCGAATCTCTTATAGTATTCACACCAAAAAAAACATTCTTTACATTCTCAGCATCTACAAGACCATAACAATTATAGACATTCTTTGAATTTTCTATAAAATCTCCCACCGCGTTAACTGAGTTTTTTATATGTGCATATCTATGAATGGCTTTTTGGGCTATTTGGGCAAATTCTTCTTTAGTTTTCATTTGTCCAGAATACGTTTCAAGATGGAGGGCATCAATGGCTTTTGTGTATTCTTCTTTCGATAATTGTTTATTTTTAAAAACATTATTTTTATTTCGTAGATTTGATGATAGACAACAATTAACGCAGTTTGAACAATCATAAAGAAAATGCGATTCAATACACTGGTCGCTCTCAACCAAAAAAGAAGAATTATAATTTTGAATAGCTTGTACTAGTTCATACCCCCTATCATTGTCTTTGATGATTAAGGAATCCACACAATTTTTATTATTTCGAAGAACGTGGCTGGAATATTTAATGTTTTCAGACTTGATAATATTAAAAGATAAATATACATTCTTACTAGTAAAGCAATAATTCGAATACTCACAACCTTCTCCATTTCTTTCATTCTGATCAAGTGTCCTATGTGGAACACTATATTTCAACTCTTTAAATTGTTCAAAGAAAGTTTTTGAAAAGTCATATTTTTTTGCATAATCACGGGCATCCCAAATATCACTCAAATAACATTTAACACACCAAACAAGTATTGTTGTATCTGGGTGATACATAGATATTATGGATTTGTTGCAATAATCACAATTTCTCTTATAAAGCGAACGCTCATTGTTAAATGTCATCTTGCGTATAAATCTACAATGAGGACACCAAGTAGGTGGAGGGACTTCCATTTTTTCATAAAACCCAAAGTCATCAGGCTCAATAATAAAGTCTTTTTTGCAATTTTGACAAACTTTTTTCTCTTCTCTATATTCCATAAAAGCACTTTACAACTTTAGGAACTTTATAAACTTTCTACTTTAATATACCTCTTTATTATAACAACCCTCGCAGTAAATTATTTCCGGCCTGTCCGGCGCATAGGAAGTTTCAAATTCATTCGGGCATTTTCCTTCGTGTCCGTGGGATTCCATATCACACATACAAGACCTATGCCAAAGCTTTAATGGATTTCTCTGTTTTACTCTCTGAAACCGTCTACAATTAGAACACAATCTCGGCAAGGGTAAATTCATTCTTTTGTAAAACTGCAGATCCTCAGAAAGAATTTTAAAAGCAGTTATGCAATCTTCTTCACATTTACCCTTATGCTCACAAGCAATCACTTCATTTAAAATTGAGTCATCAATTTCATTAATACTATCGGGAAGATCTTCTTGATTTTTTGTGATTTTATAATCTCTTTTTTTAGATTCCCTCCAGTTATACCCACCAGCTAAGGCTTGCTCTTTACTTAGAGAAAAATATTCTTGCGCGGTAGTCTCGTTATAACCAAAAGGAGAAAATTCTAGAGGAAAAAATTCTCCATATTTGTATATTCTGCCTTTTTTATCAATATATGGCATATTGTTCATATGTTCAATAACCTTAGGCATAAGTTTTTCATACTCTTCACGAGTATATTGTTTGTTTAAAATACAATATTGTTTTTTCTTGAGCCCGACACAGCCAAAATTATCTTCTCCTCCGACAACTCTAATACTGTAAGTTACATTCCTGGAATTGCTCCATACACCCCAACTATATTTGATATTATAAATGCCGTTTCCGCATTGCAAACATTCGTTAATAAGTTCAATGTTGTCTCCATAATGAGTAAAATCATAAGTGGTTTTTACTGGTCCATTAGAAACAAAGGAGCAATATTTTGAATCCTCTAAATTAGCACAGCCAAAACACGTTTTGGAGTTTTTGGAATGTTCCAGATAATCTCCGGTTACATTGACATTTTGAACTCCGAAATAATATTTCTTTGGAAATTTTTCCCAAAATTCTCTTGCTTTGTCTCTTATTGAGATAATGTTTTTGCGCGAATCCAATTTAAAAGATTTTAACTTTTTCTCTTCATAATCTTCCTTAGAATATTGTTTGTTAAAAATACAATAACTTTTTCTATGTAAGTTTACACAGCCCAGACAATTATTACATCCCCGAAGGCCGAAAGAAAAATGCACGTCTATGCAATCTTCACATTGCTGGGAAAAAGTAGTTTGATAGCAATTGATACAAGTTACCGTTTCATAACAAAGTTCACCTTTCCTGGTCATGGTAATATCTTGGGAATCTTTGGTATAAAAAACTCCGCTTCCGTAAGACACATTCTCATTAAAAGTTCCATCATGTAGTAAATAACAATTTTTCATGTCATTCGCCATATTGCAATATTGAGAATTGACCATAGTATTGCCGATGGCAAAAAGGTTATTCGCTGGAACTTTATGAAAAAGCTCAAAAAGCTGATTCAAAAAAGGTTTTGAAAAATCTATCTCCATAGCATAATCTCCTGCCTCCCACTCATCGCCCCACCAGCAATCTTCGCAATATACAATGTTTTTAAGATCTTCATTATAAATAGCAATAATCTTCTTTTTACACAAATCACATTCTCGATAATGAAGACCTTTCTCGTTACGCCAAGCAAGTCTCCTTTGTAAACGGCATTCTGGGCACCACGTCGGCGGAGGAACTTTTATTTTTTCGTAAAAATTAAAATCTTCTGACTCAATCGTGAAGTCTTTCTTGCAATTCTGGCAGGTCACAGATACTGATCCATTCGGCCCTGAGCTCATGGTCGAAGGACTTGTTGAATGTATTTTGGTTTCTGCTTGCATTATAAAAGTATATAAAAATATGCAAATCTATGCAATCAATTAAATATATTATAGTTGTAATTTTCACGCTACCGCTTTAAAACTACAACTATATAATTATATTTTCAAAAAATTAGGCAAGGGAGATTCTATTTTTATTATTTTACCTTTTGGGTTTTCAAATTCTATGGATTTTGCGTGAAGGGCTAATCTGTTTATATTTTTCGGACATGGATTGTTAGGAGCATATAGTGAATCGCAAACTATTGGATGATTTAAATATTTCATATGCACACGTATCTGGTGTGTGCGTCCGGTTTTGGGATGAATTTCAAGATAAGAAAATTTATTAAGGGGAGAGTTCTGAAAATTTACATCTCCGAGGGTCCCGCCTCGTACTCGGGGAAGGGCGCAGGAGTGGAAATTTTCAGAACTCTCTGTTTTATGTTCAGCCGGAGCGGTAAAACGTTTCAGGACTTTATATTCGGTAATCGCTTCGCGAAGCTCTCCTCTCGCTCCCCTCCCGGCGAGCCGGCGGCGAAAATCGGACGGGCTTCTGCCAATGGGCTTGTTTACGATTCCATGGTCTCCGCCAGCTGGCGGATTGACCCAGCCGGAGACAATGGCAACATAAGTTTTTTTTATTCTTCTTTCCATAAACTGTTTCTTAAAATAGGCAAAAGCTTTTTTGTTTTTTACGATTATCAAAACTCCTGAAGTCTCCTTATCCAGCCGATGCACGATACCGGGACGAGAAAGAAGCTCAAAATTTTTATCTCCGAGGGTCCCACCGCGTACTCGCGGAAGGGCGCAGGAGGAAAAATTTTGAGCTTCTTCCGAAGTCTTTGATATTTTAATAGGCTCCCCTACGCCTTTTAACTTTGGATAATTTTTCAAGACCCAATCAGTAATAGTTTTTTCCTTACTTCTTCCATCATGATGCACGGAAATACCCGAAGGCTTGTCTATGGCTAGAATATATTTATCTTCGTATAGAATTTTGATTCTCATAAATATTTGGTCACAACTCTCGGCTCGCCGCCACTCACCTCGGTCGCGACCCCACCTCGCTTTGTGCCCCTGGTAGGAATCGAACCTACATCGACGGCTTAGAAGTCCGCAGTTCTATCCATTGAACTACAGGGGCATGCCTCATAGGCTATGGCCGAAGGTGTCTCTATTGTACCAAGCTCGCACTTACTTTCAAAACAAATGATGTGGCACGCGCGGAGCGTGTGGTGACTTGAAACTAAATCGTCCGCTCGAATTTCGCGCGCCTCGTCCGCTCCCGGAGCCTGTCCCGCACCGAGCTTGCTCTGGTGCGGGGGTCGCGGGAGCAAAAACCAAAAATTTTCCTTACCTTTCTTCTTTTCCTCGGCGGGGGGTGTGGGGGGAGCCGACAAAAAATGGAAAGGAAATTTTTGGTTTTGCTTCGCCGTTTCAGTCTCCAAAAAGAGCACTATTATTTTAAACACTTTTGATTGCTCTTTTCTCCACCCTCACGGCGAGACGAGGCGCTTCCTCTCGGCGTTCTGTGGTAGTTCTAATCCGCGCGACTTCGTTCACTGATGGTGGTAAACCAAGAAAGTGGAGCCTCGCCATTCAAAATTCTTTAAGGAATGGCGAGGTACAAATCTGTATGTGCTTGCCCCAAACCCACCCAGCGCGCACAAATCCCCGCCGTTTTTAGGAAATATTATAAAACGGCGGGGATTGCTCCCTTGAAAACTAAATTTCCTTGTCTGCTACCAAGAACTACACGCGGGTTCTCCACTACAAACCATCCACGCCCATGTCGGGCGCACACGATCGTAAAAGGCCTTGCCTGCTGAAATATA
>Ga0208373_1005722_pt1 | contig 10222 bp, 11 predicted proteins | sample RifOxyC2_FD_184036 | JGI IMG/M metagenome (GOLD analysis project Ga0208373, IMG submission 184036) | Soil microbial communities from Rifle, Colorado - Rifle Oxygen_injection C2 (SPAdes) | ecosystem: Environmental > Terrestrial > Deep subsurface > Rock core/Sediment | place: Rifle, Colorado... | reverse complement strand
CTCCCCAAGCCGAACCACCATACGGTGCCTCGTTTAGATACATCAACAAAATTTCATCCTTTTTATATTTAGACTCAATTTGAACTGCTAAAATAAATTCTTTTATTTTCCGGGTAATTGACACTTCCGAAGTCAGTAAAACATTTTTTACCAGTTGTTGAGTTAAAGTTGACCCTCCGGTTAATTTATGAAAATAAAAAATATTTTTAATAATCCGTAACGGAGTTAACGGATCAAAGCCGGAATGTTTATAAAACTCTTTATCCTCTACCGCAATAGTTGCCTTTTTTAAAAATTCCGGTACATCAACCCAACTTACCGGCGTTCTTTTGGCATCCTTATAAACATCGTAAATTAGATCGTTGTTTCGGTCATATATCCTACTGGTAAACCCTTCCCGTCTAACTACTTTTAAGGGACTTGGTAAATCTTTGGAAAACCAAACAAAAAGTCCTAAAAGCCCCAGCAACATTACTCCGGTTGCTATCAATAACAACCAAAAAAAATGATACCAACTTATCAATTTTGCTAAACGGTGCCAAAAACAACTAAAATAAATTTTTGTCATTTAATCAATATCCCCAAGAAGGGGATCATCCCCGACAGAAGTAGCGCTAATGTTGCCATAGCTAAAATAATGGTTCTTATTTGTTTCTTTTTAAGATGTATTAGTCTCATTAAATAATGATAACATGGGAAAATGAGAAGCCTCAGTACTCTCACCGGCATCGGCCCTAAAACAGAAACGTATTTAAATAATTTAAAAATTTCTACTCCCAAAGACTTGCTTTTTCATTTTCCTTATCGCTATCTTGATTTCACCCACATTACCAAAATAAAAAACTTAATACCCGACACTTTAGTGACCATCAAAGGAACACTTATTTCCTTCCAAAACATTTTCACCCGTCGAGGCCTTAATCTTCAAAAAGCTAAATTAATTGACGATACCGGAACTATCGACTTACTCTGGTTTAACCAACCTTATTTGTCAAAAACACTCAAAATTGGCTTTCCTGTCGGCATCGCCGGACAGGTTGGTCTTTTTCAAAACCGACCAACCCTTATTTCCCCCCGAATCAGTGCCAGCGCTACCGGTAAAATTCTGCCAATTTACCCCACTACTGCCCACCTTAGTTCGGCAAACCTTTCCAAAATAATAATCTCAAACTTATCCTGCCTCCTAAGTAATATCGTTGATCTTCTCCCTCAAAAAGTTCTTAAAGATTTTTCTCTAATGTCCCTTAAAGCCGCCCTTAAAGAGATTCATCAACCCAGCTCAATTAAGTTGTTAAATATCGCTCAAAAACGCCTTAAAATCAACGAATTTCTATCCATCTTAGCTTTTAGTCACCATCAAAAAACCGAAACCCAAACCTTGTCTTGTGCCTTTACTTTAAAAAATATTGCCAAAATTAACACTTTTATCAAAAATTTACCTTTCAGCCTTACTTCCTCCCAACTCCTTGCCTGGAAGGAGTTAAAAAATGACCTTCTACTCTCAATTCCCTGCCACCGGCTATTAAGCGGCGACGTCGGTTCAGGAAAAACCATTATTGCCCTCCTGGGTTGTTATCTCAATCATTTAAATGGTTATCAAAGCCTATATCTGGCTCCCACTGAAATTTTGGCTCACCAACATGTTTTGACTTTTAAAAAATTTTTACCTAAAATTCCCATTTTTCTCTTAACTTCAAAAAACAGACTAAAAAATATCCCCCAAAATGCCATTATCATTTCTACTCACGCCGCCCTTTATCAACCTCAAAACTTTTTTAACCGACTGGCCTTTGTCGTAATTGACGAACAACACAAATTTGGGGTTGATCAACGTAACACATTCAACCAAAATAACCTCTTTCCTCACACCTTAACTATGACTGCCACCCCGATACCCCGAACCCTATCCCTGACTCTCCTGGGCCACCTTGACCTCTCCCGGCTGGAAACTCTACCTGACCGTAAACCAGTCTCTACCTTTTATGTTCCAACAAACAAAATTTCTGCCTGCTACCAATGGCTAACGAAACACATCGATGAAACCCGGCAACAAGTCTTTTTTGTCTGTCCGTTTATTGACGACTCTGAAACCCTAACCGAAGTTAAATCCGTCAAAACCGAATTTGACAATCTAAAAACCGTCTTTCCTCAATTTAAACTCGAACTTCTTCACAGCCAAATCCCGACCAGTCAAAAAGATAAAATAATTACCGATTTTATCAATAAAAAAATTAACATTCTGGTAACCACTCCTGTCATTGAAGTTGGTATTGATATTCCCAATGCCACCGTCATGGTAATCGAATCAGCCGACCGTTTCGGTCTCGCCTCTCTCCATCAACTTCGTGGCCGTGTCGGCAGAAGTGATAAAAAGTCTTATTGTTTTCTTCTCTGTCAACAACCCTCATTGGTTGCTCAAAACCGTCTTTCATTTTTGGAAAAACACCACGATGGTTTAAAGATTGCCGAATATGATCTTAAAAATAGGGGACCAGGCGTTCTCTATTCCACTCTCCAACACGGTTTTCCCTCCCTCTCCCTAGCTACTATCGATGATATTGATACCCTTTCCCTTTCCCGAAAGATATTTGAAAAATTAAAGGATATCCCCAGTTTCAACTCTCAAAAATTTATTACCCATCAGGCGGAAAACAAAATAACCGTAAACTAAATGATATAATTAATAACATAAACATATAGTATGATGTTTATGATTATTCATGGTAAGAAACAGTGAAAGTTTGGCTCAAATTACATCGGACTGCCTAGAACTTTCATCAACTCTTCACCCAGATATTCTCCGCGAAGATATTGGTTATCGCCTTGATTTACACTGGAGACAACACCGAACTCAACATGGTGTATTACCATCCATACTCAGAACATTTTCCCAAGATGACATTCTGAATATTCCCAACATTCGACAACAAGGACAGGTTATTCTCGATAAACAACAGCCCTCTCTCCTGGAAGCTGTACACGAAACAACAACCCGATTGACTTTTATGGAAAAATGGACAGATAATCTACTCAATTTTATTAATGGAGTAATTTTGGGTGGATCACTAAGTTATGGTCGTTTCGTAAACGTTCGCGGAGCTTACCCTCGAGGCTCTGACCTTGATATTATTTTATTAACCCGTAATATTCCCCATACGATAAACATCAATCGATTACTACCAACACCTCTTGGTTTTAGTTTAAACGATCAAAGTATTTTCCATACTAGACTGGATGAATTTAATAGAATGCGTAGAAAAAAAACGGCTCAAATGATTAGTCACAAATTTCTTCTTCCCCAGCAAGGTTTTGATATTTCCATGCATTTTATGGATCAAGATATTTTTCATCAATTATGTCATCCCACCGACATTGAACACTCGCCACGATATTTTCTTGATTTCAAATCAGCAAAATTTCCACACCAAACAATGAATCAAAAAGATACTCACGGAGATCCTTTTCCTTTTTCCGTAAACGAACACGAAGTAATCAATGGGTTTATCGCCAGAACCCAAATATGTGGTTTTAGTAACGGCAACTTTGTGCCCGGGATATATCACAATTTAATGGCTCCAATGTTCGAACTGTTTTATGGCGATACAGATTGTCAAAATCAAATTGAATGTTTCCGACTATATTTATTTTCTTCCACTCATAATGATAAAAAAAACACCGATGGAGATATCACCCAATCCCACCCCAGAAGACCCCTGTTTTCTAAACAAATAATTACTGAAACAAATGAAAAGTAACCTCTCTTTAAATCAGTTTATTTAATTCCACCAGCAACCTCTCTTTCATCTTTTTTAGCTGGTCTTCTTTTGGCCTAGACATTTTGTTACATCTAATTTTTTTATCCACCGCCCAGATCGCAGTCTCTGGCTGTAAATCGTTTTCATATCTGGGAATCAAATGCCAATGAATATGAGTATCGGTGTTTCCCATCAATCCATAATTTAATTTTTTAGGCTTAAAAGTTTTATAGACCGCCTCCGCCACCTTTGCCATCTCCTTTAAAAAAATATATCTTTCCCGTTTGGACAATTTATGCAACTCATTGACATGAGTTTTTGATAAAAACAAGGTATAACCAAAATAAAATTGAAAATCACATAAAACCACATATCCGGAAACTAGTTCCTTAACAAAATATTTGTTTTTACCTTTTATAATTAACCCAATTCTGTCACAAACTAAACAATTTCTATTTTCTAAATCTTTCATCTTAGGGGATAATAGCACAAAACATATCTAAAAATTTTGTTATAATAACCTCATGACAGCACTTCCAAAACATTGGCCCTCATCCCGTCGCCAAGGCCGACGCCGAGCCACCCAAACTGGTCCCAAGTTAGCCTCCACTACTACCTGTAAACATTGCGGTCAGGTTAAACGCCCTGGCTTTCTTTGTCAAAACTGTCATCAGTGAAAAGTAAACTTGACCCTCGTCATCAAAAAAGAATCGGTTTATTTAGATATCTTTTTGCCTGGGAATCGACCAAAACTATACCTAATCCCAAAATTACCAAAATTCTCTCCAAAATCTCTTCAATTGATGCCGTTATCACCCTCCATGCCCCCAAATGGCCGGTTGACAAAATCAACCGGGTTGATCTCTCTGTTCTGCGCCTTGCCATTTTTGAACTGCTTTTTTCGGCCACTTCCGTTCCTCCCAAAGTAATTATTGACGAAGCCATTGAAATTGGTAAAGAATACGGTAATGAATCATCAGGTTCTTTCATTAATGCCGTTTTAGGTTCAATATTAAAAGATAAGAATGACACCTCAAAAACCCGATCTTAAAGAGCTTCAAAAAGTCCTTAAAGTTAAATTTAAAAACCCATCCCTTTTGGATCAAGCCATGGTTCACCGGAGTAGCCTAAATGAATCCAGAAACAAATTTTCTGAGTCAAACGAGAGATTTGAGTTTCTGGGAGATGCTGCCCTGGAGCTTTGGTCATCAACTGTCCTTTTTTCTAGATTTCCGAAACTAGCCGAAGGTGAATTGACCAATCTTAGAAGTCTTATTGTTCGTACTGAAAATCTGGCTCAAGTCGCCACTGATTTAAATTTAGGTGCTTTCTTGTACCTCAGTCGGGGTGAAGAAACTCATGGCGGTCGTCTCAATGTCTCTATTTTGGCCGATAGTCTTGAAGCTTTAATCGGCGCTCTGTATCTTGATCGGGGCTTTTTGGCCACCGGTAAAATACTTGACAAGATTTTTGCTCAAAGCATCAAAAATCTCTCTTCTAAAACCCACTATAAAGATCCCAAAAGCTTATTCCAGGAAATCGCCCAAGCTAAATCCGGCTCCACCCCCCAGTACCTTATCATTTCCGAAACCGGCCCTGACCACGACAAAATATTTGAAGCCGGAGTCTATGTTGCCAATAAATTGATTACCTCCGGCACCGGCAATTCCAAACAAAAAGCCGAAGAAGCCGCTGCTATTAACGCCATAAAGTTTTTTGAATAAATTAATTAGATTTTAGAATTTAGACTTTTCATTGTATAATTCCTCCTATGCTCAAAATAAAACTAAAACCAAACGGTAAAATTCACCAACGTTCCTTTAGGATTGTGGTCTCAGAAGACCGCAGTAAAAGTGATGGCAAATTTATTGCTGATCTCGGTTTTTATACCCCCCAAACCAAAACTTTATCCCTAGATAAGGAAAAAATGGCCACTTGGATTAAAAACGGAGCCCACCTAACTACCGGAGTTGACAAATTGTTAAATCCTAAAAAATATCCCAACAAAATCAAAAAAAAGCCGGTGGTCAAATCAGAACCCAAACCAGAAATTCCAGTTGAAGCAAAAGTAGAAAACCCCAATACCTAATTTATTACTAATTTACTAAGTACTAGGTACTAAATACTATATTCATGACCACGATTCAAGAAAGTGCGGAATATTTAATCAAATCGATATTACCCGAAAGTGCCAATGTTTCCGTAAACTGTCGTGATGAAAATGGTACTACTATTATCGAAGTCACTGCCTTACCGGAATATATTGGTCAACTTATTGGCAAAGAAGGCAAAATTATCAAATCTATCCGGGCTCTCTTAAATTTGTCTTTCCCTGCCGTCAAATATCTTTTGGAAATTAAGGAGTAAAAAAGGGATCGCTTCGCTCATAGGATTTATACTGCCCTCCCACTCCTTCCAAACTTTCTACCCCTTGGGCCCTATATTCTTTTATTTTCGACAACAGGGCGGTTTCTTCAACTTTCAGTGTCATATCCGTCAATCTTAAAGATTCAATGTTAATTTTATTCGTCATCGGTTGAAAATAAGCTGACACCCTAACCTTAATTAAAGCCACCTGGCCATTAATTTTTAAATCAAAACTATCAATAGACAATATCGGTAGGCTTCGCTCCAAACCCTTAATTAATTCTAGATATTTTTCCCCCGGACCGCTTAAAGTCAGCTCCACTGGCACCTTTTCATAATCAACTATCGCTTGTTTCACCTCCTGCTTTTTAACATCACCCATACTGACCGAAAAGTCACTTACCTGAAAACCGGAAGATTCAGCTACTTTTTTAATAATCTTTACCAACAAATATGAGTTTTTCTGAGGCATCACTCCGCTGCTTAACAGGTTAGCATTGTTGTTTAATTCCTCCTGATCAACTGATAAAAAATATTTTCTTTTTTCCATTACTTCAACGGTTTTCTTTTTAATATCTTCTATTTCCTTTATTACTTTTTCTATTTCGGAAATTTTAGGGGACACCACCCATAAAAAAATCGATAATAATACCGCCAACATCAACATCGGAGTTACCCATACCATCAATAAATTTTTATCCATTCCAAAAATCTTATCCGGTAAATTAATCTTTATTTTACTCATAGTAGTTTTACCTCCAAACCGACTGTCCAAGCGCTATCTGCCCGAATGTAACTCACCCCTAATATTTTTATCTGTCTTATTCCGGGAACTTCCCCTTTATTTATTTCCTCTATTCTTTTTTCCACCTGGTCTAAAAGTTGTCCTCGAGATACCAAAAGCGACAACCTAAAAATTGATTCATCTTTTAAACTAATATCTTTTACTGTTACCTCTTCCGGAAAAAGTTTACCTATTTTAGAAAAAGCTTCATAGTACTCAAATCTATCGACCAATATTTTTCCTAAAAGTTTGGCTCTATATTTAATCACTTGGCTGGTCACGACACTATCAGACATTGATGAAAAAGCATTTATTTCTTTTTGGTATTTATTCTTTTCTACCGTTAACCACCATTTAACCGAAAACCAAACTATTAGCATTAATAATACCGCTAGCAACCATCCTACTGCCATTATGGTAATAACTTTTCTTGACAGCTCTTTCATCTTCATCCGAGCCGCCTGAAACTTGGCTTGGCTGGGCATCAGATTTAGATCTATCTTTGTTTTATTTTCACTCACACTAACCCCCTTAAAGCCAAACCGGTGGCTAAAGAAAATCGATAGGCATCCAAATTTAAATCAATTGGAGCCACCACTCGGGAAACATCAATTTTCAAAAAAGGGGCTATTACCTGGACTTCCACCCCTAAAACCCTAGTTAATTCTTCAGCCAAACCCGGCATTTTGGCTCCGCCACCGCTAAGCATTATTAAATCTACTGCTTTATTAAAACTTTCGGTGTACAGTGCCATCGCCCGTCGAATTTCCTCGGCCATAGACGAAAACACCGGCATAATCGCGTTCTTTATCTTTCCTTCCAGTTCCATTTCCCGAATCCCATAGGCTTTTTTATACTCCTCTGCCGAGGCCATATCCAATCCTAAACTTACCGAAATCGCCCGGGTAATTGATTCCCCTCCAATCGGCAACGACCTGGCAAAAAAAATATTTCCTTTTTTAAAACTAATAATATCGGAAAATTTCTCTCCAATATCAAACATCATTACTGATTCCGCACTTACTCCCATTTGACTTATCAGCCTCCGGACTGACACTGCTGGTGATTCCAATGCCATCATTTCCAATCCCACCATTTTAAATAATTTTACATATGCCTCAATCAAATCATTTCGGGCAGCAATGGCAAAAACTGTTAAGCGTCCCGCATCATCAGTCTCCATTATTTCATAATCAATCGACACCTGATCCAGCGGGTAGGGAACAAAGGTTTCGGCTTCAAATTTCAAGGCATCAGTAATTTCGTTTTCTTTCAGTGGAGGCAGCGATACTTGTCGGGAAACCACCTCACTTTCCGGTAACGAGGCCACTACTTGCCGATTGTCCACTTTCAATTCCTTTAAAAGACTTTTTAATGCTTTAGCCACCTCCTCCATTGCCTTTTTACCCCCGGGTTTATACCACTCCAATCTGGGAGTTTTAGCCTCCCCTATAAGATCTAAAAAACAATTCTCCTGATTTTGGCTTAGAGCCACTACCTTAATACTCCCCATCCCTAAATCGATTCCTACCACACTATTCATAGATTCAGTATAACAATTATTTAGTCACTTAACACCGACCCTTCGGCTACTACTCCGGTTAATAAAAATGACGGTACTGAATATCTCTTTCTAATCACAATTCTTTTCTCCACCCGGGTTGCTCCGGCTGCTGCCTCCACTCCTCCGGCTTTCCCAATCGAGGCAATATCTGTTCCTTGTGATGAAAAAGAGGTTCCGGGTAACCCTAAGGCATAAAACTTGCCTCCGTCAACCACCGGTGTCACTGTCAGAAGTAGGGGAGAGTTAATCTGGGATGTGGCTACCGTCACACAACCACCCACCGCCTCGGTGTTGAAGTTAGCCAAACGTCGTTTTAATCCAAAATTCACTCCATTTTTGTAAAAGTAATCAATGGTAGCCGATCCGGTAAATCCCACTCCGCAGATATCCACACTGGCACCGGTGTAATAGTCTGTCCCGATGTTACCGTCAGTGTCATGATCCACCAGCCAAAAAAACTCAGTATCACCTTTGGGAACATATTCTCCAAAATCAATTCTGGTTGTCCCGACACTAATCTGGGTAACATTAATATCGGCTGTCGATACCTTATCGGGAGAACTGTAACCGATTCCACCGGTTCCTAAGTAAAAGTCTACCCCTGATTCGGCTGCATTAAAGGCTTTTTTGAGAAGTTCATCATTAATATCAATCTTAGTCTCCACCGTGGTTCTTTTAGACATCGACAACCCCATCGTCAGCATTACTGCCGATACTAGTAATACAATAATTGCCACCTGACCATTATTGTAATTTTTAATTTGAAATTTGAAATTTTTAATCAATTTTGAATTTTAAATATTAAATATATTGAATTTGAACAAAAATTAAAAATTAAGAATTTAAAATTTCCCATCAGAATTCCCTCCAACCTGATAATAATTTGGTTAACTTCCCTGGCATGGTAAAAATGAAATCAGGCCGGTATTTGACTACTACTGCCGGACTGGTATTGTTGTTACTTTTAGTGGTGTAACTTCTGTTTATTCTGACATTACCTGTCCCTCCCGAATACAAAATTCCGTTAACCACCATTTGGGTGGCACTATCCCCCCCGATATTTATTCCCCCGTCAGCCACATAAACCCCATCAATTTGATTAACTCCGGCATCAATCGTAATACTTCCACTAACCACCACCATTAAAAACTTACCTACCGGTACAGTTACATCGCTACTAATCGTTAAGTTCCCACTGATAAACACTACTCCGGTACTACCGGCTCCGGCAATGGTAGTGTTAGTCACTCCTTCTCCCAGTTTTGTAAAATATTGACCGTATAAGTACGAATAACTATACCGTCTTGATCCCACCACATCGCCAACTATCCGCCAATTATTGGGAGAACCGTATTGGCTCGAATCATTGTAACCATTACTATTTCTGAAAGTCATCGAGGCTACTATCCCGTTATTGGATACTCCGATTCCGGCATTATCCATTGTCAAATATTTAAACGTGGCTGTCACCGGTACTCCACTGCTTATCTCGTTTCTCCCCTTAATTCCACCACCTTCCACTTGAAACCAACTTTCCTGGTCCCGAATGTAAGAAAAATCAATTTGGGCCTGGGTGTTGGTCGAATATGGTGAAATTATATTGCTGACTGCAAATTGGCTTGTACCCCCAAGATAATCAGCACAATGGGTAGTACCCACCCCTAGATCAATTCCCCGGGTAAATCTGGCTGAACCGGCAATATTACCTTCGGGTGTAAGTATCATACCCAGAACTCCGGCAGGTTTCAATCC
>Ga0208373_1005719_pt1 | contig 10225 bp, 11 predicted proteins | sample RifOxyC2_FD_184036 | JGI IMG/M metagenome (GOLD analysis project Ga0208373, IMG submission 184036) | Soil microbial communities from Rifle, Colorado - Rifle Oxygen_injection C2 (SPAdes) | ecosystem: Environmental > Terrestrial > Deep subsurface > Rock core/Sediment | place: Rifle, Colorado... | reverse complement strand
ACCTTCTCCTCTTCTTCCAGGTATTTCAGGATATTCTTGATTAAATGGGTCTCGTGCATTTAGTTTGACTTGTGAAACTAATCACAAACTCTTACAAAAAAAAACAAACTTCTTATTTATTAATATACAACATTACTTAATTTTGTCAATAGTTTTCTTAGTAACAGTTCAGCTCCTAGAAGCAAAAAATCCCCTGCCGCTTCTAAATAGAGCGGATTTCATTGAAAGAAGCCAGCCGAACGTATTATTACGGTGGAGACAAGGCGTTAAGGAGCGGATACTGCTTAGTCCCAAGCAGTATGTCTTTAAATGTGCTTATGGGGTCAATGCCGTTAAGTTTAGCCGTCTGCAGGATACTCATAATCACGCTGTGATATTGGGCGCCATTAGCAGAACGGTTGCCAAAGGTAATCTTGCGAAAAATAACATCCGGCCTTATCTGCTGTTCGGCATGGTTATTGTGGTAATCAATGTCTTTCTCATATAGGAAGGTCAAGAGCTCACCTCTATGCCTTTCCAGCCGTTTGGCAAAACGTTTAAGGATCCTCTTATTGGGATTAGGGAAGGCGAAGTCTTTCAGCGAATTCTCCAGCGCGGTTCTTCGCGCGTAATAAACATCGCCCCAGTGTTTATCTTTGTAGTCGGACTGCAAGGCAATGGCATCTTCAAAGATTTTCTTCAGCCGTTCTATATACCGTAAGACTTCCTGATCGTCATGCCAATATTCCTTGACCTTTTTCAAATCCCGTAAAATATGCACCAGGCAGCGCTGTTTGTTTTTCGCGGATATTTTATTGTAGGCGGATAAGAAATCGGATATGAGAATGCCGCCGTATTCATTACCCAGTATCTTTTCCACAACTTTTTGCCCTCTGGATTCATCTATATGGCTTAGCGAGACTTTCTTATTGGAGAACTTCCATAGCCAGCGGTTATTCCCGTCTATTCTCCAGCCGGTCTCATCGGCGTGGATAAATGAGCCTCTTTTCAGAGATCCCATCAGTATCCTATAAAGGGGAGAGCCGGCTCTTTTAAGCTGATACCTGAACCCGGCGATGGAAGAAGCCACAATCTTTAAGTTGAAGGCCCGCTCAAAGAGCAGCTTAACATCCCGCTCCGATATCTTTATCCCATAACGCAGGAACGCGGCAAAGGCCTTGGCCTTGGGCCCGATATAGCTGTTCTCAAGCTCGTCCTTGCCCTTGGCCGATACCACCTTCCGGCAGTCCGGACAATAATAATGATGGCGCCGGTAAAGCACGGCTTCCACCTTAGGCAGGATAATATCTTCCTGGATATGCTCATCTATCTTACGGCATTCAGTCAGGTTATTTGACCCGCAGTCAGGACAACAGCTTATCCTCACCTCTTCAACCCGGTCAATCTTATCCGGTTTCTTCCGGAACCAGCCGATATGGCCGAACAGGCCGCCGCGCTTCCTGGGTGGGGCAGGCTCAACAGCAGGCCCGTCAACAGGAGGTTTTTTATTGCTCTTATATCGTTTCAAACGCATCTGCTCAAGCTCGAATTTTAAATAGGCATTATCTTGCCTTAACCGCTCATTTTCCTCTTTCAGCTTAATAAAGGCTGCCTCAAGTTCTTTTTTGGTCATGCTTTAGCTTTTTTTCTGCCGGCAGTAAAACGAGCCATATTTACTTCGGAGGCCTCACGCATGGCGGATTTTAATATCCGGTAGTTCTTAACCAGGCGCAGGACGCTTTTTTCATTTCCCTTGGGTATATAGACCATCCGCCCGGCCCCTTTATGATATTGGGATATGTAGACGGACTTGTGTTTATGCCCCCGCAGGCAGCGGCAGCCCTCTTTGCCGCAGGCCCTTTCCATTACCACCGCCGTCCCGCAGATAACAGCATCTATGCCCGGCAGCCCGCGCCTTTTCCCGGAGTCAGCATCGCTCATTCAAATTCTCCTTTGTTACTGATATCATTTATAATATCAGAGTATACAACAAAAAATAACCGCTGTCAAGACATTCCAGCGGTTATTTAGGCTGATCTTAGCGAATTAAACTTCTAGAAGCTGAACTGTTACTTTTCTTAGGAGTCTGCATTATTATGGCCAACCTTGCGGCGCTATGATATTTCGTTTAATTAATACGCCTACGGTATCTCTTTCTTGGAGATGAATTTCAAAGCTCATTCCCGGGCCAAAACCTTGCTTATCTAAAATGCCGCAAATATCTTTTCACCTCATCGTGATTTCCGGCCAATACCAAATAATAATCATCGTCGTTTTCCACCTTCACCACAACCCTCAACCTTATATCAACCCTAAACTCATACTTGTCGTGGTTTATTTTCTTGAATCCTAATCCTTGGGGAGCCTCTCCGGAAAGCAAAAAACAATTAAAGGCCTCGAGGCTATATGAAAGTTTCTTTCTATCTTGGGGAGTTAATTTCTTAAGCGAACGATCAAAAGACGGGAGAATTAAGACTCTCTTCACGCGGTAATTTTCTTGATGTAGCCGGAAAAGTCTTTCCCTGGGTTTAAGATCCTGGCCTTGCCTTTTTCCTTGCTTACGATATTATCAATGGCCTTCAATTCTTGAGATGTATAACGCGGCTCCATCTTAACCGGGATTAATTTTATAAAATTATCCTCTATATCTATCGCAAACAACTCCTGCGGCTTCAAACGCAGGCGCCTGACTATCGCGCTAGGAATAGTTAACTGGTTTTTTGCCTTAAGCTTGGTAATCGTCATTATTCGGTTCACCTCCAAGACAAATATACCATAAGTTAGAAAATAAGTCAAGTTAGAATTTCTAACTATTTTTATTTCAACAAATGCCTCAAAGAAAAATACGCTTCTCTAAAAAGAATAGCTAAAATAAATCTACTACTGTTCGGCTAACTTCTGGACTCCGAATGTTTTAAGCAGTTCATTAATGTCCGTAGTCTTTAAATCTATGCCTCCGGCACCGCCAAAAGGAAGAAGATAGATTTTCTTCCCCTCCAGCGACTCGGCCAGTTTCATCTTCACCATGGTCTTGCCGCCGGAATTATTCAAGGCCTCTACCATTTTCTCTATGCCTTTTCCCTGGGCGAGGCCTTCCGCCTCAATGGCCTTGGCCAGCATCGCCTGCTGTTCATAATAAGCATCGGCGGATATTTTGGCCTTGAGGTATTCTCCGTCCACATCGGCGATCATCTTATTCACTTCCCCCTGGGAGGATTGCAGTTTCTGCAAGTATTCCTCTACCGTGGCCTTGGCCTCGGACTTAAAACGTTCAGCCATCTGATCAGCGATTTTCTTTTCTTCGATGGCTTTTTGATAAGGGGGATTAAAGCGATAATCCTTAGGCAAAACGCTTTCCACGATTATTCCGTAAGAATTAAGCACTTTATTTAAAGCCGTTTTCGCGGCCTCCGCCTTCTCGGCGCGCTTTTTAGCCACATAAAAATCCTCGGTCTTTAATTCACCGAATAATTCCCGGGTGATATTGCGGGATACCGGGCGAATAAGCTTCTCCTCCAGTTCCCCATTACTTTGAGCAACCCGGACCAGGATATCTACCGCTTTCGGAGGGTCAACGCGATAGGCAATGATAACATCCAAGGCGATGTCATTGCCGTCAACAGTCTTAAAGACCAGATCGTCCCTGCCCCCTCGGGCTCCCCGGTAGGAGGCGGTCATCTCCATATTTTGCAATTTCGCGTCAAAGGTATACCACTCGTTAATGATAGGCATAAAGAAATAGGTTGCCCCCGGAGCATAGATTTCTTTTACCACTCCTTTTTTTGCCAGAGGAGACCACTTGATCACCCGCACCCCCACCTCGGTTGATTTGGTATGATGCGGAAAAGTTATCATAAAAAGAAAAAGAAATATAACAAAGCTAAGCGCTAATTTAACCAGGGCTTTTATCCGCATTTTATTGCTCCTTTCCTTCACCTACGCCAAACATTTTAAGAGTATTATCCAGGTCCAGAGGGTTAACTCCGCCTGAGCCGCTGGAAGGCAGTAAAATCATATCCAGGCCTTTATACACTTCCGCCATTTTGAGTCCCACCAGCTTGTCCGATCCTTTATTTTGATAGGCCTGATTGATTAACTCTGTCTTCTGGGCCTCGGCCAGGCTGATCAAAAGGTCAGCCGCGGCTTTTTTTGTCCGGGCATAAAGATCTTTTTCCGCGTTCTTTTTTACTATATAGGCCTTGCCTTCTTCCAGCCTTACTTTCATATTGGCCTCGCCTTCCTGCCTGACCTTTCTAACCAACGACTCCTCCGCCGTTGCCCTGGCTTTTGATTGATTGGTAAAGACCAGCTGATCCTTAAGTTTTTTTTCTTCAATATTGCGCTGAAGCTCTCCGCTGTATTTAAAGTAACGCACCAGCACATAATCAACATAAATTCCCTTGGAATTTAATTCTTCGTTTAAAAGCTGCTTCGCGGCATCGGCCTTGGCCACCCGAAGCGGGCTATTGTAAAATTCCTCGGTGGTTAATTCTCCCAATGCATCTTTCAGCTTTGGCTCAACCTTGGGAATAATGCCGTTGTCTTCGTAAAGCTTCCCCGGTCCGACCGTGGTAATGACTTCATACGGGTCATTGATATGATAGAGTACGCTCACATCAACATCAACAAAGAATCCGTCCGAGGTTTGGATATGCGCCGCCTTTTCCTTGCGGGCGTCGCGGGAGGCCGTGTCGGGAGAATCAGTTAATTCAAATACCTGCATATCACGCGGAAAACGATGCATCATCTGAAAACCAAAGGGAACAAGGAAATGATAACCGGCTTGATACACATCTTTCTGAATTCCGGTTTTAAGCCCGATATTTACCTGCTTTATGCCGTATTCGTTAGGTTTAATATAGACAAAGAAAGTAGCCAGGAGCACGCGCAAAACAATAAAGGCCAGCAGAAAAAATAAAATCCGGGCAGTAAAATTTTTTATCTGCGCGTTCCAGCTATCCGAGATTATTTTTGATTTAAAATTATTCCATTTCATTAAAGCCTCCTCTTTTCCGCCATATCTTGCTTAAGAAATGGCCACCATCGCGTCTATGGACTTTTTGGCCTTCTTGCGGATTTCATCCGAAACCCGCACTTCGGTCTGCATCTCTTCCAAAGACCATAATATCTTCTCTAAGTTAGTGCGCTTCATATTCGGGCAGACCGCCAGCTCTGAGGCCGGGTAGAATTTCTTCTCCGGGTTATCCTTATGCAGGCGATAGACCAGGCCGACTTCAGTAGCGATAATAAATTCCTTAACCTCGGATTTTTTGACATACTCGCAGGTCTTACCAGTAGAAAGCACCTCATCGGCCAGACCCACCACCTCCGTGGTGCATTCCGGATGGGCAATCACCTTGGCCTTAGGGTGTAACCGTATTGAGCGAATAATATCTTCGGGAAGGATTTTGACATGGGTCGGGCAATACCCATCCCAGGAAATCAGCCGGCGGCCGGTTTTCTTGGAGGCATAATCAGCCAGGTATTTATCCGGGATAAAAATTATCTCCTCGGCGTCTTTTAGGCTGGAAATCACTTTTACCGCGTTACTCGAGGTACAGCAATAATCAAGCTCCGCCTTGACCTCAGCGGAAGTATTTACATAGCCCACAGAAACCGCTTTGGGGTGGCGGCTTTTTAATTCCCTTAAATCCTCGGCGCTAATCATATTGGCCAGAGGGCATCCAGCCGCGAGGTCCGGCATAATCACGGTCTTATCCGGGGATAATATCGAAGCGGTTTCCGCCATAAAATAAACTCCGCAAAAAACAATTACCTTGGCCTCGGACTTAGCCGCCATCCGGCTTAATTCCAGGGAATCCCCCCGGAAATCCGCGATATCCTGCACCTCGGGAAGCTGATAGTTATGGGCAACTATCACCGCGCGCCTTTCCTTTTTTAATCTCTGGATTTCTTCAACTATCTTCTGCATCTTTAAAGTCCGCTTTCAATAATCCCGCCGCCAACCACCGTATTTCCGCGGTAAAATACGGCTGACTGCCCCGGAGTAACCGCGAACTGGAGTTTAGAAAAAATGACCTTAACCTTTCCGCCGTCCAGAGGGGTAATTTTAGAAGAAACTTCTGGATGATTATATCTTATCTTTACCCTCAAGGCAACTTCTCTTTTTACCGCTTCATTAGTAAAACTCAAATCACCGGCAACCAAGCCGGAAGAAAAAACCTCCTCCTTTTTCCCCACCACAATAGTATTCTTTCGGGAATCCATGCGGATAATATATATGGGATAACCCGCGGCAATCCCCAGCCCTTCCCTCTGCCCTATAGTATAAAAAGGGATGCCTTTGTGTTCGCCTAAAGCTTTGCCCGAAGAATCCACAATCGGCCCCGGCCTTATCTTAAGCCCTTTGCTCCTTAAGGCCTGGCTTAAAAAAATCCGATAATCATCATCCGGAATAAAACAGATTTCCTGACTGCCGGGCTTATCCTTAACCGGCAGGTCGAATTCCGCCGCTATTTTTCTGACTTGGGTCTTAGTATAATCCCCCAAAGGAAAGAGTATGTGCTTAAGCTGTTCTTGTTTTAGACGATACAAAAAATACGACTGATCCTTATATTTATCCTTTCCCTTCTTAAGCAAATATTTTCCGCTGAGAGCTGAGAGCTGAGAGCTGAGAGCTATTTTCGCATAATGCCCGGTAGCCAAATATTTCGCCCCTAAGCTTTTGGCCTTATTCAGGAGACGCTCAAATTTCAAATATTCATTACAGCGCACGCAAGGATTAGGAGTCCTTCCGGAAAGATACTCGCTGATAAAATTCTTAATTACCTTCTCTTGCAGAACCTGATCAAAGTTTAAAACATAGTGTTTAATGCCTAAGGCCCGGGCCACCCGCCGGGCATCCTCAATGCCTTCAATTCCACAGCAGGAGGGCTTTTTTTTACCGGCCTCTTTGAAACCAAAGCACATAGTAATCCCGATAACCTCATAACCCTGTTTTTGCAGAATCCCGGCGGCGGCTGATGAATCCACCCCCCCGGACATCGCTACCACTACTTTTACCTTCATACGCAATCCCTGGTTGCAATAACATTTACCCCTAAACCCAAAAGATTCGCGGTAATAACCTCGCCAACCTTGACCGGCCTATCCAGCTTAATCTTTCTTATTTCCCCCGCGGCCTCTAAAACTCTATCCTTAGGGATAGGCTTATCCGTCCTTACTGGGATCATTTTTAAAACCAATCCGCGGGAGCTAACCGTAGAAGTAAAAATCCTTCGCGGATTTTCCACCTCGGAAACAGCGTAGTCTTTGCCTTTAGGGCATTTTTCACCCTCCACCTTAACCACCCGGCAGCTTTCAATACATACCTTTAAAACGCAGCTCCTTGGACATTCAATACAAATCAAATCCTTGTTCATCCTAAACCCTTGAGATATTCCGCCGCTTGTTTACCCGCCAACAAAGCATCCCGGCTGACTGAATCCGCCAGGTCGTATATTTTATAGGCATTGCCGCAGACAAATAATCCGGGGATTGAGATATTCCCGGCCTTTATGCCGGCAGATTCCAAAAGCTCGTTCTCGGAAATTAGCCCCGCGGAAATCAAGATAGTATCGCACTCTAAGGAAAAATCCGAACCCTGGATAGCCTTCAAATCCTCATCCACCTCGACCACATCCACTTTCTCCACCCGCTTTTTCCCGTAAATCCTGGCCACTTTATGGCTCAAATAAAAAGGGATCTTGAAATCCTCAAGGCATTGGACCACATTCCTGGCCAGGCCCCGGCTTTGCTTCTGGATTTCTATCACCGCCTTAACCTTAGCCCCCTCTAATATAAACCTACGGGCCATAATCAAACCGATATCCCCGGAGCCCACAATCACTACTTCTTCACCCGGCAATAAACCTTCGATATTAATCAGTTTCTGGGCCAATCCCGCCGAGAATATCCCGCTGGGCCTATCCCCGGGAATATGAATCATCTCCCGAGTCCTTTCCCGGGCGCCGGTGGCCATAATCAAGGCCTTAGCCTTTATCTCCTTAAGCTCACCCGGCTTAATAAAGGTAAGTTCCTTTTCTTTAGTTAATTTAACCGCGAAAGACTTAAGGCGGACCTCGATATTGTCTATCGCCTGGATTTTTTCAATAAACCTATGGGCATATTCCGGCCCGGTGAGATTTTTCTTAAAATAACTCAAACCAAAACCGGTGTGTATGCACTGATTGAGTATCCCTCCCAGATACTGGTCCCTTTCAAGGAGCAAAATATCCCGCACCCCGCTTTCATAAGCCGAGATTGCCGCTGCCATCCCCGCCGGCCCCGCTCCCACTATCACTAAATCCCGTTCAATCAATCGTTCTTTCTCCCTTCACAATCTCCGATCCCTTGCCTCTTTTGGTAATCGCGGTTAAAGGAGTTTTTGTTTCTTCTGACAAAATCTTCATCAGGCGCGTAGTACAGAAACTACCGTGGCATCTGCCGCTCTGCGCGCGAGTCCTGAATTTTATCCCATCCATAGTGCGCGCCCCGGCGCTTATAGCATCCTCCACCTCTTTGGCTGAAACCATCTCGCACCTGCAGACAATATCGCCATAACTTGCATTCTTTTTAATCAACTCTTCAGTCTCGGATAAAGGAATATTAAACAGATGAATTGGTTTTTCGCGCTCACAGATAAAATCCTCTTTCTTTTCTAATCCCAGGCCTTTTTCCTCTAAAATCCCACACACCATCTTGGCAATAGCCGGGGCCGCGGTCAGGCCGGGGGATTGAATCCCGGCCACATTAATAAATCCCGGCGCTTTATCTTCATAACGAATAATAAAATCATCCCCGGCTGGCCAGAGGGCCGTGGTTTGGCTTCCTATAGCCAAAGCCGCCGCCGGCCTAAGACCGGAAAAATAGGCAATAATGTCGTCCTGGCTTATTGAAGGAACCAGCTTCTTTGCCCCTTCAAATACTTTTTTTAAGCCCTCCTCGGTGGTGGAGGAATCTTCCTTATCTTCCACCTCTTCGGCGCTGGGGCCGATCATCGGATTACCGTCCGCGGTCTTGATTACCAGTATCCCTTTTGAGACTTTGGAGGGCAGGGGGAAAATTAAGTGATTAGTCAGGTTTTCTTTCTTTTTATCCAGGATAAATTCCTGGCCTTTACGCGGCCTTATCCTAAAATCATTGACGCCAACCATAGCGGATATTTCATCGGCATATAAACCGGCGGCGTTGATAACATACCTAGCCTTAAACACGCCCTTTAAAGTCTGAATCTCAAAACCCGGATTGGTGAAGATAATATTCTCCACCCTGGTTTGGGTGTAAAACTTCACCCCGTTTTTAAGCGCGTTTTCGCATAGGGCATAGACTAACCGGTAAGGGCTGATAACCCCGGCGCCGGGGGCGTAAAGCGCGGCAATGACCTCGGGATTAAGATTAGGCTCATTAGCTCTTAGCCAGGCTTTATCCACCATCTTCAACTCCGGCACTCCCAAGGTTTCAGCCTCGCTTTTTATCGTTAAGAGCCGCTGTATCTCATCTTCAGTAAAAGCAACAATCAGCTCTCCCACTTCTTTAAAATCCAGGCCCAGCTCTCCTGAAATCCGGCGAATCAAAGTATTCCCCTCCAGGCATAATCTCCCCTTAAGCGAACCCGCCGGGTTCTGGGTCCCGGGATGAATTATCCCGCTATTAGACTTAGAGACCCCGAACGCCGGCTCTTCTTCTTTCTCTAAGACAGCGATAGAAAGCTTATACCGGGACAACTCCCTGGCAATAGATGCCCCCACCACCCCAGCCCCAATTATCAGAACATCAATCATAGTAGATTTCAAGGATTTCAAGACGCTTTATCTAACCTCATAGCGCTCAATGAGTTATGAAACAACTACTTGGGTTCAAGTAACTAATGCAACCCTCAATCTGCTATAATAGCAATGAAAGGAGTTGTTTTGTAACCCAATGTCAGGCAATTGGTTACATAAAGCGTCTTCTGACTCTTTTTACCGCCTCGGTCCAGCCAGCGTAAAGGGCCGAGCTCTTGACTTTAGGCATTAGGGGAAGGAACTTGCGGCCTATGCTCCAACATTCGCGGATTTCATCCGTGTCCTTCCAATAACCGATTGCCAGGCCGGCCAGATAGGCGGCGCCTAAAGAGGTAGTTTCGATGACCTTGGGCCGGATAACATTGATGTCTAGAATATCAGCCTGGAATTGGCACAAGAAATTATTGGCTACGGCCCCTCCGTCAACCTTTAGATCCTTTATCTTTAAGCCGGTGTCCTTT
>Ga0208373_1005718_pt1 | contig 10228 bp, 3 predicted proteins | sample RifOxyC2_FD_184036 | JGI IMG/M metagenome (GOLD analysis project Ga0208373, IMG submission 184036) | Soil microbial communities from Rifle, Colorado - Rifle Oxygen_injection C2 (SPAdes) | ecosystem: Environmental > Terrestrial > Deep subsurface > Rock core/Sediment | place: Rifle, Colorado... | reverse complement strand
GAAAAGACAGAGGAAATGAAACAAAATGCATTCATAAATGGAAGAAAAACCATCAATTCGGAAGATATCTCTTTTTCAAAAAAAGAAAAAACTCCGGAATATTCTGAAATCTGAACTCTCTGAAAGATTAGTTATTATTTGAATAGTGATTGCCTCATCCAGCATAAATTAGAAAAATTAAGTTCCACCAAGAGCAGGTCCAGCATTATAATAATTATCACTTATGCTACCATATAAATCATTTTCTGTTCTTATCTGTCCTTTTATATCTATTCTTCTTCCATTCAATTCTTTATACAATCTTGCATCCACAAGAATATTCTTTGCATCACCTGCTGGATAGACTGGATTTGGTTTACTTAAAATAATTTTAGGATCAGTATCAGTATTTACCGTTCCAAGTAACACTAACTCGTCTGGAATCTGAGGTGTATATTTATCAACTTTAACTATTCCATCTTTAATATAAACATTAGTTCTACCGTTATTCAAAAATATATAAGTTGGGTTAGGACTATTTCTCATATATGGACCATCTAATCTTAAAATATAATCTCCTGGCTTAACTTCCTGCTGAACTGGTTGAGTTGGCTTTGCACCAGGAGCCACAATCTCTTCTCCAGGAAATCCATTATATTCTTTTGTTGGATAACTAATTGTCGCCTGTCCAGAAAGGAATTTTCCTTTCGTCATAGCTACTACTGCAGCCAAACTATCTGCACCCATTAACTTTGTAACATCATCTCTTGCTTCTACTGTTACTCCTCCCTCAACATCCGTAAATGCTGAAATACCATTCATATTTGTTGTCCAATCATAGTTTAAAATTTTAGTTGATGAAGTTGAATAGGTGCCCGGACCAGTTACAGAAACTGAATCACTTGCAGATTTACCAATAATCATCTTAACTTCTATCTTCCCAGTATCGGAATTGCATCTAAATCCGAAATAATCCACCACATTAGTTAATCCAGAATACTTCAAAGTAATAAATTCATTTGATGGACAAGCAGGCTTAGCAACTGATTTCTTTGGAATATCTTCCATTCTGTAAATCTTATTATCTACAATCGCCAACCCCTTTAAGGCATTTAAATAATTCTCGATTTTTGAATCATCGACAAGATCAGGATCAACACTTATGATGTATGCTGCACTTCCTTGATTATCGATCATGGTCAACCTTCCAACTTCATATCCACTACTCTCAAGATATAATCTATCTGCACTAACATATATTCCAATGTAATGTGGATTAAAACTTGCTTTGGCTTTTCCAAGAAGATTAGATCCCCATTTGCTAAATGCATTTGCATCGGCATCATCCAAAATAAGTACTTTTTCAGCATTTGGACTATAAATCTTATCCAAACTAAATGAATAAACTTCTGCTGGAACCGAATTAGTATTATCACCTGCGCTCACTCCTGAACCCAACTTGGTTGCATCAACATATAACTTTCCTTCCTTTATTCGTGCACTATCTAATAGAGGAATATATTGAGCATATTTATCAGGAATATAATATTCTGCATCAGCATCCAATAAAACACTATATTCTTCTGATGCCTCTTCGAATATCTCCATAACTGTTCCTATATCTCCCAATCCTTCAGCACCATATACCTTTCCTCCTTCAAGATAGGCCATAATTCCCTTATCTGGTGCCAAGATAGCTATCTCTTTATCAGAGTCATACATTTCACTTAGCTTCAAGATACTATCAGTAAGAGTATTGCTAACTAATTTATTGCCTATAACAAACAAACCATCTAAAGAACTCGCTGCATTTGATACTGCCGAATCAAGAAAATCAGGATGATAATTATCGTTAAGTTGAATAACATATCTGCTCTCTTTTCCAGTAACATCTTTAAGAGTAACATCTCCAATTTCTCCCACATTCTCAATATATAACTTATCGCCTTGCAAATATACTCCAATATAATTATTATTCTTACCAACTAAATTCCTCAATTTATCCCAAAATCCTTTATTTGCATCATCCAAAACTTTTACTTGGCCAGCACTAGGAGTATAAACCTTATCTAAACTAAATGAATAAGTTATAGGAGTTGTGGTTGTTGCTGTCGTGCTTGTTGTAGAAGTAAAACTACTTTCATCAACAAGTATCTGCCCTTCCTTTATCCATGCTCCATCAAGAACAGAAACATATTTAACATAATTATCGGTGAAATAATTTTTGGCATTTGCATTTAATGAAATCCTATAAATTCCAGCCACATCAATTACAGAAGCAGTCATGTATTCATACTCTGAAGCCTCATAAATTTCTCCTATTTTAAACACTCCCGTGTCACCAAAAACTTCCTTTCCTTTGATTAAAGCGATTTTCTTTCCATCGGGAGCCAAAATAGCTATCTCCTTATCCGGATCATATACTTCATTCAATTTCAGAATATTAGATACAAGCTTAGGAACTTTTGTTTCTTCAACATATTTCTGCTGAGCCAATATCCCTTTAGCACTATCCTTCGCAATTTCCTCCTGAACATATGCCTTAAGCAAGAGCAAATTAGCCTTCTGATTATTCATATATAATTTCTTCCAAAGATTATCAATATTGTAAAGAATAGTCGCAGCTGCATTAGCATTAAATCCCGTCTTCAAAGCAGAATATGCTTGCTTTATCTTATCCAATTCGCTTGCTGCATTATCACTGCTAAGATACTGCCCAGAAGCTTCCAAATTTTTAATAGCAATATTATTCAAATCATTCAATGTCTGATTTCTTAAATCAATATTGCTCGCTCCTATTGCAGCATTTACACTCCTACTATCAAGCCAGCATCTAACCTTTGTATCTCCACAATATCCAACATCCACAAACCTTGTAACATCTGTTGTGCTTCCAGGATTTCCAGTTGAACAAACTCTTGTAACTCCATAATTGTATACTCCATTTCCAACTGATTCCAAATTAGCTCCAGTTGCAGCAACCCCCACAAGAGAAGTTGGAACCACAGTCCCAGATATACAATTCTGCTCACTCGTTATGTCCTTCTTAGTTATTTGTTCAGCAGCATACATATCTTTTATATTATTTACAGCAAAGTCCGTTGAAACCGAACTAAATCCGCATCTCTCCTGGTCATTTATCCTTACACATAACTCCTTATAACCTTCTGGAGCCGTGAAGTCTCTTGTCTGTGATACACTCTGCCCCTTAGCCGCAAATCCAGAATCAACCTGAACAGTTGGATTCGAATAATAATACGATGTAGTTGGAGCTCCCTTCAAATAAACATTATAATAAACTCCCGAATCCTGTCCAGAATATATCTGATAATAAACTTTATACTGTGAAGTTGCAGGAACAGTTGCATCACTATATTTAGTAGTATCAAATCTTGCATAAAACTGAGGTGGACTATCTGGTTCTATCAAATTCTTCAAACTATTTGGAGTAGTCAAGGAGACAAATCCTTTACAAACTTCCCCTCCCAAATCCTGAGTCTCTCTAACCTGAAATGCCTTAACAGAATTAACTGCATAACTCTGAGTGAAGAAATCCATTGAAGATTTAGCATTATCCCATGCTCCCTGAACAGTAAGATACTCTCCTCCTCCCTTTGTCCCCTGTCCCCCAGTAAGAGCCATCTCAAATGCTTTTGGAATAAGAGTATTCATAAGAGGAGCTGCCTGCTTCCAGAAGAACTCACACATATAAATAGAATTCATCTCATCACATATTCCCACAGTTTGTCCCGTATCCAAACTTGTCTGCAAACAATCTCTATAACTTCTCATTACAGAAGTTAGTGAATCTATTCCCGCCTGTATTCCTGAAATACATATTGGAATCTTTACCTCTGGGAAATTAGGCAAACACAATAATGTACTCCCCACAATTCCAGATTGAATTACATCAGTTACAGGATACTTCCCTCCAAAGTCACATCTACTTGTTGGACATATTACCGGGTCACATACATTAAATAATAATTTACAATCATTTGGATCCATAAAGTCCTGACATTGTGTTCCAGAATTCTTTATAGCAGGACTTCCAACATTATACTGCTGTCCTGCAATGCTCACGGATCTTATTCCAGTCTTATATTTATCGGCTGCTTCTGTCAATGCCTGCGTTGCTTTTCTAACCCAGGTTGTTGTCTCCGTTGTGCTCAGCCCAGGGAATGTATCTAATGTTGCTCCAGTGTCTAAATTAAATTGTCTGCACGCATCATCTCCCATTCCAGTGAAGAATTCTATTCTCCCATTATATCCAACATTACAAATCCAGAAACTGCTCGGCCTTCCATTTGCCTCAAATGCTTTTATATTCCCTGTAGTTCCAATTGTATTCTTTGTTGCAACATACCATCCCTTCTGCACATCCATTGGAACTTGAGCAGGCATTCCCTTGTAAGGGTCAGTTTCATAATACTTAACTTCAGGATTAAGCATCTTATTACTATATGAACTCGAATCCAATTTATTAAACACACTTATTCCATTTGTAACTTTATTTCCTTCAACTGTTCCAGTCACATCTGCCTTTAATTTAGGTTCACTTCCACTATTATCTATTGAATATATTTTCTTAGCATTATACGACTGCCCGCTTGGATTTGTTGCTCCAAGCACAACAAGATAAAGTTGATTATCATACATTATTTCCTGAGTTGCAACTCTCCCATTCGCACTCAACTTAGTTACTTCCTTATCATCCAATTCAGATGCTTTTAATTTTGCAGCCAACTGTTCTGTAGTTGTAGAACCTCCATAATAATTTCCCCTCTGTGATTTTGAATTTCCATATGAATCAATAGGCTTATCTTTCAATCCTAAATCAGTTGAGAATGTGGAACTAGCCAAGTTCTCTCTCACCACACTCCACTCCCTTCTGCTGTTAATCTCATCTCCAATATTCTTCAAATTACTATTCAACGCCGCCTGTCCAGTTGTGCTCGTTCCCTTTGTATTCAATGTAGTATACATATCTCTCAATTCTTCATAACTTACATCATATCTTGAATATGAATTTCTATCAATAAGCTCCGAGACTTTTTTTGTATCTCCATTCTTAAGAGTTATTTTATCTTCCGGATGCTCACTTAACAAACTAGCTATCAACTTTTCAGAGGCAGCACTTCTATTCACAACATCTCCTCCACTAAGCCCTGCTTTAATCATGCTTCTATCTTCAATATCTTTTAATTTACTATTTGCATCAGTTATTCCAGCAGCAAAGGCAGAAACATCCTTATTTATTTCATCAGCATGCTCACTAAAGCACTGACTTAATGACTTCTTACTATTTGCAATCTCATCTGCACATTTCTGATTCCATCCTCCTTCTCTCTTCATTACCTGCTGTCTCGCAAGTCCCTCTCCAGATAGTCCAGTCAAAAATGTCTTAGCAGTCAAAACTGCAGAAGTGGCAAAGCACGCTGCCTTCAATCCAGAAACAACCGTCTTCAAATTCTCATTCAAGCTATCCAATTTATTCAAAGTCTGATTTAATTTCTCAATTCTATTTGCAGTCTCCGTTGGAGTTAATTGAATTGCTCTTTTCTCTATTCCAATCGAAACAGTAATATTCATCTCTTCCTGTAATTGTTTAGCCTGTGGAATTAATCTTATCTTTGCAACTTTAGCAAGATTCACATTTTCCAAACTCAAACTCTCTCCACACTGGCTATCAGACTGTTTAAGAGTTAATATCTTCAATCCCCAACTCGCAGTCGTATCTGTATTTCTCCAAGCTTGTGTAAGCTCCAAACCCTTTAATTTCGCCGCGACCAGCTCAGGCGTATTTGTACTAGGAGTGCTTACAACTACTCCTTTCTTAAACTCCTCAGGACAATCTATTCTCACTCTAACCTTATCAACATCAGTCAAAGCCTCAACAGTTATCTTCGCATTTCCTCCAGTTCTCATTGGAACATTCTCAATCATTCCAACTCCAAGCTTGAAACTTCTTCCTCCCCAACTAAACTCTGCACTTGCCTGCTCTTCTTTAGGATTTTCTGCAGAAACCAATTTAACAGTTATAGCTCTATTATTAACAGTGATTGTCTTACTCGCCCCACTCAAATCCAAATTATTTAATTTGCCCTTCTCAATTGCGTAACTTTCTCCCAATGGAGAATTAGGATAAGCATAATTATACAAATCAATTAATTCTACTTTTGTTCTTTCCTTATTCAACTCCCCTGCAAGTTTAATCGCCTCTATCAATCCATCCTGTCCATATTTACTATCTTTTCCACTTTCTCCCTCCTGAGGATAATCACTTACTAATTGTTTGAAACTCTCAATCGCTGATTTTATATTTCCTTCAGCAGGTTCAGGATATATTTTTTCCTTTGCCACATCTTCAATTTTAACTGCACTTCCACTTGCAGATTTAACCATTCTAGCTTCACACTTTGTTATCAATTCCTGCTTCAAAACTCCAAGCCACAAATTCTCCTCCTTCTTCATATTCTCCTCCTGGCTATCCCCATTCATTGCTCCAATTGCTGCTCTCTCGTATAATTTCCAATCACTCTGGCTTCTACTCTCATTAGCCCGTTGAATAGAATAATATCCTTCCTTCTCTTGACTTATGAATGGATATTTCAAATGCACTTCACATACAGATAGTTTTCCGTAAATTGCATCTCTAGCAAGACCTGCTACTCCTGACCCAATTCCCTGTACTCTCAATTGTCCAGGAACAAGATATCCTGGATTATCCGTCCAATCCAAATCCTGCGCAGGAACAATATCTCCAGTTGTCAATAATTTTGGATTTATTTTCAAATTCAAAGTTTCAGTTCCACAATAAGCCAATAAACTTCCCGTCCCATCCAAAGGATTAACACTAATTGCATTCACGCTGCACTTATCATCCATAAACTTGCTCCCTTCATAAACATCGTAGCTATCGATCCCATTATCATCACTAACTACTATTCTCGCCTTCTTCTGCGCAGCAACAAACCCATCATAATTTACCTGCAATCCTGCCCTACAATATAATCCTGGAAGATATATTTCCTCACTTGCCTTTCCAAGTGCAACTCTCTGAGTAGTCACCTTTTGCACTCCCTGATAAATTGAAACAACCGCATAATCTGCTCCAGCCTCCTCTAACCTAATTGAATATCTTCCATTCCAGAAACTATTTCTTATCTTATCCAATTCCCATTGGCTATCTGATGTTGGAGTCAATAAAAACTCTGCTCTTCCAATTCCCAGAGCATTTGTTGCATCAAACTCAACCTGCGCAGTCAATTTTACTTGAACATCTTCAGGCATAGCACTCTCATTTGGGGTTTTCTTCAATATAACTACTACATATCCTACATTACTTGAAAGAGGGCTTCCAGTTAGTGCATTTGTTGTTCTCAACGCCGCATTCGCAGGATGGAATCCAGTTCCAAGAACTCCAGCAGGATATTTTTCAGCAGAACTAAATCTTATATTCTTAATCTCCTTTACGTCTATTGCTGGATTCAATTTCAAACTTTGCAATTGACAAAATACTGGAACATTTTGTTCTTCCAATAAATCGCTTCTTACAACCATTGGTTGGCATCCTCCCGGAGCAACCTGCAAAAGTAAATCCTGTCTAGATCTACACTCATCCTTATTTCCTAAAATTGGCCAATAGGTTTCCAAATCTCCCTTTGTATAAAACTGTGAAAATCCTCCAGGATTTCCATAGGTTGTAAAACTAGACATACCACTACTTCCAAAACTAGTTGTTGATTGACTAAATGAAGTTGCTACTGCCTCTGCACTTCCAACAAACAAAACACCAATTAAACAAACTACCATTGCAAACAAAATTATTCTTTTCAAAATCATTTGAAATCAACCCCCAAATCCATTTTATCAAAAGCCTCGAAGTTATATTGCAATGTCTCAAGAGAAGTTGGTTTAGGAAGTGCTCCCCCAATAAGAGTCATATTTCCTTTCTTCAAATTATCTGGGAACAAATACTCCTGACTCTTTCCTCCTCCAACCAATCCCGAATCTATATTCGTCGCAGGCATGCTTATCGTAGTGCACTGTTTCTCCGTTCCACCTAATATTCCAAACAATCCTGTTCTAGGAACATCACTACATATGCTCTTACTACTTGCAGGAATAGTTATACTAATATTCGAATAAGCATAAACACTCACATTATACAATCCCTCTGTTAATTTTATTATTCTCTGTTCAGGCAAAATAGCACTTACTGAATTCTCTCCCTCAAATATTACAACTGCATTTCCACTGTGTTCTTTACCATCAAGCAACAACTTAACATCAACGGAATATTCCTTATCCAATATTATATCTGCATTTGTCTCTTCATTGCTCGAAAATATCTGGCTCTTCTCTCCATATCCCTTAGCCTGCACAACTAAATTCCCATTTACACAAGCAGGAACTTTCCCATTAAACTCACTTCCTTTTATTTCTCCCAAATTACAGCTCTGGTCAAAACAATTATAGCTAATACTTCCCTCTACACCAACTGGATTCAAATTGACATCATAGAACTTAACACTTATTGGCTTCCCAGAATCTGAACATAAGTCAAAGTCTCCCTGGAAATCATTTATTGCGACATCTGCAACCTTTGGCTTATTCTTATCGATTATTACGACCATTGGAAACTGGAATAACTCATCTTGATTCATCAATTGCACCACCACCGGGAATCCTAAATCATATACAAAATGATATGGAACATAGCAGAACCCTAACATTCCCATTCCAGCCTGATTTCCTATTGGCTGAGCCATCATAACTCCCTGACTAACCCCTCCCCCATAAATCTCCACCTTGCTTGGGAAATCCTTACTATATATGAAACTTGCACTTGTTCCAGAGAATTTATTATCTAAAGGAACGACAAAATACTCAGACTTCTTATCCTTCAAACTATAATAATCTCCCTGCAATTTTATCGCTGCAAAATTCCCAACCAATCCATCCTGCAACTTATTATATACCTCTTGAGTGCTCCATGTCTTAGGAGCACAGCTAAATTCGACTCCATCAACAGGAGCATAACTTCTCAAAACATCCTCTGCGTAATTTTCCATAAATCCATCAGCCATTTCCTTATCGTAAACCTCCTTAGCCGTCTTATACAAACTTCCCAAACTACTCTTCACGCTTATTTTATGACTTGTTTGCAATGCTTTCCCTTCTCCTTTTGTAATTGTCATTGGCTGTTCAACATCAACATCGACACTAGAATCAGAAATTGTTACCTTTGTTCTAGAAATTCCCAAACTCAAATCATATCCCTGTGCATCAAGAGGAGAAAAGTCACAATTTCCAATATTTTCATCAACATATCTTCCAATCTCACTTTGCATTTGAGAAAGAGAAGGAACATTATTCTTAGAAGCTCCATTTCCTGAAACATAATACCAATAAGGCATATTATATCCTAAGAACTGCAACTGTGAAGAATATGGCGCGTACGAACTAGGAGCCTCAATTGAATCTAAATATATATCTCCTCCCTGACTTCCAGAAATAACTATTGCATTTTTCGCCTGCTGTTCAACACAACTAATATACAAATCATATGCTGGTCTAAATTCTGCAGAAACCCCACTTACATTTAAATTACCTTGATAATAAGCAATAGCCAAAACTCCCACAACAATTGCAATTGCAATAATAACATAAATTCCTATTTGCCCTTTATTATTTATCCTCTTATTTTTTAGCATTTTTTGCCTCCACCTTCTTTTTTATCATTCCAATAATTTCCGTGTTAATATCTTTACTAATATCCTCTTTAAATCTCTCCCAAAGCTTCTCATCTTCAATTAGGAGGAGATACTTCTTCATCTACTTCTCTCTCCCTCTAACATAGTTTCTCTGATTTCCAGGTAAACTCTCTTTTCTAAAGAGAGTAAGCCTTTCTCATCTTCAATTAGGAGGAGATACTTCTTCATCTACTTCTCTCTCCCTCTAACATAGTTTCTCTGATTTCCAGGTAAACTCTCTTTTCTAAAGAGAGTAACCCTTAGCAAGTATTTCTTCATCTCTCCTCTTTTTACCTGCAAAAATCAGTAAAAATAACTATTTAAATCTTCCTTAATAACTTACTAAGTAAGTTACTAACAACACTATTTAGGGGGAACCTAACAATAACTTAGTAAATTTTCGATAGAGTATAATTCCACTTTGAATTTATCTTATGTTCTTCAATATTAATTTTTTTAAATTCTTTGTCTGAAACTTTTTGTTTTAATTC
>Ga0208373_1005711_pt1 | contig 10240 bp, 13 predicted proteins | sample RifOxyC2_FD_184036 | JGI IMG/M metagenome (GOLD analysis project Ga0208373, IMG submission 184036) | Soil microbial communities from Rifle, Colorado - Rifle Oxygen_injection C2 (SPAdes) | ecosystem: Environmental > Terrestrial > Deep subsurface > Rock core/Sediment | place: Rifle, Colorado... | reverse complement strand
AAAAAAGACGATATAGGTTTAGCTATAGAAATCATACTGCAATCATAAATCAAAGAAATTACAATATCACTACAAGCGTGATTAAAAAGTAATCAAAATCCCTTTTTGCGAATCTAAATTCGACTTTTTATACTATAATTTAACCTGATCGGCTAAAAGGCAGCATGAAATGGACTATATCGAATTCTTAGGCACCGGCGGTACCCGAACCCCTACGCAGGGTACAACCTGTTTACGTGTCTCCAACCATTGTGTCATTGATGCCGGAAATCTTATTAACCGTTTTGGAGACGATGTCTTTACCATCGAGCATATTTTTCTCACTCATTCTCATCTCGATCATATTATCGACATCCCCTTTCTCGCCGATCTTTTTGTTACCCAGAAAAGTGTTTCCCTTAAAATTTACGGATTAAAAGCGACCCTCGATAATTTACGTCAATTTATTTTCAATGAACGCATTTGGCCTAATTTTGAAGAGATCATTCTGATCGGACACACGGACAAAACAATCGAATTTATTGAACTGGAACTCGAATCCCCCTATAACGTTGATGACGTCATCTTGACTCCGTTTAAAACCGATCATACGGAGGGAAGCTGCGGATATATCATTGAAAAAAATGGATGCGGCATGTTATTTACTGCCGATACCTATCGATGTGACCGGATTTGGGAACTGCTTGATGAGCGTCCGACTATCCATACCCTCATAGCAGAGGTCTCATTTCCTTCACGCTTTGAAAAATTGGCGTATGATAGCAAACATCTCACCCCCGCTCTTTTGGTTGATGAACTGAAAAAATGTCACAGAGAGGACTTCAGCATCTATGCTATGCACCTCAAAGCACTCTTTATCCCCGAAATTATCGAAGAATTAAATTCGCTTCACGTGCTTCGCAATGGAGGAAAAGTCCTTGTTGACGGGGATCGAATCAATTATTCTCTGCGCTAATACGCTATAATGCCGTTATTAATTATGTAAGGTGTTATTATGAGTATTGAAGAACGAAGCGGAAATATTTGCGAATTATGCGGTGCGACAGAGGGATTGAGCTCTTTTGAGGTTGCCCCGAGCGATGGAACAGTGGATCAATCAATCCACATCTGTGAAACCTGCAAAAGCCAAATTTCAAACCCTCAAAATCTTGATTCTGATCACTGGCGTTGTCTTTCAGACAGTATGTGGAGCCAAGTTCCTGCCGTGCAAGTAATGGCATATCGTCTTCTTAGCGCTCTCGGAGATCAAGATCAGCTCGATATGATGTATCTTGAAGACGATGTCAAAACGTGGGCACAAGCGGGTATGCTCAATACCTCTGCAAACGATGATGGCGGTGTAGTCATTCAACGTGACAGCAACGGAACGATCCTTGCGGAAGGGGATACCGTAACCCTTATCAAAGACCTTGAAGTCAAAGGGGCAGGATTCACCGCAAAACGGGGAACTATTGTTAAAAATATCCGCCTTACCGATGATCCAAGACACATCGAGGGAAAAATCAATGGCACCACAATCGTTTTGGTTGCCGCATTTATGAAAAAGTCCAATTAATATTTTTAGACTTCATCCTAGCACATATCCTTTAAACCCCTTGCGGGGCTAAGGCTCTAACTTTTCAACACCCTTGACAAACCATACGTTCCCCGATATATTATTCATAAATATAATGAGAAAGTGGCTGTCATGAACTATAAAAACATTAGTCAGCAGATTGTCAATGTTCACGAGCAGTTAAGACTGGAATGGCCTCATCTCAAACACGTCGCTATCGGGTTTTACGAAGCTGAAACAGATGAATTGCATCTGTTTACTAATCCATATGGAACTGATTCAACTCTCATACAGTATAAACGGCAGCTTTCTCAGATTCCCGCTCTTGAGGCAATTTCACAAAACAATACTCCGGAAATTATAGATGATTTATCGCTTTTTAGCGATATCAATGATCCATCCGGTCATATTGTCAATACCTATTTTCGTTCCAGTTTTACCGTTCCGATGTCTCAGCAAAACGGCCAATTATTAGGATTTATTTTTTTTGATGCAAGTGAAAGAGAATTTTTCACCAAACCGATACGCGATCATCTCATCGTCTACTCCCGACTGATCGGCTCTATGATCATGTCGAGTATTTTACCTCTCAAAATGCTTCAGGCCGCCGTTGTTATGACTCAAAAAATGACCCGATTTAAAGATGAAGAAACTGCCAGCCATATTGCGAGGGTTGCCCATTATTCCCGTATGATCGCAGAGTCTTTGGCTGAAACCCATAATCTCAGTGATGAATTTATTAACTTTATTTTACTCTATGCACCGCTGCACGATATCGGGAAAGTAGGAATCCCCGATCATATATTGCTCAAACCGGGGCGGCTTGACGCTGATGAATATTCAATAATGCAGACGCATGTGGTCAAAGGGGTAGAAATTATTGAGATGCTCCTCTCCAGCTTTGATTTGGGTGATTATGATCACACAGAAATGCTGCGCAACATTACAGGCTATCACCACGAGCGCCTAAACGGAACCGGCTATCCCTACAACCTGAAAGGGTTAGAAATTCCTATTGAGAGTCGTATCGTGGCTGTCGCAGATGTATTTGACGCGATGAGCAATCCTCGTCCCTACCATAAGGGACGAAGTATTGAAGAAACCTTTGATTATCTACAGTCCGAATCCGGCAAACTTTTTGATCCTGACTGTATAAAGGCACTTCTAGATAGAAAAGAAGAAATTTATGAAATCAGAAAAGTGTTTGTTCCTGACATATATCCGCTTTAATTTCTTCTTTCCACGTTTCAAATCATTCCCATCTCTTTAAGTGCTCGGCGTATCGCCCCTGCTATCGATTCACCCGTACGTACCGTATGTTCATCGAGTTTTGCTTTTTCCGCTTTGGTAAGTGTCAAAAACACCTTCTCGCTTTGCTTGATCTCATCCGTTTTTTTAGGTCGTCCTCCCGGATGTTTCGCAGTTTGAATCTCCTTGTGGGTTGAAAGGGAGCGCTGTGTCACCCGAGCAGCAAACTTATTCTCTTTGATTTCTTCCATTTTGACTACCTTTTACACAGTAATTAACTGTTTATTAACTCTCATATTCTCGGATCTTATCATGCAAATCAGCCATTACTTTTGAGCTTTTTTTATAGGCATACCCTTTTATCCCCCCCTGCTTCGAGAGTTCGGCAATGGAGCGGTTTTCGTTGATCGCCGTTTGCAAGGCAACACTCATTGGGATCGGAAACATCTCGATCTCAAACCCCAGCGTCTCTTCAAAAACAAACTTCGCATCATTAATATCGTTCTCTTTTTGGCTCATATTGGGAATCATCAAAATAGGCTTGTTTGCCGACGCGACACGTACCAATGTGTCAACCGTCCCTTGTATGGTCTCAAGTGTCGGAATAAACGGGATAATAATCAAATCCGAATAACTGATCGCCTGATCGAGTTTGATATCATCAAACCCTCCGAAATCGAATATCGTTTCATTCTTCGGCTTTTCAAGATTTTTTTGCAGAATATCGATGCGGCTAACGCGATCGGGCAATCGCTCAGACAGAGAACCGTACGGATCAATTTCACATCCGTAAAATCCGAATCCTGATATGAGCTGATGGGCAATCATCGATTTTCCCACACCCCCTTTAAAATTGACAACGGTAATATTCATCTATTTCCTTACTATAATTAACTGTTAATTACAGTATTTTACCTTTATAAAATAGATAAAGTCAAGTTTATTACAGTAAAAAACTATATTTAAAATGGTATTTCAGGGATTAATTAATGGAGAAGGAGGGGAAAAAGAAAAAGTTAAAAGAATCAAACAAACATAAAATCTTTTTTATACAGTATATGTTCGCTGGTTTGTTTGAAAGCCGCCATCTTCTCAAGGACATCTATCAACGGAAATTTGCCCATTGCACTGATCTCTTGGCATATCAATATTTCATAATTGCTCATTTTTGCACGATACGCAACAACCATATGCTGAGACGTAAGCTGTCGCAGTCGTTTAAGAACCACTTCCTTTTCAACCAATGTATTGTTATTGTTTAACATTTTAGAACCTTTTACGATGAACTTGCACTATTCTATCACCTTTGAACTGACGTGTCAATATATTCAAAAAAGTTATTAACCGCTAAATATCAAGGTGTGAAAATCATACGTAAAAATAATTACTTTGGGATTACGATGAGATATGAATTTGTCTTATTGTGAAAAGGGATTTATGAGGTTTGGTGGAGGTATCTGTCCATTCGTCCCATCAATTAAAAAAGTCGCCTGTCCCTTTTTTACCTTTATGTGAAGATTGAATATCTAACCCCTACTTTCATTGATGGAACAAGCAACTTACTAAAATAAAAGCTTTCTACAGCTCTTTAAGCAGCTTTGGTAAGCTGCTTTCTATGATACACATCAAAACATTTTAAAAGAATATTTTTAGATAACCAATCAATCACAGGAACACATACCGCGTCACCCATAGCAAAATATCCATCTGTTACACTGTCCGGTAAAATATACTGATCTTTTACACCTTGCAATCGGGCATATTCCCTTGGAGTAAGTAATCTAAACCGAATCCTTCCAAAACCAGCTTCTACTAGAATTTGTTTACTCGATCCACCTTTAGGAGTACGAAGGCAACCTGCGATTCCATCTGATCTCAATTCTGCACGCGTCATATTATTACGAATTCGTCTATATAAAGTGCCATAAGAAAGTTTATTTTGGTTTTTCCATTGATTTAATATTTCTAAATGTTTTTCTGTCATTTGACCTAATATTTTCTCTTCTTTATCTGGAGTCCACCAATATTTTGAGTCATCAGAAAGAAGTTCTATGACATCATTTAAAGTCTGTGTCCTTGAAGGTAAATTTGGTAAATCAAATAAGCCCCAATTTAAATGATTGTATTTTTGAATTATTTTTTTTACTTTTTTTGAGCGGAATAAAGGTGATCGTTCATAATGTTGCCACCAGGCAGATAAAACAGTATCGTTATTTTTGGATTTCAATTTCATTACATTTTTGGCAAGACTAGAAGTAATAGCAAATAAAAAAACTCTTGGACGACTTTGTGCAGTAAAATATTTCGCATCTACCTCAATCAAATCAACAATATAGTCCAGATGATTTAAAAACTCCACTGTATCTGCAATATCTTTTCCATTGTGAGAACTTAAAAAACCTTGTACATTCTCGAGCATTAATACAGCAGGATGATCATCTTTATTTTTGAGTTCTTTCATAATTTCAAGAAAAGCTAATAATGTACCGGATTGACTTCCTTGCAATCCTTGTCTATTGCCTGCCACAGACAAATCCGTACACGGAAAAGAAGCTGTCGCCAAAAATACTTTTTTAGGGAGAGATAATGTGTTATTTACAATTTTCCAAATGTCTTCGCAGTAAAAATCATTCCCATTAAAATTTTTTTTGTATACCTCTTCTTTTTTCTTACAGATGTCATTCGCCCAAATACAGTTCCATCCTGTATTTTCCAAACCTGCTCGAATTAATCCAACACCAGCAAAAAATTCGTAAAAACTTTTTTGTTCGTTAAGCACCATCTAACCTTGTATCGATTGTAAGTTTAATTCTTTCTTAATTATACACTTGAAGTGGCATGAGTATACTTTAACTGACAATTTACAATTTGCATGATTAAGCTACCATGTTGTTTGACAAAAGTATGAACAACTCCTTTCCTAAATCTTTGTTTTGTATTTTGACTGTCATAATTGGTTTTATATTTTGGAATCCATTCCTCAATTAACGGAGCCAATTGATTCCCTTTTAAAAAATAGACATCCACATTTTTGTAATCAGCTGTATATTTGCAATAAATATGATCAACTTTTTTATCTTCCTGCAACTTATCTAATCCTGAGTTTAAGTGGTATTGATATTCGTATGAAGTATTAGAATATGTAGCTGACTTTATTTCATAACCACATAAGTCTGAACCATATCCAATTGAACCATTGCTTCCTGTCAAAATCGATCCGAACAATTCCCAATATACAGAAGGAATACATCCAGTTGAATTTAAATTATGTTCAATTAGTAAAGCGAAAAGGTTTTGATTGAAAATATGCTCATTATAAAAAGCATAAGCTTTCGTATAATTAAATGCTGGAATCATTGGTACACACCATAAGTTCAGCAACATTTATCTGCAATGCTTTGGCAATTTTACAAATATTGATTAGCGATACATTCCTTTTGCCACGTTCAATGCCACTAATGTATGTCCGATCCAAATCAGCAAGAAATGCCAATTCTTCTTGAGAAATATTTTTGGAGCTTCTTAAATCTTTTAATTTTTCACCAAATATGCATAATATATTAACTTCAGCCATTGAATTACTTTCATGTATTGTTTACATGTATTTTGCAATAGATATAGCCTATAAATCTACGGACTATAAGTCACATTTGAATATTTTTATGTAAATATAAATAGGGGTCAGGTATTCAGTCTTCACTTTATACTTGATTGTTGAATGGGCAATGCGATAGTTTTCTTTTTTTTGAAAGGAGAATAATTTGAAGTATTTGGTGGAGGCGTCCGGGATTGAACCGGAGTCCTAAACCAAGATTGTAAAGGCGTCTACATGCTTAGTAACGTTGTTTGTTTTTCAGATGACTATCACACAACGTGCAAGGCTACATCATCCAATTCTCTAAATTCATTCAAGTCCGAGACACTCCAAGAATATAGCTATCACAGGGGTTATACGCCAAGCCCTTCCAGTTATAGCATAGGAAGGTAGCGCAGTCCTAAATTAAATTAAACTTACGCTACAGCGTAAGCAGGACGGTAATTAGTGTTGTTTGCGTTTAAGCAAGTGTGAGCCGTATAACGGAGCTGCTCAGTCCGGCGATGCAACCTAAACCTTCTTGATCCAGTCGAAGCCATGTCGCCCCCACAAGAAAAAAGGATAACCAAAGTTATGACGCAATTATACCCTAAGCTGCGTAAATGAATGGGTAATGTGCAGACTCTACCGAAAGGTGATAATGAAACCGATTTCACGGTCACGATAAAGGATCGAATCGGTCGGCTCACCCGTAAGATGATGGGCTATTGCACGAAACTGCGGATAGGTTTGAATACTCATCGTTACGTCCATATCAATCCTGAAAAACAGGAGCGTGTTTTTCATCCCATCGGCGATACTTCCCAGCGGATCAAGTAAGAAATAACTTACGTTTCCCAGAGTTTTTGACCCGAAAACAACTCCTCCCTGCTGATCCAGTTTCCCCTCAAGTATATACATCCCCTCCCCTAAAACGGAACCGAGTAAAGGGGTAACAATGAGATCTTGAATCGAGGGAACCTCAGCAAAAGCCTCGTATCCGTATTCCCAGACAAATGTGGACATCAAGGCTGAAAAAGCAGCCGATTCACCGATTGACAGCCCGTCATTGCGAGCCATCGTATAGTACCATGCACCCGATACCGGATGACCGATATAGTTGATCGCCCAGTCATCCTTATCCCAAACGGGACGTGTGGATACATTCTTTTTCCAGCGCGATGAGAGCGAATTTTTACGAAGTTCGTCTCGATCCCAGCTGGTAACACTCTCCGGCATAAGAGCCAATACCCCGATAGAAGAAAGCATAATGAGTTGCAGATAGAGAGAATCTTCTACAACTGCTTTATAATGGTGGGGAAGTTCTTCATTGACGTTGATAAAAGCAGGGCTATAATCTTTCGGTGCACCCCTTGAGACGTTGTTATCGCCGAAAAGAGGTAAGGCAAAGGAGAGGAAAAAAACAGCCCAATACCGCATTACCTACCCACTGACATTCCATGCTATTTTATTCATTGATAAGGGATTTGATGGTTCGGGTTATTTCACAGCACTTGGCGATTTTTTGGGTATTGTTCAACGTGTCATCCAAAAGGACATTGACGATTGCGGAACCGACTATTACACCGTCTGCCCCCTGTACTTTTTCACGGGCGGTTTTCTCGTTAACTCCAAAACCGACATAAACCGGGGTCTGCGTATGACGTTTAATCATCTCAAGAACCGGAGCCAAATCTTCTGCTTTTCCACTCCCAGTGATCCCCGCATAGGCGACGAGATAGATAAACTTGCGCGCTTCTGCGGTGATCATCGCAATACGCTCTTCACCGTCGGTAGGAGCGACGAAGGTGATATTCGCCAAGCCACGGTTCTCAAACAAACCGTGATACGCTTTTGCTTCCTCATACGGTACATCAGGGATAATCAAACCGTTGACCCCGATACTTTTTGCCTTATCCAGTAATGCTTCCATACCGTATTGGTAAAACGGGTTAAAATATCCCATCCATAACGTATCGACTTTAGGAGTAATAGCTTTAGAGATATCAAGGATATCGGCGAAACGGAATCCTGCTTCGAGAGCACGCTGATTTGCCGCTTCGATCACGGGACCATCGGCAACGGGATCGGAAAACGGAACACCGAGTTCTAGTATATCAACACCGTTTTCGCCCAGTGCCAATGCCAAATCAACGGTAAAATTTTTATCAGGGTATCCTGCGGTAATGTAAGCTACGAGTTGCTTCACGCTTTCTCCATATCGGGTAAAATTAAAAGGGAAAAATGGACTTTTGAGAGATCATTATCCATTTTCAAATCTTCTTGCCACTGCATAAACATGTCAGCAGCACTAATTAACCAGGTAACTGTCTCTTCATTGACTACTTTATCACGTGTTCGTAACTGTTCAAGTGCTTCTTCTACAAAAGTAGCCAAACGCATCATAGGCTCAATCTGCAAATAGCCTGAAGCCGATTTGATGTTATGAAAAATTCGAAATAACTCTTCGATACTTCGATGATAATGTTCTTCATTACCCAAATTAATGACTAATCCTTCCATGATCTCTGTCATCATTGCGTAATGATCTAAAAACTCGTCAATGATTTCAAAGTCAAAATTAGCTTCTAGAACGCTTCGTATGCCCATGATGATGTTCTCCTGTGGTGATAAATTATAGCCATCTTTTGTTTAATATCCCCTCTTAATTGCCATAGAATAGCAATGCAACTCAATTTTTGGGTAAACTATCTACTCTAAATAACTATGGGATATTTATAGTATGAAAAAACTCACTATCGGTTCGATTCAAAAGCGGAAAGATGCCCTTCCGATCGTTATGATTACGGCGTATGATGCCCTTTTTGCCCGTCTTTTTAGTGAAAGTGCCGACATACTCCTCGTCGGAGACAGTCTCAATATGAGCTTTGGCGGCAATAGCGATACCCTGAGTGCGACGATGGATCAAATGATCTATCATACCAATGCGGTCTGCAAAGGCGCCCCTGAGACCTTTGTCATTACCGATATGCCTTTCGGGTCCTATACCGATGAAGCCACCGCCCTCACCAACGCCATCCGTGTTTACCGAGAAACCTCTGCCGATGCGATCAAAATTGAAGGGGGAGCCGAGAAAGCCCATCTCATCAAACATCTGACGCTCAACGGATTTGCCGTGTGCGGTCACATCGGACTTCTCCCCCAAGCAGTGCGTGCCGAAGGGGGGTATAAAGTCAAAGGAAAAAATGAGCACGAAGCCCTCTCTCTCATCGCCGATGCGCAAGCTATCCAGCAAGCGGGTGCGTTTATCATCGTTATCGAAGGGGTAAAAGCCGACGTAGCGACGCGTGTTGCGCAAAGTGTCTCTATCCCCGTAATTGGAATCGGTGCAGGAAGCGGAGTGGATGGTCAGGTACTGGTATTCTCCGATATGTTGGGTCTGTATGAGCCGTTTGTCCCTAAATTTGTCAAACAATATATGGACGGTGCGACTGCAGTCAAAGCAGCAGTCGCAACTTACGCTTCTGAAGTACAAGAGCGTTCTTTTCCGAATGAAAATTATGTTTACTAGGACTCACTAACGTGGAACGTATTGTAGAGATTGAAAAGTTTAATGCCGAAGAGGTTACAGAAACCTCACTGCGTCCCAGTGCATGGGATGATTATATCGGTCAAGATCAGATCAAAAAAAATCTGGGGGTCTTTATCGAAGCGAGCAATAAGCGCTCCGAAGCCCTTGATCATGTCCTCTTTTACGGCCCTCCGGGACTCGGTAAAACGACCCTCGCCCTCATCATCGCCAACGAGATGGGAAGCAACATCAAAGTGACCGCTGCTCCGATGATCGAAAAAAGCGGTGACCTTGCTGCCATACTCACGAACCTCGAAGAGGGGGACATCCT
>Ga0208373_1005710_pt1 | contig 10242 bp, 7 predicted proteins | sample RifOxyC2_FD_184036 | JGI IMG/M metagenome (GOLD analysis project Ga0208373, IMG submission 184036) | Soil microbial communities from Rifle, Colorado - Rifle Oxygen_injection C2 (SPAdes) | ecosystem: Environmental > Terrestrial > Deep subsurface > Rock core/Sediment | place: Rifle, Colorado... | reverse complement strand
CTTGGGAGCACTTGAAACCACGGTCAGACAATTCCAGATATTTTAGTGATCTAAAGTCTCTGATTTCTTTGTTGAAACGGGAACGTATCCAGCCCTTGGATTTTGATAAATTATTGCAAGACGAAATCAAGAATATTAAAAATGACCCAGACAGTATTTCTACTAGAGGCGAGAGTAAGGGTAAACTTAAAAAAGAAATAGAGAAGAAAATAGAAGGACTTGAGCGTACACAGGAAGCTATGCGCTTTTATGAATTTTATGAGCAAATAAAAAGTGAAAAGAATTTGTTGGACTATGACGATGTACTAGAGAGTCTGGTAAAAATTGTAGAAGAATCCGAAGATGCAGCGTCTTTTATCAGAGAAAACTATCAGTATGTGTTGGTAGACGAACATCAAGATTCGAGCGGTGTGCAAAATGAGTTTTTACAAAAAGTTTGGGGCAGTGTAGACAAGCCCAATATCTTTGTAGTGGGGGACGATCGTCAGCTCATCTACGGATTCGGTGGTGCTTCGCTTGAGTATTTTGAAAATTTTAAACATACTTTCGGTAAAGCAAAATTGATAACCTTGGTAGAGAATTATCGTTCAACCCAGGGCATACTCGACTCAGCCCACGAGCTACTAGAGAGTTCTATCAGTAAAGAAAAGCTAAAGAGTAATAGTAAAGAAAATCATCCGTTAAGCCTAGTCGAAGCAAATTACGAAAGAGATGAAATCATTCTCGCAGGTTTAGAAATACAGAAAAGGATAAAGCAGGCCGAAGGTGGTGAGCCTGGACGAACCAGAGTAGATGAGGATGACATAGCAATTCTGGTGCCAAAAAACAGACATGTACGTAGCGCCATGACGGTGCTTCGCGATATGGGCATACCAGTTGCGACAGGGGAGAAGGTGAACTTTTTTGATTCACCGGTGGCTGGTAGTTTCATCCGAGTTTTAAATATTCTGGCAAATCCGGCGGACGGCTCGGCTCTCGCAGAATCTTTTTTTGATCCGCTAACTAATATCACTCCAATAGAAGCGCATAAATTTGTACGAGACAACAATATGCGAGGTTTTTCTTTCTTGGATGTAATGGAGGATGCTAGACCAACCCTGTTCAAAGAAGAAAACTCTGTTAAAAATTGGATTGCCAAACTGAAAACTTGGTTTGAATTCACGACCGATGCCAGTGTGTATACTTTTGTGCAAAAAGTTGGATCAGAATTTCTGCTTGATACTGTAAAGAGCCATGAAGATTTGGTGACTAGGGTAGAAGTTGTTCGCACGGTCCTTCATTTAGTATTAGCACAAATAGAACGTCACCCTAAACTCACCCTAAAAGAATTTCTAGATTTTATTAAAAGGTTGGAAGAATATGGTGAGCATATACCGCTGGCGTCATTTGATGCAACATCTGGGGTAAAGGTGCTGACCCTTCATGGATCCAAAGGCCTTGAATTTGATTTCGTTTGGATCGCGCACATGGATGAGAAGTCGCTCGGAAGTGGAAGGAGGAATGGTTTCACTTTACCGGAAGCTGTTTCTGAGAAATTGGAAAAGAGAGATGAAGAAGTAATCAAAAGGGAATTATATGTAGCCATCACTCGGGCCAAGCGTTTCTGCACAGTTTCATACTCGATACATTCGTACACCGGAGGGGACAGGACGCTTGCAAATGTTGTGGCGAACTTAGAAAACAACTTCGTAAAACAAACAGCTGATGAAACTGAAAAGATAATACTAACCCATGATCCTAAAGCTTATACTGAAAACAAGGGAGCCCTAAAAGAAAGCGTAAAACTAGAAGAATTAAAGAAGTTGGTGGCTAAAGATTATGAAGACCGTAAGGTTTCAGTCTCACTTCTTAATAATTTCTTTGAATGCCCTTGGAAATGGTACTTTAGAAATTTGCTCCAGCTTCCGGAACCAAAAGCAGAGAGTTTAGAATTTGGAAACATAGTTCATGGAACTATAGATAATATTTTGAAATTAAACACCACCAAGGTGAGTGTTGAAGAAATAAAAAGCATAATATCAAAACTTGTATTAAAGTCAGGCTTCGGGGATGATAGAAAACAAAAAGAGCTTGAACACGATGCATTTAAAATTGTTTCTGTATGGGTGGAGGAGAGACTGCCCAAAATTTCAAAAGACAGAGAAAATGAAAAGAGTGTTGCTTTGACTGACGATAGGTTTCCGCATCTAAATATTTACGGCAAGATAGACTTGGTGGAAATTACTGGCAAAGACTCTGTGCGAGTGACTGACTTTAAAACTGGTACCCCAAAGAAGAAAACAGAAATAGAGAAGATGGATGAAGATGGTAGAATGTCTGACTACATGCGTCAGCTCTCTATGTATTCATACCTACTCGGTGAGAAGGGTAAATGGAAGAAAAATGTAACTGAGTCTCAGCTTGAATTCGTACAGGCCAAAAATGAGAAGGAAATGTTCTACGGAACTTTCATAGACCGGGAACACATAGATCTACTAATACGAGACATTACCGATTACGACAACCTCCTCAAAAACGGCAACTGGACCGACCGACCTTGTAACTTCAAATCATACGGCAAACAAAACGCCGAATGTGAGTATTGTAAAATGGCAGGAATATATAAAAAATAATGAAAGTACTAGTTTGGAACATTGGGTGTTTTAGTTTCCTAAAGTATTTTAAATATTTTCATATTCGTTCTGGTGGTGTGGATATTCGACATGAGTATTTCCAACCCAAGCTAAATGGTGGGTTTGTCTCAGAGAAAATTGGTCAAATAAAACCCGATATCGTATTCCTGCAAGAGTTCCACGAGGAAGAAGATGTAGATTCAATAGATATTTTGAATACTTACCCGTATAAACATTTGATACCTACTTGGTACCACGACCACAGCATCCTGATTGCGAGCAAATATGAATTCCAAGTCTTACCAGAGGGTAATTTTTATCGTGTTGCTTGTAATGGTTTTAACTTTATGCCAATTCATTTGAATTCTTTTTCTGCAAAAAAGAGATTTATAGACGCTTTGTTTTTGTCTAAATTAGCGGAGGGTATTAAACGTCTGATCGTCCTGGGCGATACCAATATTTGGCAATGTGGGCACTGGTTCGTGTTCAAATATGATAAAAAAGCCTACCGTGGTCTGGTGAAATCATTGAATGATATATCAAGAAGTATTTTGAGTACAACTTACCTCGGTTTTTCTTTAGACAAGGTATTTTGCAGTAAAGATATAAAAGTCCAAAACGTAACTTCGCCCAAGGTGCGTAGTCATTTTATGGACCATTATCCGGTATATTTTGATTTAGAGTAAATCTTGCAACTTATTACACAGCAAGGTATATTTGCTTATATGTTAGATAAAGACTATCAAATCATTCTGTATTACAAATACGTGCATATTACTGACCCGGAGGCTGAAAAGGCAAGGCAGAAGGAGCTGTGTGAGAGGCTGGACCTAAAGGGACGGATCATTGTAGCTAGTGAGGGGATCAATGGCACCGCAGAAGGCACAGTAGAAAACACTGAAAAGTATATTGAAGAAATGAGTAAGGATACACGTTTTGCAACCATGAACTGGAAAAGGAGTGTGGGCACAGGAAACGCTTTTCCAAAACTCTCTGTAAAAACTCGCAAAGAAATAGTATCTCTCCACCTGGAGGATGGCGCAGGTGTATGTGATATAGACCCGAACCAAGTTACCGGTAAACACTTGAAAGCCGAAGAATTGCATGAATGGATACAAACAGGGAAAGAGTTCTACATAGTAGATATGCGAAATGCATACGAATTCAAAGTCGGTCATTTTGAAAATTCTATTTTACCTGCGATGGAAAACTTTCGGGATTTGCCAAAAGTTGTCGAGCAGATAAAACATCTCAAAGATAAAACTGTTTTGACAGTGTGCACCGGGGGAGTGCGTTGCGAAAAGGCTTCAGGTTTTCTGATCACTCAAGGTTTCACCGACGTGTATCAGTTGGAGAATGGCATAGTGACTTATATGGAGAAATATCCCAACGAAGACTTCAAGGGAAAGCTGTACGTCTTCGACGGGCGTGTAGCTATGGGTTTCTACACTGACGATCCAAAACACGAAGTTATCGGCAAATGTGATGAATGCGGAGAAACTTCAGAGAACTATGTGAATTGTTCCAATCCTGTCTGCCATAGGCATTTTATCGCTTGCCCTAAATGTATAGAAAAAGGCGAAGGCAAGGCCTTTTGTCCTGGTGGATGTGTGCTTTCTCGCCATGGGCGCAAGGTTAGCCCCGTCGATGCAGGTTTGGTATAATGTGTTTATTAGTATTTAATATATAAATTTTATGCAACAGGCAACAATTCATGATAATTTCAATGTTCATTATTTAGAGGCAGACGAGAATACTTCTGTTAAAGCTGCTTTTGACTACTTACAAAATACAAATAAATTTAAACTTCCAAATGCCAAGGACATGTTTGGAAATGCTCATTCCGACGGTGAATCTATCCTCACTTTTCATCACGATGGCGCAGATCATACTGTAAAGATTATGCACGATGGTGGCAATAACTTCAGAATCAAACCTTTATAATAAATGGACAAGGAAAATGAAAAAGGCCTGCCTGCCGAGGCAGGTAAAGAGCATCCTCTCTCGATTATTTTAAACGAGGTTGTTTCGATATTCCAAGGCCTTGGGTTTGGCGTTGCTCTAGGTCCCGAACTCGAAAGTGAAAAGTATAATTTTGATATGCTTAACTTTCCACCAGACCATCCTGCTCGTGACATGCAGGACACTTTTTTCATAAAAGATAAACCAGGTTTCGTTCTGCGCACGCATACATCCAACACCCAGACTAGGTTCATGGAGTCTCTAGCTCAGTCTGGAGGAAAGCCACCGTTTGCAATAGTTGTGCCCGGTAAAGTTTTCCGTAACGAAGCTACCGATGCCCACCACGAAATGCAGTTTTATCAGATCGAAGGTTTGATGGTTGGAGAGAATATTTCTATGTCCCATTTGAAAGGCGTGCTTTTAGAATTCTTTAAAAAATTCCTAGGTGCTGATGCAGATGTGCGTTTCCGACCAAGTTTCTTTCCATTCGTGGAACCAGGCGCGGAGATTGATGTAAAGCACAATGGCAAGTGGATGGAAGTCCTGGGCGCTGGTATGGTACACCCTGAAGTGCTTCGAAACTGTGGCATCGATCCAACAAAATACCAGGGCTTTGCTTTCGGCATGGGTGCCGACCGGTTAATGGTTATGAAATACGGCGTTACTGATATACGTTTGTCTTACCAGGGTGATTTAAGGTTCAATCAATTTTAAAATGAATGAAACTCTAAAAAATTTAATTAAATCCCCAAGAGAATCCTTTTTACACAGAACGAGCAAAGGCATTTCTAAGGAAGAAAAAGTAAAAGTACTTTCTGACTTAGAACAAGCTTTTAAAGACAACCGAAGTTTATTAGAAGATACTTCTGTTACCTTAGACGAAAGTTTTGAGCAAAGAATTGCCAGCTTCTATTTGATTGCACAGAAAGAGCTCTTAAAAAGAGGTATAAAAAATGTTACATTTGTTCCCAGTTTTTTCCATTCATGGAAGGAGAAGTTTAATGCGGGAGTTGTCAGCCTGGGTGCTATCTCAATTTCGTTAAATGAGCGTATGATTAGAAATGAAGCTAACCAAATTTTTCTTCTGGACATACTTTCTCATGAGTTATATCACTCAACAGCGCCAGCTAAATTTGTGAGTTCTAAAAACAAAGAAAAGGACGGTCTACTTAGCCAGAAGTATGGGCTAGGTGCAAGTTATTATGTTAAAGATGGTGCTTTAGAAGAAGGTTTGGCGGTTTCTTTTCAAAAACAAATGAGAGAAGAAATATTTAAACTTTTCGACGAGTCTGTTGTTGAGTCATACAGAAAAGCTCTTATCGTCGTAAAAGAAGATTGGTTGCTCTCAGAAAGAACTTCCGAAGAAGATTTTGATACTTTTGGACCATTTCCTTATTTTAAACTTGGTTTAAACGAAAAGGAAAGCTTGCATTTCGATAATCCCTCAGAATATATCCCCCCAGTAAAACTGGTAACATACTTATCAACTAAGTTTGATGAAAACGGATTTGATTTTTTAAATTTAGTTGAAAAAATGCGCATAAACAATGAATCCTTTGGTTTTGCAAAGAAGTTCGAAGGTTTATTTGGCGAAGGTTCGTTTAGAAAGTTAGTTACAACACCACTGACGAACACAGAAACTTTATTGGCAGAGCTACAACAAAGCTATAAAAAATAATTATGAAAATATCTTACAATTGGCTTAAATGGTATATACCGGAAGTTCCGGAAGCAGAGAAGCTTTCAGATATTTTTACTTTTCATATTTGTGAAGTTGATTCTTTGGATAAGTTGCCAGACGGGGATTACGTTTTTGATTTAAAGGTATTACCTGACCGTGCACATGATTTGCTGTCACACTTAGGCGTTGCGCGTGAGCTTTCATCACTCCTCGGTATTTCTTTTAATGACCCGACAGCACAGTACAAAATTCCTGAAGCGACCGCTACAAATCTACAAATAAAATTAGAAACAGATAAGTGTCGCCGGTATACCGCCCGTATAGTGCGTAATGTATCCGTCGGGGCATCGCCAGAGTGGGTAGTAAAGCATTTAGAATCCATCGGACAGAGGAGTATCAACAATGTAGTAGATGCGGCGAACTTGGTTATGTACGATTGTGGTCAGCCTATACATGCTTTCGATCTGGATAAAGTTACCGGTTCCATTGTAGTGCGCCTAGCAAAGGCAGGAGAGGAAATAACTACATTGGATAATAAACAAGTAAAACTAATCGAAGCCGATATGGTGATAGCGGACGATGCGCATGTTCTAGCCATAGCCGGTGTAAAAGGTGGAAAGGTTGCAGAGGTAGATATAAATACAAAAAACATAATTATAGAGGTTGCAAATTTTGACGGAACCACGGTGCGTAAAACACGTCGCAATATAAATATTTTTACTGACGCAGCGAAAAGATTTGAAAATGATTTGTCACCGGAGCTTTGTGACTACGCAATGCGCGAGATGTCTGGATTATTGCTAGAATATTTCGCCGAAGGCCCTGAGGGACCGAAGGGAGCCGAATGGGAAGAAACAATAGATGTATATCCAAACAAGCAGACACCTCGCACGTTGGCTTTTCGGCTTTCAAAAATGTCGAGCATGCTCGGCTACGAACTGACACCAGATGAAGCCGAGCAGGTGCTGAACCGTTACCATTTCAAGTTCACTAAAGATGGTGATAAATACGAGATAGACGTACCAGCAATGCGTCTGGATTTAAATATAGAAGAAGACATGGTAGAGGAATTCGGTCGTGTCTTGGGATACGACAGGGTGGCCCCGAAATTACCTGAAATGGATTTCAAACCAGAAATTGATGAAATATATACCAAAATAAATATTGCTCGGGCTAAATTACTTGAAGACGGATACAGCGAGGTTATGACTTATGCTTTTTGTGATAAAGGCGAAGTGGAAGTGCTCGCTTCAGCGTCTGACAAGAAATTTTTAAGAACCAATCTGAAGGATGGATTAGTTGAAAGCGTAAAGTTGAATGTATTGAATTCTCCACTTTTAGGAATTGCAGATATTAAAGTTTTTGAAATTGGAAAAGTATTTTTTAAAGATCATGAAGAATGGCATGTGGCGTATGGAGGCAAAAAAGAAATAAAAGAAGTAACCCTGGATGAGTTTACTTCGCCGGAGCAGGAAAATTTTGTCGTTCCTCCCGCAAGCGGGTTCCCACACGAGCAAAATTTATCTGCTCCGGCTGAGTATTTCAAAATGTGGTCCCTGTATCCATTTATCGTTCGAGACATTGCACTGTGGGTGCCGAACGCTGTTTCAAGTAGCGACGTGGAAAACATAATCAAAGAGCATGTAAATGAATTGGTAGTCAAAGGTCCTGTATTGTTCGACAAATTTACCAAAGGAGAAAAGACTTCATACGCATTCCGCCTAGTTTTTCAGTCTTTTGAAAGGACACTAACAGATGAAGAAGTGGCTGGGGTTATGGAGAAGATAAATACAGCACTCAAGGCCCATGCGGATTGGGAATTACGATAAATCTATGGATAAAAACTTCGGGTTACAACTAGAACAATCACCAAATTATCTAAACCTGAAGACTAATTCTGAGGTGGCTTTAGATCGATCTTTTGATGGTAAAAGTTTTAGTGTATCTTCTTTGGAAGTAAAAGATTTTAGAAAAATTAATAATGATCCATATGGACAAGAACACGATGCAGATATAGTTCCTCAGGTGCTTTTGCTTAATACCTGGGCTTCTGTGTATGGGAGCTATTCGTTCTTTGAGCAAATGATGAAAGAAGAGTACGATCCAAAAAAATATGAAATAAAAGCGTTAAATTTGTCGATTGAACAAACCAAACCAGTTCCTGTGAATACTCCTGTTTTTAACAGAATGACTTTGGTTGCTGTCAAGCCGAATGATGCTAGGAAAGGGGTTAAATTGGAAATAAAATATGAGGTTGTTTTGCCAGATGAATCTGTTGCTGCCTCTGGGTCGAGGACTATTTTGATAAACGCATCGTAGTATTTTCAACATATTTAGTTTTAAAATCCTATTGGTTTTAATAGTATTTTTTGCTATAATCAGCGCAGTTACTAATTTATTGTGATATTTAATGGCAAAAGATAAAGACGCGAAGAAAGGGAGTTACGGGGCAGAGCAGATATCGGTCCTGGAAGGTCTAGAGCCTGTACGGAAGCGTCCAGGTATGTACATCGGTACCACTGGTCCCGATGGTTTGCACCATTTGGTTTGGGAAATTTTTGACAACTCTCGCGACGAGGCCATGGGTGGCTATGCCGATGATATCGAGATTACCGTATTACCAGATTCCACTATCCGCGTTGTAGACAACGGCCGAGGTATACCGGTGGATGTGCATTCCAAAACCAAAGTCTCAGCGCTGGAGACCGTTATGACCACCCTCCATGCCGGAGGTAAGTTCGGCGGGGATGACTCTGGGTACAAGGTTTCTTCTGGTCTACACGGTGTAGGTGCATCTGTCGTCAACGCTTTGTCTTCATACTGTAAAGCCGAAGTTCATCGCGATGGAGGCAAGTATATGCAGGAATATATGGAAGGTAAGAAAAAGAGCGCGGTCAAAAAACTAGGCACTTCAAAACTTCATGGTACTATCATAACTTTTCGTCCCGACCCAAAAATTTTCCAAAGCATAGAATTTGATTGGAATACTATCGTTTCTCATTTGCGCCAACAGGCATATTTGGTTAAAGGCCTCCGTATTTCTATACTAGACGCTCGAGAAATAGATCCAGATGTTTTGTTTGGGACCAAAGGTTCTAAGCTCAGTTTAGACAATGTATTTTATATGCGTGAAATGGAACTAGAAATACCTTCTGTTGGTTATTACTTCGAAGGTGGTTTAATTTCATTGGTAAAATACTACAACAAATTCCAGAAAGCTGTTCAAAGTAATCTTTTTTATATAAACAAAGAACAAGACAATGTTGGAGTAGAGATAGCCCTCCAATATGTGGACGACATCGCAGACCGTATCATTCCTTTTGCCAACAACATCTACAACTCTCAAGGTGGTACTCACGTTACCGGTTTCAAGACTGCGCTTACTCGTACACTCAACACCTACTGCAAGAAGAATGAAATGATGAAGGAGTCCGAAGGTGGTTTCACTGGGGAGGATGTGCTTGAAGGTTTGACTGTCGTTATTTCTGTTAAACTCCGTGAAATCCAATTCGAAGGTCAGACCAAAGCTAAACTCGGTTCCATGGAGGCCCAAGGAGCAGTGGCTACTGTCTTTGGTGAAGCCTTTGCTCAATTCCTTGAAGAGAACCCAGATGATGCCAAGGTTATAATCAACAAATCCATCCTAGCGTTGAAGGCTCGTAAGGCTGCCAAAGCTGCCAAGGATTCTGTGCTCCGTAAAGGCGCACTCGAAGGTATGACCCTCCCAGGTAAACTCGCCGACTGTCAGAGTAAGAGCGCCGAGGAGTCCGAGATATTCATAGTAGAGGGAGACTCTGCGGGAGGTTCTGCAAAACAAGGCCGTGACCGCCGAACCCAGGCCATACTGCCACTTCGCGGTAAAATCCTAAACGTGGAACGTGCTCGTATAGACAAGATGCTCGCTTCTAAAGAAGTGCGCGCCCTGGTCATCGCTATGGGTACATCCATCGGGGACACTTTCGATGTTTCAAAAATCCGCTATCATAA